>Ga0222626_1001118_pt1 | contig 12617 bp, 18 predicted proteins | sample AntAcemetageno91_FD_179862 | JGI IMG/M metagenome (GOLD analysis project Ga0222626, IMG submission 179862) | Saline water microbial communities from Ace Lake, Antarctica - #91 | ecosystem: Environmental > Aquatic > Non-marine Saline and Alkaline > Saline | place: Antarctica: Ace Lake | collected...
AAAGTATCTGCTATTGAATACGATCCAAATCGAAATGTATATATCGCATTGATAAATTATGTTGATGGGGAAAAAAGATATGTATTGATGTGGAAAGGATGTGTAGTTGGAAATGAAGTGATTTGTGACTTGAAGGCAAAAATTCAAGATGGAAATCGAGTTCAACTTCAAACTATCCCATTAGGATTTGAGATTTATAATGTAGAAGTCCAAGAGAATGCAGGAGGGAAATTTGTTCGCTCTGCAGGACAGAGTGCGCGATTGATATCTCTTGATGAAGAAATGGCACAGGTTGAGCTGCCATCTGGAGAAATTCGTTTGATACGAAAAACATGTTTTGCAACACTAGGCGTTCTTGGAAACGAAGAACGTAGTTTAATGAGAATTGGTAAGGCTGGTCGTGTTCGAAACAGCGGACGCCGACCACAAGTTCGTGGTAAGGTTATGAACCCGTGCGATCATCCACATGGTGGAGGTGAAGCGGCTTCTCCAATCGGAATGGCTTATCCAAAAACTCCATGGGGAGCACATGCACTCGGAGTAAAAACTCGAACCAATAAAGATACTGAGAAATATATTCTCAAATCTCGCCATCGTGCGAAAAAGAAATAATTTAATATACCATGACTCGCTCAGCGAAAAAGGGACCGTACGTTGATCCACGCCTTGTAAAAAAGCTACAAGCAATGGATGCATCTGGAAAAAAGTCTGTTATAAAGACTTGGTCACGCCCATGCGTAATTTCACCAGAATTTGTTGGACACACATTTGGTGTGCATAACGGAAAAGAATTTATTTCAGTATTCTGTACTGAAGCTATGGTGGGACACAGACTTGGAGAGTTCTCTCCAACTCGAAAATTCCGTGCACACGGAGGTAAAGAACGATAAAAATGAAAGCACACTTGAACGGCACCAGTATCTCTCCAAAAAAAGCGAATATCATCGCGGGGCTTATCCGTGGGAAATCGGTGGATGAGGCACTTAATATTTTGAAATTTACGCCGAAAAAATCGGCAAAAGTGTTCTTTAAAGTTGTGACATCTGCTGCTGCAAATGCAGTTCATAATGATGGAAAAAAACAAGAAGAATTACGTATTGAGCAAATAATCGTAAATAGAGGATCTTTTAATAAAAGATTTCTTCCTTCAACACGAGGACGAGCGCTGCCTATTCACAAACCAACGGCACATATTACCGTTGAACTTACTGATAAATAATTTTCTATGGGAAAAAAAGTTTCACCGCATTCAATTCGTATCGGAATCACACGTAAATGGGATTCTACCTGGTTTGCAACTGGTATGGATTTCAAAAACAAGTTGATGCAAGACGTGAAGATTCGTAAATATCTTACGAAAAAACTTGTTACAGCTTCTCTTGCGAAAGTAGAAATTAAACGCGGAGGAGGGAAAACATCAGTAATTCTTCACTCAGGAAAGCCAGGAGTGATTATTGGTCGTAGTGGAGAGAATATTGAAAATCTTTCAAAAGAACTTCGTCTTAAATTTGGAGATAATACAATTGCAGTGCAAGTTCAGGAAGTTAGAAAACCTGATGCGAATGCACAGTTAATTGCAGATAATATTGCAGAACAAGTGGGACGTCGTTTTCCATATCGTAGAGTTTGCAAAATGGCTCTTGAGCGTGCTCAGGAAGCAGGAGTAAAAGGAATTAAAATTAAAGTAGGAGGACGTTTGAATGGAGTAGATATCGCTCGAAGCGAAATGTATACATTTGGAACAGTCCCATTGCATACACTTCGTGCAAACATTGATTATGCTACATCAACAGCACGTACGGTGTACGGAGCTATTGGAATTAAAGTATGGGTATACCATGGATTAGTTTTCAAAAATCAAGAGTTGAACTAAGTATTTGTTTTATTATAAAAATTTAAAGCTCCGCAATGCGGAGTTTTTTTTTATTTAAAATACTTCTTTCAAAAGGGAAAAAGATGAAATTTTATAAAAAACATGAGAAATAAATATCTTTTTACAAAGACTTGGCATGGGGACTGCCTTTGAGGACAAAATTTCTCTCTGAAAAAACTTGACACGGGGTTGGTAATGCCTAGAATCCGACAGCTTTTTGCGTACTAGAAAATGTTACAACCAAAACGAGTAAAACATCGAAAACAGCACCGTCTCCGCTCTCAGAGCAAGGGGATTTCTACACGAGGTGCAGCAGTATCATTCGGAGATATTGGAATCAAGACTGTTGAGGCAGGAGAAGTTTCTGCACGACAGATTGAGGCCGCACGTCGAACGATTACACGCGCTGTAAAACGAGGAGGAAAGGTGTGGATTCGCGTATTTCCAGACAAGGTACTTACTGCAAAAGGAGCAGAGGTTCCAATGGGATCGGGAAAAGGATCACCTGATAAATGGGTGTGCCAAGTGAAACCAGGAAGAGTTTTATTTGAAATGGCTGGAGCAGATATTGAACTCATGCGAGAGGCGCTCAAATTGGCAATATACAAGCTGCCATTGAAATGCAAAATTGTTACCCCTGAAATCTGATGAAAATCCAGGAATTACGTCAAATGACAACAGCAAAGCTTCTTGTGTTATTAAAGAGCACAAGACGTGAAGCTGCTGCAGCACGTTTCCGTCTTAATACGGGACAAAATCAGAATTCTGCTGCGCTTAAAAAAATGAGAACAATGATTGCTCAAATCAACACATTGATCCATGAGCAAAAATTAGCTGATATTGCAAAAAAATGATCACTAAAAAAGGTACGGTTACAAAATTGTCTAGTACTCAGACTATCCGAGTAGAGGTAGTAGAGCGTCGACAGCACTCGAAGTACAAGAAAATGTACCGAATTACAAAAAACTTCCTTGTTCATGATGAAAAAAATCAAGCAAAGGAAGGGGACTTGGTATTGATCCAGCAATGCCGACCAGTTTCAAAACGAAAACACTGGGAACTTCAATCAATAGTTAAATGATTCAGCATATGAGTTGGCTTCGTGTTGCAGATAACACTGGTGCAAAACAGGTATGTTGCATTAAGGTGCTCGGTGGTTCAAAACGCCGATATGCACGAGTAGGAGACGTTGTTGTTGTATCCGTAAAAGAAGCTGCACCACGTGGCGTAGTTAAGAAAAAATCTATTCAGCGCGCAGTGGTGGTAAGACAAAAATCACCAATAAAACGACCAGATGGTTCTGCACTTCGTTTTGATGAGAACGCAGTAGTTCTTATTAATCCAGAAGGACAACCCAAAGGAACGCGTGTATTTGGTCCAATTGCTCGTGAATTACGTGCAGCTGGGTATCAAAAAATTATCTCTCTAGCTCCTGAAGTATTGTAGAATGAAATTTCGAATTAATGATTCCGTGATTGTTATCTCAGGTGCAGACCGAGGGAAAACTGGTACAGTAACAAAAATTATTGCTTCTGATAACCGAGTGGTTGTTGAAGGGGTTAATAAACATATTAAACACGTGAAAGGACGTGAAGGACAAGCGGGAGAGCGTGTTGAGTTTTTTGCTCCAATTCATGCTTCAAATGTTGCAATTGCTGATCCCAAAACAGGAAAAGCAACTCGCGTAGGATATAAAATTGAAGGAAAAACGAAAACTCGTGTTGCAAAGACATCAGGAGAAGTGATTATTGGTGTTGCAAAAACGAAAAAAACGAAGGCCAAAAAGGCCGTTTCTGAAAAATCTGCGAAATGAAATCACCACTTTTAGAACAATATCAGAATAAGGTGCGAGCAAAACTCCAAAAAGAGTTTAGCATCAAGAATCCAATGCAGGTTCCTGCTATCGAGAAGATTTGTATCAATGTTGGGATGGGATCATACCTACAACGACTTGGATCAAAAGACTTTTCTTTTGTTGAAGATAACTTCACTCGTTTAACAGGACAAAAACCAGTTATTCGAAAATCAAAAGTTGCAGTTTCGAACTTCAAACTTCGTGAAGGAATGCCTATTGGAATGTCTGTTACATTACGTAACGATGGTGCATACAACTTTTTATACAAACTTATTCATGTTGTATATCCACGAGTACGAGATTTCCGTGGAGTAGAAAAAAATTGTTTTGATAAAGACGGAAACTGTTCTTTTGGATTTAACGATCACACAGTATTCCCAGAATCACTCCGAACAGAGGACTCTCGAAAGATTTTTGGATTACAGGTAACTGTGGTATTCAGTACATCAAACGTTGAGCAAAATCGACGTGTTCTTGAGGAATTTGGTTTCCCATTTAAAAAGATAGCTAAAAAAACTGACTAATGGCACGAAAAGCAATCGTTCACAAATCACGAAAATTCATGGAGCGTTATCTTCTTGCAAAGAAAGAAGGTCGAAAAATCGCCATGAGTACACGTGCATACAACCGTTGTGAAAAATGCGGTCGTCCTCATGGATATATGAGAGACTTCGGTATTTGCCGATGTTGTTTCCGTGAATTAGCAGAAAAAGCCCAAATTCCGGGTGTTCGTAAATCTTCTTGGTAAAATCTTACAAAAACATGGTAGTTGACCCAATCGCCGATTTCTTGACTCGAATGCGTAACGCCCAGATGGCGCGTCTTACACAGATCGAGCTTCCGTACTCTCGAGTAAAACACGAGATTGCAAATGTAATGTTGAAAAACAAATTTCTCACAGAGGTGAAGAAAGACGAAAGCGGAAAATTTCCTGCTTTGGTTGTTACATTGCCAGAGAAGAAACTTGAACTCAAGCGTGTATCTAAATGCGGACAGCGTATCTACACTACTGCAGATTCTATCTGGAAAGTGAAAAACGGATTTGGTATTTCAATCATTTCTACTTCACAGGGATTGATGACAGGATACGAAGCTCACGCCAAAAAAATTGGTGGAGAGGTTATGTGTGAGGTTTCATAGCTAAAACTTCAATCTTCAAATTTCAAACTACAAATTAGAGAACTCGCGTTGGCGGGTTTTTTTAGTTACACCAACAAAAATAAAACACTTCCTGCCGCAAGAGGAACAATGATATTATCGTCGATAAAAATTTTTCCGAGACGCCATGGATAGGACTCTAATCCGATTGCCACACAGGAGGCCAGAAATGCTGCCCAGAGGGGCACAAAGAACTGAGCGGCGAATGTACCCGCAATAACTCCAATAATCACTCCTATGACGCTTTTTCGTCGATTCCAGGGGAGATTGATACGTCTGGGGAGTCGTTCTGCAAATAAATGATTAAAAGAATCGCCCACAGCAAGAATGAGAATTGCGGCATAGGCAATCTTTACGGGGAAAAAGAGAAACACCAGTCCTGTACCCAAAAGGAAGTAAAAAGGTCCACTTCCTGGGAAATCGTAAGCACGAGGACGATCAAACTGTCGTATTATATTGGCAAGCCAAGGAAGATTTCCACGGGCAGTGAGCCAACAAGATATTAGTCCGAGAAGAAGTAATATAGCTATTTCTCGAAGACGAAGAACGCCAATCCAGTGTGCAAATACCGCAAGAAACCCAGAGAAGAAGTGAAGTGATTGACGACGGAATTCTAATTTATTCCAAGCAATTTTAAGAGCGAGATCCGTTTCTCTCTTACTAATGATAGAGCCGATTATTCCCCCGAGAAACAATCCCCCAACAATGTCAGATGGCCAGTGAACATTTTCATATATACGACTAAATCCAATTAATATCGCAAAAAAGGCCCATCCAATTCCAAGGGATTTATTTATTCTCCAAAGCGGAACGAGAGCAGCAAAAGCCACAGCAGTATGAAGAGAGGGAAGACCAGAGGAATTAAATATTCGTTGCTCGACCAACGGAGTCAGACCTAGCTCAATAAATGGTCGAGGAACATCGAACCAGCTTTTTAGTACGGCAGCAATAATAGCAGCAATAACAATCGCAAAACAAGCAGGAAGAAGTCGTGAACGATGATCTTCACTTTTCCAAGTGCGCCATATAGTGATGAGACCAAAAATCGCCAAAATCACCCATATGGCTTTTTCCGTTAAAAAAACAATCCATTGATCCAAAAAGGAACAGCGGAAATGGTCATTTATCCAAGCAAAAGCATGAGTGTCCCAGTATTTTGCCAGGAAAAATAAAAACACTCCTGAGATAATCCATATAAAAAGTTCGAGTTTGAGAGCTCGAAAGTTGATTTCTTTGAGATTTTTTGGCACAATTTTCACACACATAATACTACAAAATATTTTAAAAATGAGCGAACAAAAAATTATTGACAACATTCTTTCACGCGGGATTGCTCAAATCATTGATAAAGATGTGCTTCGTAAAAAACTAGAGAAAGATCCTTCTCAGGTTTTTATTAAATATGGACTTGACCCTACCCGTCCAGATATTCATATAGGACATGCCGTCTGTCTTAGAAAATTACGACAATTTCAAGATTTAGGTTGTACGATCATCTTTTTGGTTGGAGATTTTACTGCTATGATTGGAGATCCAACAGGAAAAAATAAATTAAGACCAGAATTAGGATTACAAGAAATTCAGCAGAATATGGCAACTTATGTTGAGCAAGCTCAAAAAATACTAAACTGGGAAAAGAACATTGCAGTTCTCCAAAACGCGAGTTGGTTTATGACATTTGACGATTTTTGGACAGCTAAAGGGTACCCTATTCCATTTTTTTCTGAAGAAACATTTAATGAGGCTATTAAAGGAGGTGCCTACAAAAACGTGTTATCAGATACGATTTCAATAGAAGAATTTCAAGAACAATATATTACAGAGAGAACATTATGGGAAACACAGGGAAATAAGATGAAACAAGTAGTTTCGCTTCGTAATTTATTGGGAAATTTGAGAAAAGTAACACAAGAGCAATTAATACAAAGAGATTTATTTAAAGAAAGAAGAAAGAAAAATATTCCTATATTTATGAATGAGATGTTATATCCAATCATACAGGGGATTGATAGCCTAGTGATATCAAAAGGATTGTTAATGAATAAAGCCCTAAAAAATCCATATCTAGTAGAAATGGGAGGCACCGATCAGTATTTTAATATATTGATGGGAAGACAGATGGTAGAGAAAGACATAGCTTGTGAAATGGAACTTCAATCTGTTATAACAGTGCCTATTATTGAAGGACTAGATGGAAAAGAAAAAATGAGTAAATCGTTGGACAACTATATTGGTGTTACAGAGATCCCTAGCGAGATATTTGGGAAAGTGATGTCTATCCCAGATGAATTGATGGAAAAATATTTTGAATTACTTACAGATGAGGACATGAAGGAAGTTAAGAAACTTATTAAAAAATCGCCACGTGATGCCAAAGTTCGTTTAGCAAAAAATATTGTTACTTGGCTTCATGATAAAAAATGTGCGGATGAGGCATTGCGTGATTTTGAGCAAAAATTTGTAAAAAAAGAAGTGCCAGATGAGATGCCAGAGTTTTCTGTGGGGAAATCAGAAGTTGGTATATTAGATCTCATAACTTCTATTTGTAAGTTCACAAAATCAAATTCCGATGCACGTCGCTTGGTACAACAGAGCGCGGTCACTTGGAATGGGGAAAAAGTCACGGATCCCAATGCGATGATTCAGATTTCAGGAGAACATGTCTTGAAAGCGGGAAAACGAAGTTGGGCGAGGATTAAGAAGTAAACGGCACTTATTGACCTTGATGAAGATGGAGAATCAAGCTTAGAACATTTATTGTTTTCTTTTGATGGAGAGAAATTTGTACCATTGACTTTAGATAAGTAAACTATGCGCGCATGAACGAGCTTATTGCGCAATTACTTTGGAATGGTCTTGTGGCCGGATCTTTGCTTGCGCTCGTTTCTCTTGGGCTCACACTGATATATGGCGTGGCAGGATTCGTTCAATTTGCTCATGGAGAGCTTGTCGCGTTGGGAGCGTATTCTATGCTTGTCTTTCATAAGTTTTTAGGGCTTTCATTTATTCCTGCCGGAATGGCAGCAATAATATTGGTAATTATTTTTGGATTGATTTTGGAGCGATTCTTTTTTCGTCCTGTCCGTGATAAAAACCCAATGATTCCCTTGGTAATCTCGATAGGACTCTCTATCGGTTTACAGGCTGTTTTGCAGATGGTTTTTGGTCCACAGATTCAAACAATCTCAAATATTCGTTTTGAAAGCCTCTCCGCTGGAGGGTTGTTTCTTGCGACTCCATCACAAATTATAGCGGTGTGTGCGTCCTTTCTTTTGACAGGTTTGTTGATTTTCTTTCTTCATAAAACTCGACGAGGTCGTTCACTTCGAGCCGTTTCAGATAATAGAAATTTGGCACAAATTTTTGGAATGGACCCAGATGTAGCTATGCGTTGGATATTTGGTTTGAGTGCAGGACTTGCTGCAGTAGCAGGTATTTTCCTTGGATTTGAACAAAATCTTGAGCCGTTAATGGGAGTACAAATATCAGTTACGGCCTTTGCAGCAGTGATTCTTGGATCCCTTGGTTCGGTTCGTGGGGCTATTTTGGGAGCATTCGTTATTGGATTTGCTCAAAATTTATTAGTTGGACTTGGAGTAGTTCCAAGTGGGTTTTCTGTGGCAATTCCATTCGTGGTATTGATTATAATGTTGCTTTTTTTGCCTTCGGGTATTTTTGGTAAAAAATTTGAATTTCTTCGCAAATGAAAAATACATACATACTGCTTTCGGCTTTGCTCATCTGTGGATGTGCTACTACTCCGTTTTCTACGGATATTTCAGGTTCAACTTCATCACCGCCTATTATTCTGGAAGGAGATCCAGTGAAAATAGGTGCAATACTTCCGTTATCAGGAGGAATGGCTGAAATGGGGATAGAGTTGCAAAAATCATTAATAGCAGAAGTAGAATTCGCAAACGAACAGGGAGGCGTCCTGGGAGATCGTCCGATTGAAATAATATTTGAAGACGGACAGTGTAATGCGGGAGTGGCGACATCGGCAGCGCAGAAGTTGATTCGTGTTGAAAAAGTTTCGATTATCTTGGGAGGACTTTGTTCCCCCGAAACATTGGGCGCGGCTCCTTTGGCAGAAAAAAATAAAGTAGTTCTTTTGACCTCTGTATCAGGAGCAGCTTCGATTAGTTATGCAGGAGATTTTGTGTTTCGTAATGCACCAGAAGGGAACACCAATGGAAGAATTATGGCAGAGTATGCAGATAAAGAAGGGTTTGAGAAAGTAGTGCTTATATCAGAAATAAGTGATTTCCCTATGTCTGTCGCAGATACATTTCATTCAGAGTTTTCGGGAGAAATTATTGAGGAAAAGTTTGCTCCTGGGGTAACAGATTTCAAAACGATTATTGCCAAAGTGAAAGAAATGCAGGGCGATGCCCTCTTCTTTAATCCACAGCAAAATCAGAGTTTTGTTTTATTTATGAAACAGTTGCAGGAAGCGCAGTGGAAAGGCCCATTGATGTTTAACAACACCGTGGTGGGAAATCCTGCTTTATATACAGATATTGCTGAGTTTATGGTTTCAAATAAATCAGTAGCAGGAAGTTATGATGTGGTATCAAATAAAATGCAGGAGGATCTTTTGGAACGATTTGAAGATCGTTGGGACCGCGAAGCACTTTTCCAGCACTTACTCGCAAATCAGCACGACTCACTTACTTTAATCACGCAGGCAATTTATACTGTTCAAGACGAAACAGACACAGAAGGCATTCGGGATTATTTATACGCCGTAAGAGACTTTACTGGTGCATCCGGGACATTTTCTATTGATGTAGACGGAGATGCTGGGAAATCATATGAATTAGTTCGTTTTGAAGGAAAGAAGTTTGTTCCGTTTAAAGAATGATTGAATATATTTACTCACTGATCACCATTGCGTTGATTTGGACAATTCTTGCCCAGAGTTACAATTTGTCTTTTGGATTAGCGGGTTTATTCAACTTGGGACACATTATTTTTTACGGGATTGGTGCGTATGCAGCAGCAATTCTTAATACACGATATGGAATAGGCTTTGGTCCAAATTTACTTATAAGTGCAGTTATTGCAGGAGCTTCAGCAAGTATTTTTGGTTTATTGACACTGCGTTTGCGAGGACATTATTTGGCGATTGCGACACTTGGGGCAGCAATGATTGCACAGGTAGTAGCATTAAATTGGATGTCTTTGACTCGTGGGCCATTAGGAATTCGTGGCATTGAGGAACCAACATTATTTGGAGTTTCTTTTATTGGTGACACGTTTACGCATATTCTTTTATACGGAGCTATTACGGTATTTATCTTATTTCTTTTATGGAAATTGTTTCATTCCCCATGGGGACGTTTGTTGCGTGCTATCAGAGATGATGAGACGGCGGCACAAGCAGTAGGAAAAAATGTTTTTACAGCAAAATTATGGGCTCTTATTTTGTCTGCAGCGTTTGCAGGTATAGCAGGAGCAATGTACACGCATTACCGATTGTTTCTTGATCCATCAGTCTTTTCTTTGCAAGAGATTATTTTACTCATTTTATTAGTAGTTATTGGTGGTCGGGGGAAGTATTGGGGCGTTATTGCTGGAGCAATGTTAATTATTGTACTAGGAGAAGTTCCTCGATTTCTTTCTTTTCCGGAAACAATGCTTGGTGCAGCACGTAATTTGACGTATGCAGCTTTATTAATGGGGACGATGTTTTGGCGTCCCAATGGTATTTTTTCATCCACAAAAAGATGAAACATATTTTAGAAGTTGTTGGATTGAAAAAACAGTTTGGAGGAGTCCATGCAGTAGATGATTTACATTTTTCTATCAAAAAACACACTATTACGGGGTTAATCGGTCCTAATGGAGCAGGGAAAACAACCGTTTTTAATTTGATTACGCAGTTTTTGCCAGCAGATGGAGGAACTGTTTTTTATTCAGGAGCAGTGCTTCCTCATGCACAACCAGAAAAGGTAGTTCGTATGGGAATTGCACGAACATTTCAACAGATCCGTGTCTGCAAAACACTTACCGTACGAGAAAATTTACTCCTCGCCTGCTCAAAAAAATATGATAGATGGTGGGATTGTTTTCGTCGGCGTGATGAGCGAGCTTTGAGTGACAATGTGGAGAAAATGTTGAAAACTATTGGACTCGAACACATGAGTGAGTCACCGGCATCCGAACTCAGCTATGGTCAGTCAAAACTGGTGGAATTAGCACGTACTTTCCTTATAGATGCAAAACTTATATTACTTGATGAACCAGCTTCTGGAATCAATCCGACGTTTTTATTAACGATCGAGAAGATGATCTTTGATTTGAAAAAAGAAGGGAAAACTATTTTTGTGATCGAGCACAATCTTCCTTTTCTTATGCGTATTTCAGATGAGATCCTAGCAATGAATGAAGGAAAGTTTTTGTGCCAAGGGACACCAGAAGAAGTGCAGCAGAATCCGCAGTTATTGGCAGCATACTTAGGGGAAACTTCAATTTTCAATCTTCAAACTTCAAATAGCGAATGTTAAAAATTTCCAATCTGGTTGCGGGATACGGAAAGGGACCAGATGTCCTTCATGACGTACACTTAGAGCTCAAAGAAGGAGAAATCGCAACAGTGATAGGCCCTAATGGAGCGGGGAAATCGACATTATTATCTTCTGTTTTTGGCCTTACTGATGTACGAGAAGGAACGATTATTCATGGTTCACGAGAAATAACGACTCTTTCTACGAATGAAATTTTGAAATCAGGAATTGCTCTTGTCGCTCAGCGCGATAATGTTTTTACTGAGCTTACTGTTGCTGAAAATCTAGATACTGCCGCGTGGACGATTTCTTCTCATGCAGAGAGAAAATTACGTGCACAGGAAGTGTTGAAAATGTTTCCAATGTTACGACCTCATTTAGAAAAAAAGGCAGTTCTTTTATCAGGAGGAGAACGTCAGATGGTCGCATTAGGAATGGCATTGATGGTGTCGCCAGAAGTGCTTCTTTTGGATGAACCATCTATAGGATTGGCTCCGAAGATTGTGCAGGAGGTTTTTTCCAAAATTCAAACAATCCGAGACGGAGGAACGTCCATTCTCATGGTTGAACAAAACGCAGCTGCAGCATTGCAGATTTCAGATCGAGGATATGTATTAGAACTCGGAAAAAATGCCTTAGAAGGGACGGGACAGGAGTTATTGAATGATCCAGAAGTAGGAAGATTGTTTTTGGGGAGAGGAGGGAGGAATTAAAAAAGCATCCCAATAAGTTGGAATATTTATTATTTTTATGGTGGTCCCAGCAAGAATTGAACTTGCGTTTCCGGTTCCGCAAACCGATGTTCTTCCACTAAACTATGGGACCTTTAAAGCGCGAAGATTCTAATGAGGAGAGAGCATTTGTCAATTTAATAACGCCCCCTAGCCCCCTCTTACATTAAGAGGGGGAATAAAAAGTCTTGCTTGCACACATTTAAGGAAGTGCTATATTCCCAGCGCTCTTTTGGTTGATTATCGCTCTTCTTTATAAAAAGGAGAGAGGAAAGTCCGCGCCGCACGAACAAAACGAAAACGGCTCACGGCCGATCCCCTTATTCGCGAGGATGAGGGAGGGAAAGTGCCACAGAAACTATACGACTTTACTTCGGTAGAGAGTCGGTGAAAAGACTGTGAGGTGATGCTCGCAGAGCAATATGTCGTAAGGCATGTTGGCGGCAAACCCTTTTGGCGGAGATGCAGGTGGCCCGAACGAGATAAATGGT
>Ga0222626_1001121_pt1 | contig 12562 bp, 7 predicted proteins | sample AntAcemetageno91_FD_179862 | JGI IMG/M metagenome (GOLD analysis project Ga0222626, IMG submission 179862) | Saline water microbial communities from Ace Lake, Antarctica - #91 | ecosystem: Environmental > Aquatic > Non-marine Saline and Alkaline > Saline | place: Antarctica: Ace Lake | collected...
ATTTTTCTGTTTTTTCAAATTGCCGCAAAATATCTCCCGGCCCCGTGCGATCAAAACCCACAACCAGTCTCCCACAGGCAAGCGCCTCTGTAACAATCCGACCAAATGTCTCTGGTTCTGTAGGGAGCGCAAGAACTAAATCTGCCTTTTCCATTTCCACAAAAGGATCTGAAACCTCGGGAATAAATTCTACGTTCTCCAATTTATTCTGACGGACAAACCCTCGGATATCACAATCATAATCCATTGTTCGCTGATCACCCGGAAATGGTGATCCTACTATTCGAAAATGTAATTTTGGTAATTTTGCTGCTGCTTCAGCCGCAAACATCTGTCCTTTTCTTGGATCAATCCGTCCAATCATGAGTACTTTTGAAAGTGCTGTGACCGGTTCCGTTTCTGGAACACGAGAAAAATCAACACCATTTTCTACGATTCGCAACTTTGATTGCTGCGCCTTAGGCAACTGCGTTAAGGCGTATTTCCGTGTCTGAATAGAGTTCACAACAATGATATCGGCTGTACGTAATATTTTGGATAAAAGTCTCTTGGGAATAGTAAAATCATGAATCATAACAATCATCTTCGCTGGCATTCGGAAGAACTTTTTTGCTAAATATGCCACAAACATTGTTCGCGGTGTATTCGCAAAAACTTGTGTAGCATGCTCAACTCGCGCTAACTGTTTTAATTTTTTTGCCGCCAAAAAAAGCCGCCCCATTGCTAAAATTTTATTTCCTCTCACGCTTGGCCATTGAAATAATCGGACTTCTGTATTTTTGGGAAGCCCTGCACGATATTCCCTGGATACTGCTCCAACGATAATAGGGTTTACTCGCCGCGTTTCAGCAGCAGAAATTGTTGGGAAAAAGTCGAGCAAAAAGCGTTCTGCTCCACCGAGCATTTCACCTTGATCGAGGAAAAGCGTACAACGTTTCATCAAGAGGAGTATAACAGGTTTTTTATTTTCTTCATTTTCAATACGAAGAAATTATTTGAGTTTCTGAGAAACAACCGGCACAATATAAAAAATAACATCTCAATATGATTGAAACAATATTACTGGTTCTTTTTGTTTTTGGCCCCATTATAGGTCTTATCATTTGGAATTTTTCACTTTCTTCGCAAATTAAACATTTAACATCTCTCTTGCCCGCATCTCAGCATCCTCAAGTCGTACCTGATACAGAAATAGTCACATCAATTAATGAAATTCCTATCCCAAAAATTGTTGAAAAAAAAGAACCTCCCGAGAAACATATTTCGTTTTCCTTAGAAGATTTTCTTGGAAGAAAGTTTTTTTCAATATTAGGAGTAGTTTCTATCGTTCTCGCACTTATCTTTCTCTCCGTATGGGCATTTTCTAATGGATATATTGGTCCAACAGGACAAATCGCGATTGGTATAATTGTGAGTCTTTTGTTTCTTGTTGCTGGTGAAATACTGCGTTCCAAATACCCAAAATTCTTTTTTTTCCTCTCTTCTGTAGGAATTTGTGGATTAATTGTGACAACATTTGTCGCACGAAATGTCTATGGATTTCTCTCTCCAGAACAAAGCTTTGTTGCTTATATTGTAGAAGTCGGAGTAGGAATACTGCTCTCTCTTCGATATGATTCTCGAGTATTAGGAAATTTTTCTGTTGTTGGTGGACTCTTGGCACCAATCCTCATCCAGTCTCCTGATATGAGTTCTGTTGGGATACTTACCTTTTTGTTTGTTCTTGCGTTTGCTGGATTTTGGATATCTACACAAAAAAAATGGCCAGAAATTCTTGGTGTTCTGTTCGTTGGAATAACGGCGTTTGAGATACAAATTTTAGGGAAAGGATCTCTCCTGAGCCAGCCGACTCTTTTCTTGTGTTTCATTTTTGGAATGCACTATCTCCTCGGAAGCGGAGGAATTGTTCGTTGTATTCGAGAAAAAATTTCTCAGGAAATATCAAAACCATCTTCGTATGATATTTTTGATGTACTACTTCTTATCTCTTCTGTCCTCGCCGCGAATCTACTCGCCTATTTTATTTTCCGTGGACAAAACTGGAACCATCTTGGATTCTTTGTTCTTGCTCAGGGATTCCTCTTCTTTGGGTGCGCCGAATGGGTAAAAAAATATTCTCTCGAAATATTTCAAAAACTGTTCCTCGGTGCAACGTTAGCAATGATTCTTTTTGCTACAGGATGGGAAATTGGAGCAGAAAGTCCCTTCGTTCTTCTCCTTGCTTTTCTTGTTGAAGGAGCCTTCTTTTGCTTTGCTGCTCAAAAAACAAAAGAATTACTCTTTCACTTATTTGGTTGTGTCGCCCTCGGTATCGCCTTCCTCTTGATGTTTCAACTTAACTCCATCGGAGAGAGTACTCTTGCCGCAGCAGGATTAATTTCTGGACTTATCTTTTCTCTGCGCAAAAACTTCCACAAAGATTTTGATACTGCCTGGCGCATTATTGCTTTCATTTTTGCCTCTATTATTGTGCTACATTGGAGCTTCGATACATTGAGTAACACATTTTCTTTATGGAATAACTTCTTCCCAGAAAATGAATTTTTACTTTTTATTATCCCTATTCTCTTCGGAGTAGGAGTTACATATTCTGTGCTCAAAACAAAAAAGAATATCTCTCGTCTTCTCGGATTTATTTTTTTAGGAATTGTAAACGTAGTCTTATTTTCTTATTTTATTTCCGATCCCGATATTTCGAAATTAAACTCATTTCTATCACTTCTTTTGATTCTTGTTGGAAATTTCTCTGCCCTTACCACATATTTTATTTCCTCAGACAAAATAATTACTTCTAAAAATTATCAGATAGTAACCACTATTCTCTCTCTTTCTTTTTCTTGCATGGGGATCCTGTTGTGGGGGATGATTTTTCTCGAAGAACCATTTCTCTCAGCTATTTGGACTATTTGGGGAATATTACTACTCTCTCTTGGAATCAAAAATCATTGGCCTCATTTTCGATATTTCGGAATTGGTGTTTTTTGTTTTTTAATTGGAAAATGGTACCTTTTTGATATATGGGGACTCGCAACGTGGGTCAAATTCTTTGCCTTTGGGATACTCGGTGCAGGACTTCTCTTTGTCTCCTTTTGGTATCAAAAAAACTCAAAAAAATAACATGAAATATTTCTTCCTCATTTGTGGGCTTTTGATTACCGGATTCGTCTCTGCACAAACAGATGACTTCTCTCGTTTTGAAAGAAAAACTATTATTCCGATTTCTGGCATCACGACGGCAAAGGTAGTTCGATTCCAGTCTGCTGCTGATTATGGACAAAACACTGTGCTTTTAAATCAAGAAGGAACTGTTATTTCTCACTCTTGGAATAAGAAAGATGAAAAAATTCAACAAAAAAACTACCTGGTTGCTTCTGTTTCCTCTGAATTTGAAGGAAGTAAAAACGCCCTTATTGATGGTGATTTCAAAACATCATTCACTTTCTCTCCTGTTCAAGAAGGGGCAAAAACAGCTACTTTCTCTTTTCCAAAAAAATCAGAAATATCGGGGATTCTTATACGGCTAGATAATAATGTCCTTCCTCCCTCGAAAATGAGTGTAAGGGCTGATTTTGGAGACGGGAAACTCCTTCCCCTTTTGGATTCAATCCCCTTTTCGTCTCGACTTTCCTTTTCCAAAATTTTTGTCACTCGCATTGAAGTATCTTTCGATACCCCTCATTTTCTTCGTATAAATGAAATACAACTTCTCTCGCAAGAGGAAGTTCTCAAAAAAGATGAATTAATATTTTTTGCTGAAGAAGGACAACCATACACATTGTATTCTCATGCTCATTTTGGGCACCAATATTTCAGTCCTGAAGTCTATCAACCCCTTCATGTAGATAATAAGACGCCTCTTTTTGATATGCCTTCATCTCAAGACAATAACTCTTTCAATAAAGATTTTGATGGCGATGGATTGAGTGACGCAATTGATCTTTGTCCCAAAATAAAAGATTCTCAGAATACGGATATCGACAAAAATGGACGAGGCGATTTATGTGAAGATCCTGACCTCGACGCCATATTGTCTTATGAAGATAATTGCCCGTTTATCCATAATCCTCAACAACAAGATCAGGACTTGGATAAAGTTGGAGATAAATGTGATACTGAAGAAAACCGAACCACAGAAAATTCACCGTATCTATTGTGGGGAATTTTTGGATTCATCGCCTTAATATTAGGGTTTCTCGTTGTTAAAAGTTTTCCAAAACAGAAAAATACATAATTCTTGTTTACTGTTTACAAGAACTCTGTCCTCTCCCTTTTGCGTACACTACTTTTTGTAATTCTTCTTCTTTTCCACCCCCAACTCTCACCAACCACCGCTCTGCAAAAGATCTCGATAACAATCCCCATATCGAGAATCCTCCTAATAAAATACTCGCTCCCGTCGTTACCCATGGAACAATTTGAATCGGAGGGATTTGACCAAAAAAATATGCCACCAACAATAACATCTCAATCGTAATAAATGCAGGGACTGCTAACGCTCGAGCAATGAATAATGGTAACCATCCACATATTGCCGTAATCATCCCCGCTCCCATCGCAAGTGGAACTAACGGTTCTGCGAATATATTAGCCAAAACTCCTGCTATCGGGAATGTCCCAAATGACCGTCCTAAAATAGGAAGTACTGCGATTTGTGCGGCAAAAGAAACCGCGAGAATGAGGGCTATCACATTCCATGATTTCCTTTTTGAAATTTTCGAAAAATAATTCAATAAAATCGGAGTTCCCAACACAATTCCAATGGTCGCAGCAAAACTTAGGTGAAATCCTACATCATCTCTCACTATTGTTGGTTGAATAAATCCGATAATTCCCGCCGATAATAATACAAGTGTTCTCGCATCAGAAAATCGTCCTAATGCCGCTGCAATTCCTACTACTCCACCCATTACCGCTGCTCGTAAAACCGGAGCATCTGGGCCAACTAAGAGAACAAAAAATCCTAGCGCACTTATCGATCCAATAAAGACTGCATACCGACCAAAGCGAGCCAGTAATAATGCAACAAGAGCTAAAACGATTGCCACATTTGAACCAGATACGACAAGTAAGTGTTGTAATCCCGAATTTTTAAAATCACTTTGTGTCCACTCGGGAAGTGATGATTTTACTCCCAAAATCACGCCCACAGCAATTGTTGCATGCGGTTCGGGTAAAGAACGACGTACATTTTTTTCAAGAAAGGAACGAAAACTTTGTGCCACACGAACTATCTTATTTCCCTTCCCTGAGGAACGAATTTCAAATACTTGTGGATTTTTTATAATCGTTTGTGCTCCCCACCTACGCAAATACCTTCTGTAATCAAAATCTCTAAAATTTCGTGGAGATGTAATGGTCCCACGCAAAAAAATATCATCCCCATATTGAATATGTTCGGTGTAGGGCAATATAAGTAAAAAATCCCCTTCGTCGCTATGAACAAATGCTCGTACCGAATTTTCACGTACATCAGGAGGCGTCCGCACTATTCCCGAAATCTCTATTTCTCTTCCCGTATTAAGAACCAATGAGTCATGACGAAAATCAAATTCTGATCGCCATGCTGTCCAACTTGATGCAATAAATACTATACCAAAACACACGAGCCCGAATTTTTTAAATATTCCTGCTGCAACAAGAATTAAGCATCCAATAAGCGCTATAATTGGGAAAGATGATCCCACTGGAATAAAAAGTCCAAAAAGGAAACAGATCAATCCTCCACGAAACTGTTCTGATGGACGCAAAGAAGTAAATACTTTTACCATCCACAGATACTACCAAACCCCGATGAATATCTAATGAAAGCTCTCTTTCTAAAAGTAATTAAATGGATTTACCTTTCTTCCTCTAATACGAACTTCATAGTGCAAATGGATTCCTGTTGGACCCCACACATTTCCCGTATTTCCCATGAGAGCAATCAATTGTCCCGTCTTTACTTCCTCTCCTATTTCAACTTTTCGAACATTATTATGTGCATAAAGTGTTTGAATTTCATTTCCATGATCAATAACAATATATTTCCCATATCCATAATTCCATCCATCATCCGATTTTATTACTACTCCACTTGCTGATGCGTAAATAGGCGTATTCATTCTGTTTGCAATATCAATCGCAAAATGTCGTTTATGATATCCTTGTGTTAGCGTTCCCTGTGTTGGACGACGAAGCTTGAATCCAATAGACCCGAGTCCCGTACTGGCTACTTCTGTTCCCGTTACTGGAGCTGTTCTCTGTACCCATATTTTTTGCACTCCAGGAATAAATAATTCTTGTCCTACTGACAACGTTCCTTCTATTTTTACTGTGTTATACGCTTGAATTTTTTCTATATCGATATTGTAATTCTTTGCAATATCCACAAGAGAATCTCCATTTTGAACTGCATAAAATACCCCATCTGTTGGAGGAATACGTAACATTTGCCCTACACGTAAGTTTTGGCGAGAAGTTAATTTATTCGCCCAATTTAATGTGGTTACTTTTACGCCGAATTTATGAGCAATATCAAAAATAGTTTCTCCTGATTTCACTGTGTATTGTACTATTTTAGATCGTTTCTTTGGTTCTAATTTTACTATTACGTTTCCATTTTCATCTTCTACCAAAATTTCACGCAATCCAGCAGTTGAAACTCCCGCAAAATTATCAATAAATCCTGTTTCGGTAATTGAATATCCTGTAAATGACTCTTCCCATATATCTTCTCCAAATGGTTGATACATCGACGTAAAATAATTTGGTCGAAATCCCAACAACAAAACCATCAGCATCGCGAGGCTAAAAATCTGAAACGCGAACGAAGAGTTAAACAATCGCTGAAAGATGCGAGAAACGGGATTTATAGCTGTAGCAATCATAAGACGTGCGTAGTGTAAAAAAATCCACTCATCCGTCAATCTTTGTCGGTAATAGTTGCGAGCAATGCATTGAGCTTTAAAACAAATTTATCTGATGAAACCATTCCTGAGGTTGAAACAAATTGTTCTCCCTTTTGTACAGAAATACGTGAAAAGGACTGTGTCAGAAGATTATATTCCGCATCAATAAATGCTCCTTTATAGCTTGCACGTGAAATGGCACACCTTTGATATGCTTTATCTTTCATTTCTAATTGGCTTCGTTTTACTTGCACAGAAAAGGATCTCAATAATTCTTGTACTAACTTCTTTCCTAAAACCGCCTGTGGTGTCGTCTGAAGAATCTCATTTATTTCTTTTTTTACTTCTTCCTCTTCTTCTGATTCAAATTTTCCGCCAATGGTTTTAATCCAATGCTCCAATCTGTGTGCAGATAATCTTGCTATTGTTTCTTCTCCAAGAGTTAATGTAATGAACTGTTGTGCATGATAATCAAATACTCCTTCTATTTTTCGTTTTCCCGTTTCTGTATTTGCAAAACGTGTCGCAAGAGATGTCTCTGTACGTTTTGTACGAAAGGCCGTGATATCAAGTTTTATTTTTTTACTGGCAAGAAATTCCCATAATTTTTTTGCATTTGCAATACCTACGATAACTTTCTTCTCTTCCTTTTCCTCTCCTTCTTTGGAAGTCAATTCCGCTAATTGAGCGTCAATCAACTCTTGTGCTTGTTTTTGATCTAATGCTTTTTGTGCTTGCTCTGGTGTCATTCCTGAAACTCCAATTAAATTAATCTGTTCAATTGTTGTTAATTCCGCTTCTGAAAACACAAGCTCTTTATTTTCTGATAATTTAAGTTCAAACCATAATCCATTAAGTTCCTTTGTGATATCAACTCCTGATTCTTTTACTATAAATTTAGAGACAAACCGCACGATTGCATGTGCAATTTCTTCTGAAAATCTCTCTTGAACCCGAGAAGAAAGATATTTCTGTTCCTCTCTTACAATCGTCGTCCACGTTTTAATTTTTGGTAATGATTGATAATCCGGAAATGCATCCAATAATCCCGTCATTTCACGACGAAGGCGAGTAATCTGAACCAAATCTTCTTCTGTAAATGCTGTTGATTTAAATTCTTTTATAAATTTTGAAAGCTGTTCTTCTGTGCGAAACCATCGTTCATTGTGAGAAAGGAGCATCGCCGCACGCATTTGTTCACGCAATACATTCCGATCCTTGCTCCATAGGGCTGAGAATTTCTGTTGACTTGCCTCTGGAGAAACAACTGGTAACCATATCTTTTGTGCAAATTCAAACCATAACCATTCTTTATGAAATCTGTCACTCTCTGTTGCTACTGATTTCCATGAAGGTTTATCTAAAACTTTTTCTCGAAATTCTTTTAAAATATTTTCTACCTCAGGTTCATCTATTTTTCCATGAGCGTTTCTCAGTAATTGGGTGCTTTCTTGAAATATTCGATCCGCCCGCTTTGCTGGTGGCAATCCCAGGGTAATACTTTCTAAGAACTGCAAAAAGGCTCCGCTTTCAGAATCCCACAAGATCGGTAAATTCCACGCAAAATGACCAAATTGTGAACGCCATTCTGCAAGTGCTTGCTCTGCTTGCCATAATTTTGTAACCAGTTTCCCTGTTGTAATTGACTCGAGCGCAAATTTCTTTTGAAGATCGTAATATTCCTCATAAGGATCGAATACTATTGGTTTTTTTGTATCAAAGGTAATACGCGAATGTGCCGGCAAGATAAAAGAGTTTCTTTCTCCATCAAAGAAAAGTTCTACTGAACCTCCTCCTGACAAAACAGTTGCTTTTCCATCAATGTCCATCTGAACTAATGCTGTTGCTCCCTCAAAATGTAATTCCGCATTCCCAAACCATAATTTATTGGTGAGGGCAGAATCTTCTGGGGTTTGAAAAAAAGTTCCTCCTACTGCCGCAATCCCCTGTATCAATCTTCTTTCTCTGTCTGTTCCAATTGTTTCTGAATCCTCATCAACCCAAAACATTTCCCCAGAAGGCAAAAATTCTATCTCTCCTCCAAAAGAAGCACGAGACGTTCCCATAAGCAAAAATGGATTTTGAGAAAAAGTGCTTCGCTCAGAAAACTGCATATTGTCACCGATAATAACTGCTGCAAAGATCAGCAATGCTGACATACCCCCTACTGCATATTGCCAAAATTTCATTTTTTTGCGTAATTTTGATAAAATTGTACCATCCCCATCGCAAAAAGGAAATTTCTCAATGAAAAGTTGACTTTCACGCGATTTCTTGAAAAATAGACAAGATGAAAGGTATTATTCTCGCTGGCGGTGCCGGATCCCGGTTATTCCCCAGTACAAAAGTAACAAATAAGCATCTATTACCGGTTTTTGACCGGCCGATGGTTTATTATCCTATTCAAACATTAAAAGATTCTGGAGTCCGCGATATTCTTATTATTACTAGCGCTGCAAATGCAGGAGATTTTTTACGATTAATGGGTTCTGGAAAGGAACTTGGCGTAAATCTAACCTTCAAGATACAAGATGGATCTGGTGGAATTGCTCAAGCCTTAAGTTTAGCCGAAAGTTTTGCTGGTAGTGATTCTGTTGCCATGATATTGGCTGATAATATTTTTGAATCTGATTTTTCTGAAGATGTGATGAATTTTCGCTCAGGAGCTCGAATTTTTATTAAACAAGTAGATGATCCCGAACGATTTGGAGTGGTGGAAGTAGATGAAGTAGGAATTGTTCGATCAATTGAAGAAAAACCAACGCTTCCAAAATCTAACACCGTACAAACAGGATTCTTTCTGTACGATGCAAAAGTATTCGATATGATTCGAGAGATTCGACCCTCCGATAGAGGCGAATTAGAGATTACAGATGTTAATAAATTGTATCTAAAAAATGGAGAACTTTCTGCTTCCGCAGTACATGGAATGTGGTGCGATGCCGGAACACATGAAAGTTTACTTGAGGCTTCAATATTGGCTCAAGAAGCCTTTGATCCTGAGCGGGTTCAACTCCGTCGTGCCGAACGAGCTACTGTAAGCGTTCCTGAAAATTTAGCCGCAACAGTTACGATTGGTGTTGTTGTTCATGATTCTGAAAAATACATAGTTCCATGTATTCAGTCATTATTGGCTCAAACACATGAGAATTGTAAAGTTGTTGTTTTTGACAATGATTCTGGTGATGAAACTGTTTCAATCATCACTGATAAATTTCCTGACGTAGAAATTATTGAATCAAATAAAAATATTGGATTTGCTCGTGGACATAATGAAATTTTACGCAAAACTGAAAGCGAATTTTACGCTTGTGCAAATGTTGATATGTTATTCGAGCCAAGTTTCTTATCCGAACTTATTGCTGCTATTCAAGAAAAACCAATCTATGGATCAGCTGGTGGAAAATTAAAATTCTGGGATTTTGATACCTTCCAAGCAGGATCTTCTTCTGAGGGGAAAACAAACTTTATCGATACTGTCGGAATCCGAATTTTGCGTTCTCATAGATTTGAAGATATTGGACAAGGAGAAATAGACTGCGGTCAATTTGATAGTGAACAAAAGGTTTTTGGTATTTCTGGGGCTGCGGCGCTCTATCGTCGAGAAGCTCTTCGTGATGTTGCTTTTGAGAATGATAATGGTGAGCAAGAGTATTTCGATGAATCAATGTTCATGTACAAAGAAGATGTTGATTTGTCATACCGATTACAATGGGCTGGCTGGAAAGCTGCACTTGCACCTCTTGCTATTGCTTATCACGATCGCACTATTTCTGTTCGCGGAACAAGTGCAATGGCCTTGATAAAAAATCGATTAAAAAAATCGAGTACTGTTAATCGACAGTCGTTTTTGAATCACCGAATCTTGTTGAGCAAAAACTTCTCTCCTGGATTTTCCGTAGGGACTCAAAGCGCAACCCGATGGTATAATTTTAAGATTTTCCTCTATATTTTGATTTTTGAAACCGAACTTCTTGGAGCTTGGTGGAAAGTATTCCGACTACGAAAACGAATTAAAGCTTGGAGAGCTGCTATGCCACGACGTGTTTCACAAACAGAGATTGAAAAATTAATGGACCACTAGGTCAAACTTCAATCTTCAGACTGCAATCTACAAATTTTGAAGTTTTAATTTTAAACAAAAAAAGCGAAATCATACGACTTCGCTTTTTTTTACTTCTTCAAAGAATCCTATTCATTCCCGGTATCATACACGCCATTAGATGCATTTCCATTCATGGTTGCACGGTGCAACAATGATGCTTGCGCAGCATCTTTTTCTCCTTTTGCGAATAAATGCAACGCTGAATTCTGCAACGCACGTCCATAGGAAAAAGTCACCCGCCATGGAGCATCTTTGTGTCGCGCGTTCATTGCGTGTAAATTTTCCGTAGCCTGCAACTCTGTCTGTCCTCCAGATAAAAATGCAATACCTGGAACTGCTGCTGGTACACATTTTTTCAGTGTCTCAATCGTTGCATCTGCAACCGCCTCAACTGTTGCTTGGTTTGGACAATCCTGCCCTGCGATAACCATTGAAGGTTTCAACACCATTCCGTCCAATTGAACATTATGTTTCTGCAATTCTTCAAACACAAGTGTCCATGCTTTGGTACACACCGCTCGTGAAACTTCCAAATCATATGATCCGTTGATCAATGTTTCTGGTTCTACAATGGGAACAAGTCCTGCCTCCTGACACGCCAACGCATATTTTGCCAATCCTTCGGCGTTTGTTTGAAGTGCCATATCTGTTGGCAATCCTGCTGCTTCATCAATAACAATCACTGCTCTCCATTTTGCAAATCGTGCTCCCAATTCGTAGTATTCTTTTAATCGATCGCCCAATCCTTCCAGTCCTGATGTGTATTTTTCTCCCGGACATCCGTCCAAATCTTTGAGTCCCATATCTACTTTGATTCCTGGGACAATTCCTTTTTCTGCTAATACTTGCGGAAACAGTACTCCGTCATCTGTTTTTTGCCGAAGAGTTTCATCATACAAAATAACTCCTCCAATATGATTCTCTAGTCCTTCTGTTGTCAAAAGCAGTTGCCGATACTGACGTCGGTTTTCTTCCGTTGGGTCAATGCCTACAGAATCGAATCGTTTAGTACAGGTTCCTGTACTTTCGTCTGCCGCCAAAACTCCTTTTCCTGATGCTACCATTCGGCCTGCAATATCATGTAATGTTTCCATTTTTTAGGGGGATTTAAAAACAATTTTACTTTATGTGTTCCCTGTTTCGAGTCAATACTCTTTTCTTTAATTTTTTTGTCATAATACTTTTCTCCTGTTTAAAATTAATAATAATATATCTCTTATAACTTCAATAACGGGATTTCGCGACCGTTTATCTAGAAACTGTTGACGTCAAAAACCTTTCACAAGAAACTCTGCACGAGGAGATTCAAAAGATGGTGGAACACAAGATTGATGTGCTTGGAAGTACGGGAAAAATACGGAATTAATAAAATTTGAGACATAAAAAGAGTCCGGACACAAGGGTCTGGACTCTTTCTAATTTCTGAAATTCCTAAAAACAAACTATTCCCATTCGCAACAAGCCACTGTAACGGTGCATTTAAATTTTTCCTCCAATTGTTTCGCCATAGCCTGAATATCAATCCCTTTTTTATTTTCTTGATATTTCCGCGCTTTCTTGCAAATTGCCC
>Ga0222626_1001131_pt1 | contig 12479 bp, 12 predicted proteins | sample AntAcemetageno91_FD_179862 | JGI IMG/M metagenome (GOLD analysis project Ga0222626, IMG submission 179862) | Saline water microbial communities from Ace Lake, Antarctica - #91 | ecosystem: Environmental > Aquatic > Non-marine Saline and Alkaline > Saline | place: Antarctica: Ace Lake | collected...
TCCCCGGGGGTCGTTGAACACCCGGATGGCCTGGAACAGCGCATCCGGATTGTCAAAGGGTTCGCCCATGCCCATGAAAACAATATTCTTGATTTTTTTTTGGAGTGTAAATCTGGCGGAAAAAAGTTGGCCTGTGATTTCATGTACGGCCAGATTTCGGTGAAACCCCTGTTTTGCCGTTTCGCAGAAAATGCATCCCATGCGACAGCCTGCCTGGGTGGAGACACACAGGGTGCTGTAGCGTTTCATGGGGAGGATAACCGATTCAATGGTAAGGCCGTCTTTAAGTTGTGTGACAAACTTCAGGGTGCCCGATGCTTCCCGTTGCTCAATTATTTCCATGGATGGGAAAAAAAGATCTTTGGTTAGCCCCTCTGTTAAACGGGGAGAGTCCTGGAATTCCCGGGCCAGATTAAATTTTAGGTTTCCCATTTTAATGATTTCACGGATCAGTGCCTGTGCATGAAATTTTCCCTTGCCGTGGTTCTCTTGCAAATACCGGGTAATTTGGCTGCATGTCAGTGCCAGAATATTAAGACTCATCGGTAGGTATCTGCATTGATGATAAATCGTTTCATGATTTGTTGCAGGGCCTGGCGTTCCAAGCCGCATTGCCGGGCCGCCTGGGTGACATTTCCCCCTGTAAGAGAGAGAAGGGTGCCGATGTAATTATGGTTAAATTGCTGGAGTAACGCCTCTTTTGCCTCTTTATAAGGCAATTTAAAGAGATTTTCTGCATCGGGGGAAGTGGCTTGAAGTGGTTTTTTTTGATCCGCCAGAACCATATCCGCCGGGGATATGATGTCGCCATCGCTGTGAAGAATTCCCTGGATCAGCATATTTTCCAACTCCCGGACATTCCCCTTCCAGTGTTGTTTTAAAAGAAGATTCATTAATGCCGGGTCAATTTTTTTTTCCGGTTTATTTAATTTTTTACAATGCTTGCTCACCAGGTGACGGGCAATGGGGGGAATATCGGTGATACGATCCCTTAACGGGGGAAGGGTGATGGTAAAAACGCTGAGCCGGTAGAAAAAATCTTCACGAAATTCGCCTTTTTCTATTTTTTGGGCAAGATCGCGATTGGTGGAGGCCACAATGCGGACATCCACCTTTCTGGATCGGGTATCTCCCAATGGTTTAATCTCTTTTTCCTGGAGTACCCGCAAGAGCTTGGTCTGGATGGTGGGGCCAATGTCACCAATTTCATCCAGAAAAATAGTGCCTCCATGGGCTTCCTGGAACAGCCCTGATTTGTCCCGCATGGCATTGGTAAAGGCCCCTTTCTTGTAGCCAAACAGCTCACTTTCTAAAATTGATTCCGGAACAGTGGGGCAGTTCACGGGCACGAATTTACTTTTTGTACGTTGACTCAGGGCGTGGATGGACTGGGCCGTGAGATCCTTTCCCGTGCCGGACTCACCGGTGATGAGTACGGTGACATCACTTTGGGCCACCATGGATATTTTGTCATATACCTCCTGCATGGCCGGGCTTTCCCCAATGAGCTTGCCAAAGGTGGCTGATTTTTTCCGGTGCAGTTTTTTGTTTTCTTTTATGAGCCCCCCCCGTTCCAGGGCTTTTTTTACCCGGAAGAGGATCTCGTCCTGCTCAAAGGGTTTGGACACAAAATCATAGGCCCCACTTTTAATGGCTTTAATGGCCACATCAATGCTGCCAAAGGCGGTGATCATTAGCACCGTGAGGTCTGGGTAATGGGTGCTGGCGTGTTTCAGCAGTTCAAACCCGTCCATGCCCGGCATTTTAATATCACACAGCATGAGGTCAAAGGAGTCTCTGGCAAGAATGTTCACGGCGGTTTCCCCGGAAAAAGCCATGGTGACCTGGCAGTTAAATTCCATTTCCAAGGTGCGCTTTAATAGTCTTGTCATATCTTTTTCATCATCCACAACAAGGATCTGGGCGGGCATTAATAATCTCCTTTATCCGGTGGTGAGGGCAGGGTGATGGTAAATGTAGCCCCTTTGTTTTCTTCACTTTCAGCCCGGATGCGGCCACCGTGTTTTTTAATGATGCCATAACTCACGGAAAGACCCAATCCTGTCCCCTGTCCCACAGGTTTAGTGGTGAAAAAAGGATGGAATATCCGGGTAATATTTTTAGGGCTGATCCCCTTTCCATTATCTTTTACCACAATTACAGCCTCGTCTGAACGGTTTTTCCGGGTGGTGAGAAATATATCCCCTTTTTTGTCCAGGGCATGGCAGGCATTGATTAGCAGATTGATGATCACCTGTCTGAATTCTTGCTCATTTCCCATGACATTGAGGGAACCCTGGTCAAAAAGATCCAGCCCCATGTTGATTTGTCTGAAATCAGCGTGGTTATGAACAAATCCCACCACATCACTAACCACCTGGTTTAAATTGATGATGCCCCATTCCAGGGTGTCCTTGCGGGCAAAGGCCAGCATATCTGAAACCACTGTTTTGCAGTTTTTTACATGTTTTTCAATGATTTTAAGATCATCGTGGTAGGGGGATGCCTCCTTGTTTCCTGCCTCTGATTTGAGCATTAGCTGGGTATATCCCAATATGATGCCCAACGGATTGTTAATTTCATGGGCCACTCCGGCCGACAGTTCCCCCAGGGCTGCCAACTTATCTGCCTGGGCGATCTGTTCTTCCATCTCTTTTTTTTCATTGATGTTTTTAATGATAAAATGAAATGTCTTTGCGCATCCAAAGGCACCATAATCAATACCGCCGGTGATAATTACGTAAAGTTTGTTTCCTTGGGCCCCCTTGAAATAAGTCTCTTCATTGAGAATAAATTCATTTTCCATAATTAACTGACTGATGCGCTGCCAGTCTTGCTCTGAGGAAAATAGCTGGCCCATGGACATGTTGCCCATGACCAGGGTGTCCTTGGTATATCCGGTTATGGCCACCCCTGCGGGGTTGATTTCCCGGATACACCAATGGGCATCTGTGACCAGAATAGTGTCCAGGGATTGTTCAAAAATACGACGACATTTGTGCTCTGATGTGGTGAGCATTTCGGTGCGTTCCACCACCTTTTGTTCCAGGGTCTGGTTCAGGCTCACCAACTGGGCATGGGTCTCTTCCAGGGCCTTGCGGCTGGATAGAATTTTGGTGTTAATGGTCCAGCTCTGGTTGAAAAAAAGGGTCACCAGTCCCACAAGCATGAAAGAGACGGTGTTGATGGTACCACTGTACGGAGCAATGGCAGACCAGGTATGGCCGTGGGATGTGAGCAGGAGTACCTGTTTTAAAATATGACCAAAGGAGCGGGACAGGGCAAAAAGGGTGAGGCCGGAGCAGATCCACACAAGATAAAGAAATATGGCATTGTCCGGTTCCTTTGCCCTTAGTTTACGGGCCTTTAAAAGAGATAGGGTTGCAACGAAGATCATCCCCAGTGACCCCAGGACGTCAATGACCAGAATGGGCGTATAAGGAAATATCATGGGGTTTTCCTTTGAAGTAAATGGGAAAGTCCCCTGTGGAGAAGGAGCATTGCTGGCAGGCAAAGAAGATGATCCAGTCGTAGCAAGTAGTAAAGCCGGGAAAGATCATAATGGGTCTCCAGGGTTTTTATGCGGATGTGATCCATGGATATCAGGGTGGTGGAGATGAAGGAACTCTGGTTATCGAGAAAGTGTACCAAAATAGCATCTATATTCCAGAGGATGAAAAAAAGGGCGCTGTATTGGATCAATCGCCATCCCCTCTCCATGTGAAGTTTTTTCCCCTGGATGGTGAGGATGAGAATGGCCATGGATACCAGAAAAAAAAGATGTCCCAACTGGTGAACCAGAATACCTTCTTTGGTGCTGTGCATTTGGGTGGCGTGGGCCAGACCAGGGATCAAAACAAACATCATACCCATGGTCATTGATGTTTGAATTAATTTTTTTTGCAAAGAAAGGAGTTTGGTCAATGGCTTTTTCCTGGAATATAAGTACCCACACATATGTTTTTCGGCATTCCGCAGACATATATCATTGATATTTAGGCATCCTTCAAAAGTAGTTTACACTTGGGGCGCATTCCCATTTTCCCGGCCCATCATATAACCCATTGATTTCATTAAGCCACCATCCATTGATACAAAATAAAATATCTTGATAAATCAAAGGGTTGAATATCCAACCGGGAAAATGGGAATGCGCCCTTACACTTGTTTAGACCATTGCCCATTTGCAGGGTTTTCTTCAAAAGACTGTAAATTACTTTTGGGGTCATATGAAGAATGCCGATATTTATAAGTTTTATTTGTACTTTTTTTTTGCATCCATGCCATGGCCAGAAAAAGTGCATAAACAAGCAGAAGGGAGATAAAAAACCAGAAAATTGAGGGGATATCCCAGGGAAATACGGGGTGCCCATTGACCATAAAAAGCCCAGGTTTGCCAAACCACTGCATGAGTCCCACCGGGGTAAAGGTCCGATTGACATAGGCCAGGGTGCAAAGGAGTGGCAGCCATGTGGTGATAAGGCTTTTTAGCAAGCCTTCAAAAAAGAGGTCATAATAGGCTCGGTTGAGCTCTGCCTGGTCAATATTTTTGGCAATGGCTCGTCCTTTTTTGGTTTCTGCATGGTTCATGGCTTCTTGACGAAGTTCAAACCAGTGGTCAAAATTTTCTTTCAGTAGGACATATCGCCTGGTGTTGAAGTGTCGTTTGAAAAACCGGGAAAGGATGATACACACCAAGACCAGAAAAAAAATAATCACCTCCGGTCCCAGAAACTGAAGGGGCAGGAGCAGTGCATCCATGAACCCGGCAATATTTTGGATGGCTGCTTCAATTCCGAACCACACATTGTCCAGCATATCATTCATTGATATCCCTTTTTTCTATTGTTTTATCCGGGAAGCGGTGGTGAAACCGTTTCCCGGATGATTTTTCGGAGACGGGGACAGATTTAAAATCTGTCCCCCATCGCATAGGTACAATGTAAAATGATTAGATCCAGATTTCAATCTTAAAAAATCTGAAAAACAGGAAGAACAGCGTGATGGCAAGTATCCACTTGAGTTGAACTTCAGAAAATAAGGTCTGGAGTCGACTTCCAAGCATACCGCCTGCAAATCCACCAATGATGATACTGATGGCAAGCCACATGTCCGGAAGATAACCGTTGAGCAGGTATCCAATAAAAGAACCGATACTGCTGAAACAAGTACCCACAAGGGCAATGGGAACGGCAACATACATGGGAAGTGCCCCAAGGCTTGTCATGGCAGGTACCAAGAGAAATCCGCCACCAATACCAAAACTTCTGGAAACCACACCAATACCAAGACCCAGAATGGCAAACAGCAACGGATTGATTCTGAACTCTTCACCCCAGAACTTAAACCGGTAGTTGGTCAGGCTGGATTCAATGGGCTCAATGCTGCCCATCTCTGCGGCACTGCCCTCTTTTTTAGCCTTGGCAATGGCGGCGTTGAATTTTTGAACCATGGCTTTGATGTTTTTGCGTTTTGCCATGGCCTTGGGGGTCAATTCCTGGAGGGTTTTAATCCCCATGAGTACAACAAGAACGGCCAGCCACTCTTTATAGGTGCTCATGGGAAGGTAGGCAATGGCGTATTTACCCAGCCATACGGAACCAATGAAAATACCAGCACCAAAGGAGAGACCAATGGGCCATGCCACCCGGCGTTCTTTTACGGCAAATCGGTAGAAGGAGCCCAGGGGGGAAAACAGGGTCAAAGCAATATTGGAGGGACGCAGTACGTTGGCTGCATTGATACCAAGAGGACCTGCTGTTTGTACAACCATGGCCTGGAAAGCTGCCATGAGAAGTCCACCTGCGGCACCGATCATGGAAAAATAGGCTCCCACCAGAATGGCACCGATGATGATCCACAGGGGGTTCATGTACCGGCCACCCTTGGTGAGCCAGAATCCTTTGGCTTCCAGGGTGTAACTGCCAATGATTTCCCCGTTGGCAGATACCTCAAAGGCAGTGTCTGGAGGGGTGTGCCTGAAACTTTTAAAGGAAGCCGTGAATTTTCCAGTGGCTTTGTCCAATTGAATGGTGGTTCCCTTGTCCCAGTAGTTGCCGGTGGTTGCAAAATCGGACAAAACGCTTCTGGCAAAGATGGTGACCTTTCCCACCTTGGTGCTCTCTTTGGTGATGGTATTGATACCATAGTCGGTCTCATGGGCAAATTTGTTGAACTTCCACTCTGCCTCATCATTGATGCCGCCCAGCATGCTGCGGGTCTCCTCGTCCATCTCAGACCATTCTTTGAGCTTGAACATGGTGGTGCTGTAAAGACCCCGTTTGCCTTTCTGGGTAAAAAATGAGGGCCCCCCAAATTTTTTATCAATGACAGAACCAAATTTTTCAGGATTTGAGGTGAGCATATAGTAAAGGGCGGGGATACTGGTATCCACGGTGTAACCCCGTTTTTTGGCTTCTTTAGCCAGCTTTACCACCTCGGTTTTACCATCGGTATCCTTAGACGCAAAGCGGACCTTGGATGAAATGCCCAAATAAAGATCGGTTCCTGGTTCAATGGTGCCGGTTATCTGAATCGTATCTCCGGCACTGTAGGTGTCAGCGGACAGGGAAGCTTCAATGCCAGCGGATGCGTTTGCCACGGCAAACAACATGAGCATGGATACAAGTAAAAGACGTGAAACAATTTTTTGCATGTTTTTCTCCTTTGGGTGAACTTTACGGTCTCCTTCATTGGCCCATTGACACGCTTAGGGGAAAAATTCCCATTGGGGAGTTATTTCCATATATAAGCATGAAATACTCTTCTCAGGATATGAAGGATTCCAAATTTAATTGGGTTTTATATTTTTGAAATACAGGTCTTGATCATTAGTTTAATTCACTTTGCAGATTGGTATAACTGCCACGGGCAGACCGTATTCTGGCCCGGGCCTACCCACAACGAAGTATGAAAGTCCGTCAGATTTGCTGGGACTTTCATATAACCTACATGGCTGTAAAACCAGCCACAACTAAAAAAGAAAGTCCTTTAATTTTAGCATGTTGCTGAGACTTTCATATAAACGGGCAGGTCCTGTAGGACACAACGAATATTGGGTCGTAGACGCGGAGCCAAATGATATCATGCCGCCCCCCCCCGACGGGTAATGGGCCCGGCCGGAACCGTTAGACGGCCCAATTGGCCGGTTCCTATTACCCATCGGGGGGGGGCTCTGCTGAGGCTACTTGGACACTTCATTTTCATATAAAATATAGAGATCCACAACCCTCTGATTGTATTTGATTTTTTCATAGAGACATTTAAATACAACTTTTGGGAACCAAACGATGATCACGGCCGAAATACACATTGCTACCTAACTCTTTTTGTCATGTGTGCCCGTTCTGTAAGTGCTTTGTCAGACAGCATCTTTACACAGTTGGGACAATAATTATGATGTTCCTTTACATGGGGCTGGGATATCGTGACATCTTCCACATGGTGAAGAAATCGGGTGGTGGCATACCGTCTGCCGCAGCCTTCGCATCTTTCCAGGGGCAGTTGACAAAACACCTCACCTTTTATGGCAATGGATCTCATGGAATCTTTGTCCGTGGCCGTGATCACATGGGTGGGACAAATGTTGGCGCAGGTACCGCAACCAATGCAAAGGGAGGGGTCTGCCACCACTCTTTTCCCGGATTCATCAGATATCATTTTAAGGGCCTTGGCCTTGACAATATCATTGCATACCCGAATGCACAGTCGGCATTGGATACAGCCATCCGGGGGAGGGGTGACCTCCACATTAAATTCCCGGGCAATGGTTCGGATTCTTTCGGCGTCCGGGGCCATTTGAAGCAGTTTGTTAAACGCCTTGGTTCGTGCCTTTTGAACAAGGGGTGTGTCAGTTTTTACATTAAGACCTTGTTTAACCTTGATAATACAGGAGAGCATAACAACGGGTTTTCCCGAGTGCGACATCACTTCCACACCGCATAGTTTGCAGGCTCCCGATGGCTTTAATGCCGGATGATAGCAGAGGTGAGGAATCTTAATGCCATTTTTTTTTGCCACCTGAATGACGGTTTCACCCTTTTTTGCGGATATGGCTTGTCCATCTATGGTAATGTCAACCATGGAATCTGTTCCTCCTTAATCCTGGGCTGCTTCCTGGAGATCTGTTACATAGTCCTGGAGGTAATGAAGTTCCTGGGTCAATGCACCTACATGGTATTTCACCAGATCTTCCAATCCCAGGATGCCTTTGATGGCAGCATCTTCAATCACCGGCAGATGGCGGATTTTTGCCTTGATCATCATGCCCATGGCATCTTTTATTTCATCACCTGGTTCTGCCACTATAAGGTTGTGGGTCATCACCTCCCGGATCTTTATGTCTGCGGTGGTTTTTTCCGGAAACATCACATGACAGCGTAGTAAATCTCTTTCTGTGAAAATACCGGCAATTCGCTGATCATCCATGATCAGGAGGGCGGAGATGGAATAGCCGGACATGAGCTTCAGGGCTGCTGCCACTGTTTCTTCTTGATCAATGGTATGGAAAGGCCTTTTTTCTTTTTCCAATAATTGTTTTACCTGCATATGTCATCCTTTTTATGTATGTGATTCAAGGGGCCGGAGGCAATCCTGGGGTAACCGGTGGGTTCCCATGCCCTGGAGGCTTACCTCAATAAGTGCATCCGGATCATTAATGGCGGTATCCGGATCGGTGATGATGCCATGGCAACCGATGAAGTCGCCCATGTAGGATTCCCATGCCTCATCTTTGGATGGCTGGTATACTTCTATTTTTTGACCCCTTCGAAATTGCATGCTTCCTCCTTTTTTAAGTTGGGTGTCACAGGATGGGTGGCAACATTAAAAACAGCACTTTGTTCCCTTGAGCAGCTATTGCACAATAGGGCTTTCTGGGTGACGGGTCTGATGCCCTGGGTCTTTTTGTTGACGTAATCCAGATATTTTTGCGGTCCCATGATGGCTCCACAAGATTCGCAATGAACCAGCTTTTGGCGGTTGATTACGGTACCACATAACATTAAAAGCCGCTCGCCGTTTCGATCTTCCATGGTGATTGCATCATTGGGGCAAATGGCCACACAGGCCCCGCAGGCAATGCAGTTTTCTGCGGTTTTGCGAAAATCTGTTTCACCGGGGTTATCAAAATCCATGTAACCAAACTTAAGGGCATCAATGCCCATTTTATCCCGGCACACCTCCACGCATTTGCCACAGCGTCTACAGATATCACAGCGCAGACAGCGTCTGGCCTCTTCTCTGACCATGTTTTCAGTATAGCCAAGCTCTGCCTGTTGAAACATGGTTCTGCGTCGATCAATATTGAGCATGGGCATTTCCGGCCGTTTTAATACCATCTTGGTACTGGCGGGCATTTCTATGTGCTTTTCCCGTCGATACCGTACGGGTACCTTGGGGCTTCTGGGCTGGGGCATGCCGTTGAAATAGCGATCAATGGCTTCTGCTGCCCGTTTGCCACCGCCAATGGCTTCAATTACTGTGGCAGGGCCGGTGACGGCATCTCCGGCGGCAAAGACCCCGTGCTGGGAGGTTTCCATGGAGGCCCGGGCCACTTCAATGGTTCCCCTGCGGGTCCATTGAACTTCCTGGAATTGATCCATGCCATCGGTGTCCACAAACTGGCCAATGGCACTGATCACGGCATCGGCTTCCATGACATAATCGCTGCCCTCAACGGGCATGGGATAGAGGCGGTCGCTGTCCTCTTTCTTAACAAGTTCTCCCTGCAGGCAGTTAAGTCCGGTGACCTTTTCTTCATTTCCCACAATGGCAGTGGGGATGGTGAGAAAGGCAAATTTAATGCCTTCTTCTTCGGCATGTTCCACCTCTTCCACATCCGCAGGCATTTCGGATCGGGTTCTTCGATAGGCAATGGTCACCTCTTTGGCCCCCAGTCTCAGGCTGGTTCGGGCCGCATCAATGGCCACATTGCCACCGCCGATGACCACCACCCGATCCCCGGGAACGGTGCGTTGCCCCAGAGCCACATTTTTAAGGAACATTACGGAGTCAACAACCCCTTTGTCCTTGTACGCTTCTTCACCCTCCAGGCCCAACTGGTAGGATTTATGGGCACCAATGGCCAGAAAAAATGCGCCAAAGCCCTCTTTTTCCAGTGAGTCCCGGGTGACATCTTTGCCAAAAACAGTGTTGTAGCAGATTTCCACACCCAGGGCCGTGATCATGGCCACTTCCCGGTCAATGATCTCCCGGGGAAGGCGATATCTGGGAATACCCACCATGAGCATGCCGCCAGGTACGGGAAGGGATTCGAGTATCCGAACCCCATAGCCCATGAGGGCCAGGTAATAGGCAGCAGAAAGCCCGGCAGGACCCGCCCCCACCACACATACTTTTTTACCGTTCAGCGGTTTTTGGGGGGGATTTGTGTACAACCCATGGGACATGGCCCGCTCTGCGGCAAAGGCTTTTAAAAATTTGATGGACACCGGGGTGTCGATGCGGGCCCGGACGCACATCATTTCACAGGGCCGGGTACATACCAGACCACACACCCAGGGAAGGGGGTTGTCATGGCGGATCACCTCAATGGCTTCGGCATCTTTGCCTTCGGCAATGAGGGACAGATAGGTGGGCACATCAATGCCTGCCGGGCATGCCATCTGACAGGGAGAGGGGGCCAGGCGGATGCAGTCCATGAATGCGCAGTTGCCTGTTTCAATGTGACTTTCAAACACCGGTGTGTGTTTTTCCAGAACCTTTTTTAAATAGGTACCGGTTTTAAGTCCCTGGGGATTCCCCGGATTTTTGAAAAATTCTGCCACCCTGTCATTGACGCCGCTCAGATGGTCTTTGCCAGCATGACCGTTGGAGATCTCTTCCAGTAATTTTAAGATTTCTTCTGAAATCCGTATGGTTCTGGGTTCTGTCAGCGCACCTGAATCCAGTTGCCGGGATAAATGAAGGATGGTGCCATGAACCGGACAGACATTTTCAGCCATGTGAACTCCTTTTTCCATTGAAGATTGCCTGGGATACCCAAAAGTTCATCAGCATGCGAAGCATGTCTGTTGCAACTTTTGGTTGGAAGGCGAGCGCAGCGAGTCCTTCCAACATGGGATTATGACACAGAGTTATCAAGGGCAGCCACCAGTTTTGCATGTCGTTCCCGTCGAATCTGGGTCATGTCTTCCACTTTGCCAAATTTCAGGCATCCACTGATGCAGGTGGTGACGCAGGCCGGATCCAGACCTTCATCAATACGATCCATGCAATAGTCACACTTCACTACCTTGCCTGTCTCCTGATTCCACTGGGGGGCGCCCCAGGGGCAGGCAGATACGCAGGTTTTGCACCCCACACAAAGATCAGGATCAATGAAAACAATACCATCCTTGCTTCTTTTCTGCATGGCACCCGTGGGGCAGGCCGCCACACACCAAGGGGTTTCACAATGGAAACAGGGCATGAAAATATAGGATGTTCTGGGAAGCCCGCCAATGAGTTGGGGACCCACCTGGATGATCTGGCATGGGCGGGGACCTGTGGGCAGGTTTTTATTTGTTTTGCATTGGATTTCACAGGTGCGGCATCCAATACATTGTTTTTCATCCTGGAACAGATAGTATTTACTCATTCATAGCCTCCAAAAGAATTAATTCGCTCCGCTGCTGGTGCCGGAAAATATTTTTAATTCATGTATGCAATAACAATACCATAAAATATAATAATGTTACTATGCTGCCGGGGGGTTCCAGTGTCGGCATAGCTGGTGCGGAATTTTTATGATAGTAGCCACTGACAGCCCCTGTGTTGTCTTTAAAAAATAATGGAAATGGTGCCATGCCTCCCCCGACGGGGGTTCAGGTGTCGGTACTTTGCTGCTGGATTTTCATATAAACGGGCATGTCCTGCTGGACACAACGAATATTGAAAATGATATCATGCCGCCCCCCCCCCGACGGGCAATGGGCCCGGCCGGAACCGTTAGACGGCCCAATTGGCCGGTTCCTATTACCCATCGGGGGGGGGGCTCTGCTGAGGCTACTTGGATACTTCATTTTCATATAACATACATGGCAGTCACCACTGCCACAACGAAAAATGAAAGTCTTTTAATTCCAGCGTGTTGGTGAGACTTTCTTATAAAATGCTCCAAAAAAGTGTAAAATACTTTTGAAGGATGCCGTATATCTTTATTTTGTTTGTAATTGAGCGCATTGATAATCTTGCACTGCATGATTTATATTGCAAAGAATCTTTTCCTTTAAGATACCGGGTTCTTGATTTAATCGGGTTAAAATAGACTGCAATGTTTTTTATGCGGTTATATGGCGTATATATAAATACGGTGAGGGTGTTGAAAATTCATTGAAATCAGCTTAAGATATGGCGGTTTTGATATCAAGGCCTTGTCAACTACCCCTCCTGAATCAGAGATTCAGAAGGGGACTCCTTGGCGAAAATTTGAAGTGGCAATGTTTAGAATCGCCCCCCCCCCCCAATAACTGCCAAGT
>Ga0222626_1001132_pt1 | contig 12458 bp, 11 predicted proteins | sample AntAcemetageno91_FD_179862 | JGI IMG/M metagenome (GOLD analysis project Ga0222626, IMG submission 179862) | Saline water microbial communities from Ace Lake, Antarctica - #91 | ecosystem: Environmental > Aquatic > Non-marine Saline and Alkaline > Saline | place: Antarctica: Ace Lake | collected...
TATTGCCCGCCTGTGCGGGCAAGTTTTTTATAAAGTACAGGCTGGCATATGCAACGTGTTGTGCCGTCGTGCATTATTTAATCTCTTTTGTAAAATCAGTCCAAGTAACTATTTTTGTCTTCTTGATGTTTTCAAGTATAAGTAGATCTGAATCACCGGAAACCAAATAATCAGCCTTACTCTCAACGGCAAGACTTAATAGAAAGTTATCCTTATAATCCCTACATTCTTCAATCTGAATATTAACCTCAACTAATTTGCCATATTTATCAAATAGTTGTAGAAGCTCTTTTAAGTCTGAATCTGAAAAGTGTTTATGAAATTTAGGTCTTTTGGCTACAGTTAGAAATTCTTCAATTGATTCATTGGAAAATATCAATTTAATCTTTTCGCTATGAATCAATTCATCAATAACTTTTAATCTTTTTGAAATGAGAAAACTAATCCAAAGATTTGTGTCTAGAATTACCTTTTTACTTCTCATAACGAGCTTTTCTAACTGCTTCTACTTCTGAAGTAATTTCATCAAATGAAGGAGCATCTTTGGAGCTAATCCTCAATCTGTCCAGAAGTTCAATAAATTCGGATTTTAATTTCTCTCGCTTAATTCGAATTAAGTTTAGATCAGCTAAACCTTTAAGAAGTGATTTTGCTTTAGGGTTTAATATGTCAATCCTAATAGTTTCCATGATTATTTTATTTTTATCAAAGATACAAATTTTATTAATAATAGGAGATGCTACTCCAGCATGCGGCACAACGGTTGTTGCATGTGCCGGCCTGTGCAATTGTTCGTGCAGGCGGGCATGCAAGTTCCGTTATAAATTTAATGTTTTTATATGTATTGCCCGCCTGCACTGGCAAGTTTTTTCTAAAGTACAGGCTGGCATATGCAACGTGTTATACAACGGGAGTCCACGCAACAACCCCCATAAGTTTTCAGTATTGTATTATATTACTTCATTAGCTTGCGTTTAAGAGTTCCAAATTTACAAAAAAACTGGATGCCATTTTCTGAAGCTCAAGATTTAAGTGCTTTAAAATTGCTCTTTTTAGGCCGTATAATCTCAAAAAACGGAAAACAAGGCTCTTTAACCTCTTCTTAAGCTCACTTATATCGAAAATCGACATAAGTCTCCTGAGATTATAAACCATCATCATCAGATTTACCTCGCTAAGCACGTTTTCTTTGCCTCTCATCAAAGTGTAAGTAAATCCCCATTGGCGTTTTAATGTGCCGAATTGATGTTCGGTGATTTGTTGACGTAGTTTGTAGTATTCCGGATTCTCATTTACCCGCTTTTCGTTTTCCTCTAATGCCTCCTGATAAATACTGCGCTCGATTATCCTGCCTCGTTTATTGGTGGTACATTGTTCTTGTAACTCACAACCCTGACATTTTTTTGTAGTGTAACGTTTTATCCGGTGATTGCGCTTTTTGTATATAACCCCGCCGCCTTGCATTAACTCTCCGGCCGGACAGGTGTATGTGTCTTGTTCTTTGTTGTAATCAAAGATTTGCATATCATACAACCCATTGTTTTGCGAACTATGTGCTTTTGGAGAAGAGTATGTGGTTATGTTATTCTTTTCGCAAGTGTCGATTTGAACCCCTGTGGTATATCCCTTATCTGTTAGAGTGTTTATTTTATCAACACCTAAAATCTCTTTTGCATCAATGGCCATGTCAGCCAGTGCATGTGTGTCGTTAACACTTCCTGTATCATTGTTTACAAAAAGTTTGTGTTTGCTGTCGCATCCAGCCTGGATATTATAGCCGACATTTACAACATTCCGATGCAAAACCACTGATTTAGCATCAGGGTCAGTAGTGCTTATTTGCGATTCACCACTTTCTTCTAATTCCTTTTCTATTGCTTTGTATTCATTGCGGCGCTTTTGTTGAGTGTCAATTCTTTGTTCTATTTCTTTTCTCTTCTGACCTTGAATTTCTTCTTTGTCTAACTGCTGTTCAAATTCTCCAATTTTATCGTCAATGTATTTAATGTGACGATCAATCTTGTTCTGGTTAAAATTGTTTTTCAGACTATTCTGTGCCCTGATCTTAAAGGAATCGATGGCTATGGTCTCACCACTTATCATGTCCATATCCTTAAGAATCAGTACAAAATATCTAAATGCTTGTTTGAATGCTTTAGGGTTGTTTTTTCGAAAGTATGCTATCTTTCGTGCAGAAGGTCTTAAGCCACGCATCAGCCATATTACTTCCAAATTTATTTTGCAAGCCTCCTCAAGCTGATAACTTGAACGAAGCTTCTTTTTATAGCCATACATAAAAAGCTTAAGCATATCCGATGAACTATAGGGTGGTCGACCTTCATCTTTGAGTACATTCACAAAGCCAAGATCTTCCAGCGGTAACATATCCACAAACCAATCCACAACCCGTGCCCAGGAGTCTGAGGACACATTGGCCTCAAAATCCATCATCATTAGCTGATCTCTGTCAAATCCATTTATAAAATCCATAATTATTGTTTTGAATTATATTATAAAGATACTAATAATCAGTAAGATAAGCTTGTTGATAAGTAGAGTTTTTATTAACAATCGGGAGGTTTATTTGATCTTCTTGAAAGTGATGGGTTTTTGCGCAGTCTGACGGTATGTGTATATGTCGGCTTGTGCATTTGTCCGCACTGGCGGTGTTGCTATTTTGTTACTAAATTTACGTTTTATATTTAATTGTCCGCCAGGGTGGACAAAATCTTTTCTGTACAAGCTGGCCACATGCACGGTGTTGTACGCTGTATTTTTTCTCGTATATTTCTTTCTCATTGATCCGAATAAGAACGGCTGGCTTTAAGTCTCTTGTAAATATGATCGCGTCATAGCAATCCGAAATAATACTTCTCTTTTTATAATTTAATTCGGTAAAATTCCACATGGGATCTTCAAAAAGCTCTAAATCTGTCTTTAAAAAAAACATGTCGGCACCTGAGTTGTATAATATCGCTTCTAAACTATTCTTTTTAGCTGAGTTTAGAAGATAAGTATCCTTAATGTATCCTTTTCCTATATTGCCAGGAAACCCGTACAAACCAATATAATATGATTCAGTTCCATAGATTTTATATAAGCGATGTCCAATTGAGTTATTTACAGTAGCTGTCTTGCTACCAACGACAGTTGATCCTCCTCCTTTACTAATATGGTCATTGTGCGCCCATATAACAATCTTTTTATCAAAATAAATCGAATCAATTAAGTATTGTATATTCTGAGCCATCAATTGTTCTCTCTGTTCATTCGTAATCATTCGTTTATCAAAGCTTTGGCTAATATCATTGCTACTTTCCAATAAATAGAGTTTATTCTTTATCGACAATTGAAATACATGACTCATATGGCTCTCAATTTGTTTATCGAGAGAGTTGATGGTCGCCAATATATCGATGTAAGGTGTTATAAGGGATTCTCTAACACTGTCTAATCGTTCTTGTAAAATTTTATCAATTTCTTTTCCAGAAAAATATTTAAATCGGTCTCGGTTGTATTGAGAAATAGTAGAGTCCAAAATAAATAGTTTTTCGACTACTTCCTGATGATTGGGAAGAAGCTGTATATAATATTCTTTATCTAGTATGAGAGAGTTAAGATTGGGATCAAATCCTGTGATATTCAAGTTGTTCTGCTTTATGTAGTTCATCAACTCTGCATTTATGGGTGTTCGCCATGCTCCAAGTATCGAATGGGTCAATATGTAGAATGCATCAATCGAATCTTTAACAAGATTGCAGTGCATGCAAGAGGATAGATTGCTTTCGAATGCGACTACATTAAAATCCAATTCTTGATGAAGAAATCGAATCAATCGGAACTTTATTTCATTATAACTCTCCGAGTGGTGATTGCTCTCACCAAGATATACGATTTTTTTATCACTGAGTTCTTCCTTGAGGAACTGGAGGTCTGAAAAATTATCTGATTGACTATTCAACGGTTTCATCTTAGATTTTACCAAAGACACAAGAGTTTTGTTGGCTTTCGCTTTAACAAATTCTTGCGATGGTCCTTGATAAGCAAAGAATAAAATAAAGAATGTGATGATCCAAATGTTTTTCAAGACTCCGTTTTATTGATTATATAGCGTATAACGCTCGTCTATAAGTATTACGTTTATTTCTATTCTTTGAATAAAATAAATTCACACAAATATATTGAAAATTACTTAATATTTCAGTATCAGTTGGGGAATAATTATTAATAGTTAATGATGCTTCGGCATACTTCGACAAACTCAGTATCCGAGCCCAGAATGATATTTTGAAGTAAAAGCCCTCCACCATTTTGGGGAGGGTTGGGGAGGAGGCGAGGAGTGGGCTTTAATAACAAATGTCGATTAACGAATGTTGATTTCAGAAGTATTTCTGAATAGGATTTACAATCTTCAATACCTCAAAATTCGCCACTCGAGTATTCGAATGGATATTGAGAATTTATTTCAGAAACCTGCAACCGATTCCCCATTATCACATTAGCATATTATCACATTAAATTTAGGCCCCTAAGGCCTTAAGCGCTTCATAAACCAGAAAAACCGGCCATACAATTGCTTTTAGAAATCCCAGTACACCCATCCAGAATCCACAGGCGTTTGAGATAAAATATATTGCGGCTCCTATTAAGCCAAGTCCATAAACAGCACTATTATGTGCATTTCCACTGCTTTTGTGTCCCATTTATACCTCCATTTTTTTTAGTCAATTATTATTCGTTCCAAATTGTTAATAGATATTGATAACAAAATGTAACTAATAACATATGACCTATAACAGAAATTATTCATTTTTGCACAAATATATGCATATTACATGTAATCTAATATCTTATTGGTAAATTTAATTTCAACCACAATTATTTTATATATTTGCTTCCCAATATTTTAAATCATAATGACCATGAACAGAAAGCTAATAATAGTAATAGCAATACTCATTATCATTGGCGGCTCAGTATTGCTGATGATGTTTTTTGAGGGTATGAAAAAGGAAGTTGCGAAAAATCCGACCAAGGAAATGATTTTATCTGTGAAAACCGATATTGTGAAATACTCTGATATAAAAACAAGTGTTAATGCAACAGGCCGTCTGACCTCTCAGCAATATGTTGATTTGAGCACAGAGGTGCAGGGCAAAATACTAGGAGGCAACATACCATTGAAAAAGGGACAAACATTCAAAAGGGGAGACCTTTTGATAAGAATATTTAATAAAGAGGCATTTTATAATCTGCAGGCACGAAAGAGTAGATTTCTTAACTCTGTAGCAAATATTCTACCGGATATGAAAATTGATTTCCCCGACATTTACGATAGCTGGGTAGCATATTTTGAATCAATTACTATAGATAAAGATCTTGATGATCTTCCCAAAATACAGTCTGATAAGGAAAAGATTTTTCTTGCAGGAAGAAGTATCCTAAATGAATATTTTACTATTAAAAGTGAAGAGATAAGATTGAAAAAATATTCTATCTATGCTCCTTTTTCCGGTGCTTATATGGATGTACTTCTTGAAGTAGGGTCTATTGCTAATCCGGGAAGCCGTGTGGCAAAGATCATCCGTACAGACAAGCTTGAACTTGAAGTACCTATTGAAATAGATGATGCTAACTGGATTAACGTTAACGATAAAGCTGATGTAATCTCAAAGTCAGGTCAGGATCATTGGGAAGGTTTTGTTATTCGTAAATCACCTTTTGTTGATCCCGGAACACAGTCAATAAACATTTTTATATCCATTAGCAATTCATCAGAGACAACCTTATACAAGGGTCAATATTTACAGGCAATCTTTCCCGGAAAAATTATTAAAAATGCTATGGAGATGCCGAGAAATGCAGTTTTTAACAGTGATGAAGTTTTTATTGTTGAAAATGAAAAGCTTATTAAAAAGCAAATAAATATTCTTAAGTATAATGAAAAAACTCTCATTTTCTCCGGCTTGCTGGAGGGGGCAGAACTTGTTGTTGAGCCTCTTGTAAATGCACAGGAACATTCTGCTGTTAAAATTCTAAATTAATATGAGAAAATTAGTAAGTGTTTTTATCAGATTTCCGTTTTATGCTAATATAATTATTGTATTTCTTCTGATTGGTGGAGTCTTTAGTCTTCTGAACATGAAGAAATCTTTTTTCCCGGAATTTGAATCAAAGGTTATAACAATAAGCATATTCTACCCTGGAGCTTCACCAAAGGAGATGGAAGAGGGATTGACTGCCAGAATAGAAGAATCTATCAGGAGTATTGTAGGTATTAAGGAAACCAACTCTACCTCATCAGAGAACTTTGCCATTGTAACTATCACAACAACCGGTGAATATGATATAGATGAAACTCTCACTGAGGTTAAGAATGCTGTTGATGCTATAAGTTCTTTCCCCGCTGATGCTGAAAAACCTGTAATATTTAAACGAAGATCAATATCACAGGCAATGTATCTCGGCCTTTCAGGGGATGTTGATCTGATTACATTAAAAAACCTGGCCAGCGAAATAGAAGACGATTTTCTTAACTCAGGTGTAATATCACAATTGAGTATTAATGGTTATCCCGATCTGGAAATATCTGTTGAGATCACTGAGGACAACCTCCTGAGATATAAGTTGACTTTTGATGAAATTTCCAGGTCAATTGCAGCAAATAACAGGGATATATCAGCTGGTATGATAAAATCTGATGAGGAGGAGGTGCTGATAAGATCCCGGTCCAGAAGCGTTGATCCTGATGAAATAGGAGATATTATCCTGCGTGCTAACGATGATGGTAGTTATTTGCGGATCAGAGATGTTGCCAGTGTGAAAATGCAGTTTGCTGACGTGTCAAGGAGTCTGTATTTGAATGGCAAAAGAAATGTATCGTTTGCTGTTAATAAGCTTCCTGAAGAAGATCTTGATGCTATTGCCAAGTTTTGTAATGATTACGTTGAAGAATTCAATGAAACACACCAGGGTGTGAAATTGACTATAACCTACGATTTTCTGGTAACGCTTAAAGGCCGGTTAAATTTATTGTATAAAAACGGTGGTATCGGGCTTTTACTTGTCTTAATTTCCCTGGGATTATTCCTGAGTTTTCGCTTATCATTTTGGGTTGCCTGGGGTATACCGGCTTCCTTTTTAGGAATGTTTGTGATAGCAAGTGCTTATGGAATTACAATTAACATGATCTCCCTGTTTGGGATGATACTGGTTATCGGAATATTGGTTGATGATGGTATTGTAATTGCCGAGAATATTTTTACTCATTTCGAAAAAGGGAAGAGCCCGCGGCTTGCTGCATTAGATGGTACAATGGAGGTTTTGCCGGCAGTTATGACCTCAGTTATTACTACAATAATTGCATTTTCACCCTTGTTTTTTATTAGTGGCAGAATGGAATTTATGTTTGAAATGGCTTTTGTAGTGGTTTTTAGCCTACTGATATCATTATTTGAAGCCTTTTTTGTCCTGCCTGCCCATGTGGGAAATAAATTTGTTTTACGCAGAAAACATAAAGTTAATACAGGCACACGTATCCGTAACTTTCTTGAAAGAATTCTCAACTATTTTAAAAATAAAGTCTATTCAGCAACACTTAAATTTATGATAAAATGGCGATGGGTTGCTGTTGCTTTTCCAATTGGATTATTAATAATCACCGCAGGATTATTTGGTGGTGGATTGATAAAATCAACTTTCTTTCCATCAATTCCTTTTGATCAGTTTAATGTAGATATTTCATTTAAAGCAGGTTCCGGAGAAATGATCACACTTGAGCATTTAAAGCGAATAGAAGATCTGATCTGGGAAGTTGATGAAGAATTAAAGGAGGAACTTAACGACACAAACTCCTATGTTAATTTTACATTTGTCAGTACCGGAAGCGCCTTTAACGGTCAGGAATCCGGTGCCCATGCAGGGAATATTTTTGTTCTTCTACGTGATCTTGAAGGTGCAGGTGTATCAAGTTATGAAATTGTTAAAAAGGTCAGAGATAAAATAGGGGAGTTCCCTGAAGCTGAAAAATTCACCATTGCCGGGAGACATACCTTTGGTACACCTGTCTCAGTTAGCTTGCTTGGAAAGGACCTTGACGAACTTGGTGAAGCAAAACTCTTACTGATGAAAGAAATGAGGACGATTGAGGTACTGAATAATATTAATGATAATAATTCTGCAGGTAAAAGGGAGATAAATTTAGAACTTAAACCAAAAGCTTACTTTCTGGGACTTGATAATGCTAGTATTGCCAGCCAGGTACGACAAGGATTTTTTGGCGGACAAGCTCAAAGATTACAAAAGGGTAAGGATGAGATCAGGGTCTGGGTAAGATATCCCAAACATGATAGAGTTAATATCGGACAACTTGAGTCTATGAAAATAAAAACTGCTTTTGGAGAGTATCCGCTTTCAGAACTGGCAGCATACACTATCGAGCGAGGTCCGGTTGACATAAAAAGATTTAACGGTGCACGCGAGGTGAGGATAAATGCAGACCTGGATGATCCATTTGAACCTGTTCCTCCCATAATTGAGAAAATACGTACGGAAATTATCCCCCAGATATTAGTCAAATATCCTGGTATTAAAGTTGAATATCAAGGTCAACAAAGAGATAGTGATGAAGCTATGGGCGAAATAAAAAAACTGTTTAGTCTTGCTTTTGCATTAATGCTTCTTGTGATTATGATACATTTTAAATCTGCAACTCAAGCATTAATAATTATTATGATGATTCCACTGGCATGGATGGGTGCTACATGGGGCCACGGAATAGAAGGAGTGCCTGTGTCAATGCTTAGCACATGGGGTATGGTTGCACTTTCAGGTGTTATAATTAATGATGCAGTGGTCTTCCTGCAAAAATATAATACTAATCTGCTTGAGGGACAAAAAGTTACTGAGGCAGCTTATAATGCCGGTATTGCAAGGTTCAGGGCTATAGTATTAACAACTCTGACAACAGTTGTTGGTTTGTATCCTATCATTATGGAACAAAGTTTTCAGGCTCAGTTCCTAAGACCAATGGCAATTGCTCTTGCTTATGGTGTTATGTTCGGAACTGCCTTTATTTTGATACTTTTTCCGGTGCTGATACTGGTGCTTAATGATATTAAAGTCTATCTTACCTGGATGTGGACAGGTCAGAGACCAGTAAATGAAACTGTTGAAAATGCGATTAAAAATAGTAAAAGAATAATTCAGTAAAGTACTTAAAGTATTTAGAGTACTTAAAGTATTTAGAGTACTTAAAGTAATTAGAGTATTTAGAGTGCCTTAAGTTAATAAGATAAAAAAACATGTTAAAAAAAACAACCATATTTTTCATTCTTTTGTTCATAAACTTGGGATTATTCTCTCAAAGTAAGTTAAGCCTTTCGGAAGCCATATTAATAAGCATGAAAAACAACTACCAGGTTCAAATATCACAACTCGATAAGGAGATTGCGGCGAATAATAATTCATGGGGTTTAGTTGGTAGATTTCCAGGTATAGACTTTGGAATAAGTCAGAGAAATCGATATGACAATCTTCTGAGTGGAACTTCTTCTTCTGATGGCAGTCCTTCAGCTAGCGGTGATTATTCTACAAATAATATTGCTCCAAATCTTACTATGAACTGGATTTTATTCAATGGGTTTGCAGTAAAAATCAATAAAAGAAACCTGGAGTCTTTGCAGTACTTTTCTGAAGGAAATGCAGCTGTTATTATTGAAAATACTATACAGGCTATTGTTCTTGCATATTACAAATCCTTACTTGAATCAGAAAAGCTGGAAGTCCTGCAAAAAGTAATGAAACTATCGCGCGACAGATATGACTATGTAATGATAAAAAAAGAACTTGGCAGTGCTGTAACTTTTGACCTGCTTCAGGCAAAAAATAACTATTTAAGCGACTCTTCAAATTATATACTTCAGACTTTAAATTATGAGAATTCCCTAAGAAACCTAAATCTACTTCTGGCTGAAAAAGCTTCTGTTCACTATGAGCTAACAGAAAAATTCGAAGTTGAGACAAAAAGTTATGAGCTTAGTGAATTGTTAGGGAAGATATTAAATGATAATAAAACCCTGAAAAATCAATATATTAATCAAGCTATTCTGAATAATAATATTACGCTGAAAAAAAATTCCATTTACCCAATGGTATCAGTAATTGCTGGAACAGATTATTCCAATAACAGACTTAGATATGATGGAACATCTGCTATAAATACTTCGTCCTATGATTATTACGCAAATTTTGTATTGAGTTTTAATATTTTTAACGGAGGTAATACCCGAACAGTCATTAAAAATACTATGATTGAAAGCAATATTGGATTGTTACAAATTGATGAAATGAAACATAGCCTTGCAAATCAATTAACTAATACGTATGAGATGTATAATGTACGTAAACAGTTATTCAATGTTGCTGTAGCTAGTATAGAAAGTGCAAGTTTAAACCTGCAGATTGCTGACCAGAAATTTAAGTCAGGTACAATAAATTCATTTAATTATCGCGATATACAACTTATATACCTCAATGCTGCATTTCGAAAACTAATATCCACATATGATTTAATTGAAACACATACTGAATTAATGAGACTTACAGGTAGTGTTATCTCCGAGTATTAGTTTTGTAAGAAATTTTCCCTCCAATTTACACTTGAATACTATTTTTTTAAATATAAAATATTCAAATGTAGATATTAAATTTTTTTCGTATAAATTTTTTTTTGTAATTTTATACTCCAAATGAGTATCTCTTTTTTGATCACTAATTAAATTTAAGTCATATGAAAACAAATTACACCAGACCTTTAATTAGGTTTTGGAGTATTGTCTTTATTTTGCATTTTATTTATTTCGATTGAAAGCAAAGCACAAACTTCAGCAGATGTTAAAGTATTTTTACAAGGTCCATATATAACCGGATCAAACATGATGCGAACGGATCTTATAGCACTGGATTCCTTTCCAACCACACAACCTTACTCAGCTTTCCCATGAGATTACTATGGGACTGAGTCTATTGGAACTGTCCCTTCAAATGTTGTAGATTGGGTGCTTGTAGAACTGCGAGATCCTTATGATACAATTGTCGATCTTAGAGCTGCATTATTATTGGATAACGGGCAGGTTGTTGATACGAATTTTTTACCAGGAATATACTTTGAGCACGTTGGGCCCGGCAATTATTATGTTGTAGTAAAACATCGAAATCATATGCCGGTTATGACAGAAGCCTTATACTTCAGAGAATTGTCAATGTTAGCGGAAGTACTAGCCTTACAACAACAATTGATGGTTTTTATAAGGAAGATCTGACAATGGACGGAACACTTAAATACAGTGGCCCGGGAAATGATCAGTCAAAGATTATTCAAAATATTACCTTGCTTACAGGATCGGGTTCAATTACAGGCAATTTCGACTGTGAAGTACCCGCTGCCATAGTCTATATACCATGCACTCCTCAACCCACTCCAGCTTATGCAGGCCCAAACCAATTGAATGTTTTTGCTGACTCAACAATGCTAGAAGGAAATCATCCTTTGTCCGGGACAGGGATATGGAGTATTAGTAACGGGGCAGGAGGGATCATAACTAATCCGGGTGATTCTAATTCTTATTTTAAAGGAGTAATTGGAACAACATATACTCTTATCTGGTCTATCAGTACTACATGCGGAATCTCTGCAAGTTCGGTTAATATAAGATTTGTACCCTGCTCTCCTCAACCTATACAGGCAGACGCAGGCCCTGACCAGATATACATACAGGGTAATACCACTACTATGCAAGCTAATTATCCAAATCCAGGTACAGGCCAGTGGACTTTTATTGGTGGTAATGGCGGTGTATTATCAGATTCCTCAAAATATAATGCACTGTTTTTTGGATTATCAGATTCCACCTATGTTCTTAAATGGACAATTACAACTATCTGCGGTAGTACTTCCGACTCAATGATAGCCAGTATGGTATAGGTGATGCAGTTTGGGATAATACCGGAAACAGAGGTCTTGATGCTGGAGGACATCTTAAATCAACAGGCACAACATATTGGACATCGCCTAACTTTGGCGCAACAGATATTACGGAATTTAGCTCCTTGCCAGGAGGTTATAAACATTCTAACGGAGCTTACTATGAAATAAAAACTGTAGGAGCATACTGGACATCCAGCGGATATATAAATGCATCTTATGCATGGATGAGATATCATTCATTTAACACTGAAATGGCTTTTAGAACATATTATGGTAAAACTTTCAGGTTATCTGTTAGATGTTTAAAGGATTAATTTGGGTGATTCACAATTATTTTAAATAAAAACATCTAACCTGATTAATTCACAAACTTAAAATTTAGTCAAATTTACGAAATTATTTTCAAAAAATCGTATCCTCAAAATATTTTTTAGTCAAATCTCAAATATTTACAGAATTTCCAGGCTGATAT
>Ga0222626_1001138_pt1 | contig 12424 bp, 13 predicted proteins | sample AntAcemetageno91_FD_179862 | JGI IMG/M metagenome (GOLD analysis project Ga0222626, IMG submission 179862) | Saline water microbial communities from Ace Lake, Antarctica - #91 | ecosystem: Environmental > Aquatic > Non-marine Saline and Alkaline > Saline | place: Antarctica: Ace Lake | collected...
CAGATGAATTATTCACATGCTTGTAAGCGTTTAGCGCTTAACAAATGAAAAATATTCGCTTCGCTCTGGAAACATATCTAAAAGCCATAAGATTCTGGGCAAGCCAGAATGACCCTAGAGAGTTATCTTCTCTCCATACTCATCACAGATGAAGATCTCAGGCTGAAGTTCAATGCCAGTATCTCTTTTGATAATGTCTTTCCATTTTCGTGCCAAAGAAAGAATGTCGTCTTGCGTGGCTTTGCCTTCTAAGTTGAGAATGAAGTTCGCGTGCTTTTCCGCAATCTGCGCATGACCAATACGGTCACCCTTGGCGCCGGCTTCTTCCAAAAGTTTCCCCGCGAAAAGGGGTTCATTATTAAGGGGCCCTTCGGCTTCGCTCAGGGCATCTCCTGAAGGAGATGGATTCTTAAAAAAACTTCCGCCCGATTTCCCAGGGGGATACTTTTTCCATCGGTCGGCTAATAAGGTTCGGGTTTGTTCTAATGCTTTATTTGAATCGGCTTTTTTTGTTAACTCAAAGGTGACCTTTGTAATGCACCAGTCGGGATGCGACTTGAAAATAGATTCTCGGTAGGCGAACTGGCAATCTTTGGTAGTGCATCGCTGAACCATGCCGCTTTCATCTATATATTCGACAGACTTCACGAAGTCTGAGGTCTCAATCCCAAACGCGCCCGCGTTTCCCCGAACGAATCCACCGACATTCCCCGGAATTCCGCTCAAGTTACACAAGTCTTCAAATCCGTGTTCATTTGTTTCTTCGACGAATGCCTGCCAATTCTTTCCCGCCTCAACAGTGACCAGCACCCCCTCTCGCTTCGCCCCTGGGAAGGGGGAGAATTTTACGGAATCAAAAGTAAAACAAAATACCCGTCCTCGAAATCCTTTATCTGACATTAATAAGTTCGAACCTTTCCCAAGGATGAGCTTTGGCATCCCCAAGGCGATCGTCTCTGCCCATATCTCTCCAAACTTCTCACTCGTGTCGACATTCCAGAATTCATCAGCCGGACCACCCACGCCATAGAAGGCATGTTTCCCTAGTGGTTCGTGCATTAAGATTTCCATTGAAACAATTACGAGTTACAAATTACAAATTACGAATTATGAATGAAATATCAACCCCACCCCTGTCATTCTGAGTGAAACCGAGGAATCCCTTTTTTATCTCATTAGAATGAGGGATCTCTCCGCTTCGGTCGAGATGACAAAAAGGAAAAAATAACTTGCATCAAATGCAACAATCTATAACATCTGCGCGTCGTTAAGCCAATCTGATTTAAGAGCGGCGGGAAGCGACAAATACTTATTAATTTTTTCCCACCATGGCAACAGTAAAAGACCTTTTCAAAAATCTTGTCCACATCGGACACCGGACGTCTCTTTGGAATCCAAAGATGAAACCGTTTATTCACGATAAACGAAACGGAGCGCACATTTTCGATCTTGATAAAACCGCTGAGTGTTTAGACACAGCACAAAAATTTTTGGCAGAAACAAAGAAGCAGGGCAAACAAGTTCTTTTCGTAGGAACAAAACCACAAGCTTCATTGGCTCTCAAAGAATTGATTGCTGACACGAAGTATTTCTACGTTGATGAAAAATGGGCACCAGGGCTTTTGACAAACTTCAAAGAGCTTCGAAAACGAATCGATCATTACTTGAACTTGAAATCACAATTCGAAACAGGAGAAATTAAGAAATACACAAAGAAAGAAGTAGCGAAATTTAAAAAGGATTTGGAAAAACTCGATAAGGCCTACCACGGGGTAGCGGAAATGCGAAAGAAACCAGATGTACTTATTGTGCTCGACGCAGTAGGGGACATCCAGTCAATTCGAGAAGCGAATGTTTCAAAATTGGCAGTGGTAGCGATCACAGATACAAATGCTGATCCGGATAACATCGACTTCCCGATTCCAGCAAATGATGATTCTGTGAAATCTGTTCGCTTTTTGGTTCAGTGCCTGTTAGAATCTTTGGCGTAATTTTACGTTAAAAAACAAACATGGACGATCAAAATCAAACACCCGTCACCGCTCCCGTAGAACCTACTCCAGCACCAGAAGTACCTACTTCTCCTGCTCCAGTTCAAACAGAACCAACACCTGCGCCTGAAGTGAAACCAGCTGCAACAGAAATTGTTCCGAAAGGAGAAAAGACACTCGCAATGTTTGGATATATTGAATTTCTTTGCGTGTTGCCGTTGGCGCTCAAACCAAAATCTCGATACTGCCAGTTCCACGGAAAACAATCATTGGTATTGGTATTGTTATTCTTCATCCTCTCATGGATTGGATGGATTGTTCCTGCTGTTGGAATGCTTATCGCATTTGTTCACATCGCGATTATTATCGTGGCAATGGTTCAGGCTTCACAAGGAAAGCTCTGGAGAATTCCATTTGTGGCACAAGTAGCTGACAAGCTCAACTGGGACGAGTAGTCCTTACCGTCATTCCAGCTTGACTGGAATCGCAAGAGTTTGAGATATGTATGCAGAGTCCCGTGAAGCGGGACGAATATTTAAGACGGGTTTCGCGCTAGCGCTTTTTTATTTGTAATGATTTTTATCCGATTCTGGGCAAGCCAGAATGACAAAAATAGTGTTGATTTTCTCTGTCGTGTGGTTACAATTCGCTGGATTTTTAACCCTTTGTAAAAATGGAAATAACAGCTCAACAGGCAAACGAACTTAGAAAACAAACAGGTGTAGGGATGCTTGCTTGTAAGAATGCTTTGGAAGAAGCAGGAGGAGATACAGAAAAAGCGATTGAACTTTTGCGAAAACGAGGAGAAACAAAAGCAGCAGAAAAAAGCGAACGATCAACAAGCCAAGGAGGTGTTGCGGTAAGCGGACGAGCTTTGGTGAAAATTCTTTGTGAAACAGACTTTGTAGCGAAGAACGATAAATTTATTGCCTTCGTAGAAGACATTGTTGCAAAAGCAGATAGCGAAGGAGCCGATGCTGCAAAAGCATACTTCGAAGAGATTAAGACAGACAAGATTCAAGAGATTGGAGAAAACATGATTCTTGACCTCGTTGAGGTTGTAGAAGGAGGAAGCACCGTTGGGAGCTACCTTCACACAAACCGAAAAATCGCGACGGTTGTTGCGCTTGAAGGAGGAACAGAAGAACAAGCACGAGATATTGCGATGCACGCAACAGCGATGAATCCATTGGTGGCAAACGTTGAAGACGTGCCTGCGGATTTGATCGAAAAAGAAAAAGAGATTGCGACTGAGCAATTGATTGCAGCAGGAAAACCAGAACAAATTATCGAAAAGATTCTTGTTGGGAAAATCCAAAAGTTCTGCGGGGAACGAGCATTGGTTTCACAACCATTTGTGAAAGACCCAGAAAAAACAGTAGCTCAATACCTCGGAGATGCGAAGGTAGTGAAGTTTGTGCGAGTGGAAGTGTAAATGTAAATTTTAATTTAGGTCCGGACCCAAAAGGGCTCCGGACCTTTTTTTAAAGCGAATCGTTTCGGTACCAGGGATCTCTCAGAGAGGCGAGTGCTTTTGCCGACATTTCGACAACAGTTTCTTCGGATTTTCTTTCGCCGTTATGGCTGTTTCCGGATTTATTCGAAAGAGCCTCGAGTTCAAAAGAATCAATTTTAGTGTTTGCCGATACTGGTTTTTTCAACGTGGATATAGAGTCCATTTGGAAAAGGGTTAGAGAATATATACTCAAATGTTTTTAAAACATCGTTTTAAACATTTGGTATGATGTCGTTATTTTGGCAAAGCCAAAATGAAAACTTTGTTTTCTGTCTTAAATTTCTTCGAAATTATTAAGACAGACGAGTATAAGAACGAGCGCGAAAATACTCAGAAAAGAAGAAGATGCAAATAAAAACTTGGTCACTCCGGCTTGCCCGGAGTCGGGTGAAAATTATTACAAATAAAAAAGCGTTAGCGCGAAACCAATATTAAGCATTCATCCCGCTTTGCGGGACTCTGCATACATATCTTAAATTCTTGCGATTCTGGGCAAGCCAGAATGACTGGGGGAGGATTACCGATGAAATTTTCCGTCGAGTTCCCCGAACGGAATAAACCAATGATTTGGTCGTCCATGCGGACAGAGATTTCTCCATTGGGTCGTTTCGAAATCATCGAGGAGTTTCTGCATTTCCACAGGTTTCATCGGGTCTCCGAACATCACGGAACCTCGGCAGGCTTTATATTCCAAAAGCTTTCGCATGAGTTTATCACCGACGTTTTCGCCAATCTGGTCTTCGGAGAAATACTGCATTATGTCTTGAAGCACTTGTTCGATATTTTTCTCAGCAAAACTCGCGGGCACTTCGGAAATTCCAACCTGATCATCAGCAGGGAAGGAGATCGCAAACCCGAGTTGTACAATCTCGTCTCGGTTTTCATGAAGCAGAGAAATCTCTTCCTCTGTGAATGTGAACATCTGAGGGGTGAGGAGTTTTTGAATTTGAGTTTTTTTCTTCTTCTGTTCATTCCAGAACGTTTCAAATCGTTGTCGCTCGTGGAGTGCATGTTGGTCAAAGAAAAACACACCTTCGTCTGACTGCGCCACGATGTATTTATTCTCCACTTGTCCGATAAGGGTAAGAGGGGAGTTGATTTCTGGTTTTACTTCCGTTTCTTTTTCGAAGCTCGGAAGGTTGAAATTTCGTCCGGTGTTGTGGGCAGAGAAATTGAGTTTCGGTGCGGAAGGAGTGCTTCGCACAGAGAAAGACTGGGTTCCCGCCGGAGCCTGTCCTCGACTTCGATCGGGGGAGGGAATGAGGGGGCGAGAAGAAGTGACAGAACTACTTTTTTGTAATGAAGTGGTGACACTATTTTTGATAAGTGAAAAAATTTCCCGTGGTTCGGAGAATTTTACTTCGAGTTTTCTTGGGTGCACATTTACGTCCACAAGCAGTGGATCTGTTTCAAGAAATAAAACAAAGATCGGGTGCAGATGTTTCTCGATTCCTGCACTTTGAGCAAACGCTTCTCTGACGGCGTAGTTCAATTTAAAATCCTCAATCCGTCGTCCATTTACAAAAAGATACTGGTGATTCTTACTCTTCGCGCACATTCCAGGACGACACACAAATCCCGTCAGTTCGTTTTGTGCTAACTTCCCACTTACGGGGAGAAGATCAGTTGAAAGACTCTTGAGCACCTGCTGAACACGATTTTGTTCAGACTGCATAGCTGGGAAGTCGAGGGTTGGTTTTCCGTCTTTGAAGAGCTTAAAACTCACCTCGTGTTTCGAGAGCGCGAAGTTGGTAATCTCTTTTACAATAGCTCGGTATTCCGTCTCCTCCGTTTTCAAATAGGCCAGTCGTGCAGGCGTTGTATAAAACAAATCCTGTACACGAATCAAAGTTCCAATATTAGAAGAGGCATCACTTATGGTTGTATTTGAACCACCAGAAACTTTCACACTTGTCCCGACCTCGTCTCCTTCCGTTTGTGTAATCAGTTCAAATTTGGACACAGCAGAAATGGCCGCCAACGCTTCTCCTCTGAATCCAAAACTGCGAATTGAAAAGAGATCATCAATCGTTTGGATCTTACTGGTTGCATGACGGAGAACACATTTCTCGGCATCGTCTCGGCTCATCCCGAGTCCATCATCACGGATTTCTATTAATGTTCGTCCACCATTCCCAATATAAATATCAACGTTCTCCGCTCGTGCATCGAGTGAGTTCTCTACCAGTTCCTTCACTACACTGGCGGGTCGTTCAACAACCTCACCTGCGGCGATTTGATCAGCGATTTTTTGGGGAAGAATTTGAATCGACATCGTTGGCATTCTAGGAAATTGAAGTGTTTTTGCAAACAGCCTCGAGTCAGTAGACTAAAACAGTTTCTTCAAATTTGGCAGATGAAGAGAGTGTTTTTTGAATTTTCTATGTGTAAGAACTCCAAAGACAATAGAAAGTGCGATAATAAGTCCTACCGGAACAAATCCCCAGTAGACGATATATTCAAATGGATATCCGCCATAGACTTCTTGAGTTTCTTTGTAGAGAGAAACAGAAATCAAAAAGGCACAAATGAACGGAATAAGGTAGAGCATTACATTGAACCATTTTCCAATTTTGAGTCCTTTAGCAGTGTGATTAATCCATTGACGTACTTTATTGGCTCCAATGAAATAAGCCAAAATCAGCGTTTCAAGAAGACCTACTAAGAGGAGAATGTAGTTGAAAAAGTGATCTGTGATATCGAGATAATACATTCCGGCTCCCATGATGTAGGGGATGCATCCGACGGTAAGAATGAAAGCAACAATAAGGGAAATATGAAAGTATTTTGTTTTGTTCCAAAAGTCATGAAAGGCTCCTGCAATAACTTCAAAAATTGCAAAAATAGAATCAATAGCGAGTGTGATTACCACAAGGAAAAGCAGTACGGTAAAGAAAATAGCTCCCCACGGCATCATTGATACAGCAGTTGGGAGGACTGAAAACATAAGCATGGGTCCACCAGTGGCGGCTTCGCTTACAGGAACACCTTGTTGCAGAGCCATGTATCCAAGAGTTGAAAAAACGGCCAGCCCACAGAGAATTGAAACGATAAAATTTCCAATAAGTATCCAGAGAGATGTTTTGGCAACTTCAGCGTTTTCTTTTCGATGACTTCCAGCAATAAAGAAGTATCCCATAGCAAGACTTGCTGAAAAGAAGCTTTGACCAACAGCGGCTTGCCAAAGTTTTATATCAAGGAGGGCTTCCCATTTTGGAATAAAGAGGGCTTCAAGTCCATCAATAGCTCCTGGCAGTGTAACTCCTCGAATAATCAATAATAGAAGTAAAATAAAAGGGGCTGTAGCTGTAATTTTCACAACGGGTCCGAGACTCATCACGTTTTTTCGCAACGCATATAACGTGAATCCATATCCTGCCAATACTCCGAGCAAGAGTCCCCATTGTAAAGTTCCCGGATCAATAATACTGCCTGTAAGATGAAGAATATCGGTTATAAAATATTCACTTGGATTACTGAGAAAAGCTCCAGAAAAAGAGGTGACCAAATATTTAATTCCCCAGGCAAGAATTGGAGCGTAATAGAACATCAAAACAATAAGTCCAAATACCGGAAGCCATTGAATCCAGCTTGTTTTTGGTTTTAATTTTTCAAAAGCACTAGGACCACCAAGTTGAGATTTTTGTCCTACAATTGTTTCCATCATTACAAGAGGGAATACCATCAATACATTTGAAACAAGGAGTGCCAAAATAAAAGCGGCTCCACCGTGTTCATAGGCAAGCATAGAGAAACGCCAGAGGTTTCCCAGTCCAGCAGCAGATCCGATGGCAGCAAGAATATATACGAAATCACTAGACCATTGGGGGCGAGCGTGGGACTTAAAAAGACTCATAAGAGGGGGTAAAAATTCAACCAGTATTCTACGCGGGTGTTGCACAGAAACAAAATTATTTCAATGTTGGGTTTATTAAAAAAGAGTGAAGAGCTGATTTGGTCTTCATTAAAAATTTCACAACAATAATATCATCCTGAATTTATTTCAGGATCTTACTTTGAAAGATGCGCCAGTATTACGTTTACATCCTCACTGATCCAACGAACTCGGTTCTTTACATTGGAGTTACTAATATAATCTGGAACGGAGAATGATTGAACATAAAACAAAAGAACTTGAGGGTTTTACAAAAAAGTATAATTGTCATCGACTTGTTTATTTTGAAGAAACAAATGATGTGAGTATTGCCATTGAAAGAGAAAAACAATTAAAAAACTGGCATAGAAGTTGGAAAGTGAATCTTATAAAAGAAGAGAATCCAAAATGGGAGGATATTAGCAAAGGCTGGTTCGATGAGCATTCGTTTGACCCTGAAATAAATTCAGGGTGACATAAAGAGTATAAAAACTTTCCCGCCGGAGACTGTCCTCGTTTTTATCGGGGGCGGGAATGACAAACAAGTTACTTCGTGATCTTCGATATCAGCATGACAGTGTTTCGTTATATGGTAGAATTCCAAAGATGAAACTTTACATTGTAGCGACGCCGATTGGAAACCTCGGGGACATGACATTCCGAGCAGTGGAAACACTGAAGGACGTGGACTTTGTTATTGCGGAGGACACACGGCATTCCAAAATTTTGTTTAAAAAATACGACATTGATACATCACTCAAATCGTTTCACGCACAGAGTTCGGATACTAAAATTTCAGAACTGGTGAAAGCAATAGCCGGAGGAAAAACAGCGGCGTATATTTCTGACGCAGGGACACCAGGGATTTCAGATCCAGGATTTAGGCTCGTTCATGCGACGGTGAAGCAGGGGATTGAGGTCATTCCTATTCCAGGGGCATCAGCGTTGACGACGTTACTATCGGTAGCGGGTGTGCCAGTAGACAGCTTTCAATTCCATGGATTTCTTCCGCACAAAAAAGGACGACAGACACTTTTGAAAAGTTTCACGGATGCCAAGATGGCACATGTGTTTTATGAATCGGTGCACCGATTTCCAAAACTGCTCGAAGAGCTTTCAACTTTCGTAGGCGATGATCGAGTCATCGTCGTAGGACGGGAACTGACAAAAATGTACGAAGAAATCTTTCGAGGGACAGTTAGTGAGGCACAACAAAACTTCACAAAGGACAACACAAAAGGGGAGTTTGCTATTGTGGTTGCACCGAAGAATTTTGTACAATCTACTTGATGGCAGATCTTCAGGATATTCGATCAGATATTGATGTGGTAGATAATGCAATTTTACAGTTGTTGGAACAACGGCGTGAATTGGTTTGTGATATCTTTGAATATAAAAAAGAAGAAGGGTTGTCATTACAAGATCATACACGCGAAAAAGAGCTCGTAGACTCGCTTTCACAAAGAACGAAACAGTTCTCGAAAGAAGAATTGAAAGATATCTGGAGTGCGATCATTACTTCGTCATACAAACTTCTTCCATGAAAAAAGTAGCCATTATTGGTACTGGAAACGTGGGAGCACATATTGCTTCGTATGGAATTGCACGGAATTTTCCTGTGGAGTTTTTACTTGTGGATATGAATCAGGAATTCGAAACAGCACAGGTGCTGGACCTGGAGGACACGCTTCTCTTCTCACCCAAGTCGCACGTGAGGGGAGTTGATTTTGGAGACAAGGATCTCACAGATGCGGATATCTTTGTCATTACAGCGGGAGCAAAGCAAAATAAAGGCGAAGCAAGATGCCAACTTCTTGGACGTAATATTGAAACGCTCAAAGCCATTCGGGATTCACTCGGGAAAATAAAAAAGAGTGCCGTTGTCATTATTGTTTCTAATCCTGTCGATGTACTGACACAAGTGGCCGTAAAGCTCTTTGGTTTGCCAAAGGGACATGTGTTTGGAACGGGAACTTTGCTTGATTCAGCGAGACTCAGATGGCGGTTGGCGGATCGATTTAATAAAAATATCTTTGATGTGACGGGCGTGGTTATGGGCGAACACGGAGATAGCGAATTTGTAGCGTGGTCGACAGTGAAAGGGGCGGAACAATTCAGTGACACAGAAAAAGAAGAAATGCAATATGCCGTTATGCGCGAAGCGTATGAAATTATCGAAGGGAAAGGAGCAACCTACTTCGGAATAGGGGCAGCGACAGCAGAGATTATTGATGCGGTGCTTTCGGATGAAGGAACGATTCTTCCTGTTTCAGTGCCTTTGTCTGGTCAATACGGTATCAAAAATATGGCGATGGGTATTCCTGCGAAAATTGGAAAAGGAGGGATTCGAAAGATTATGCGTATCAATTTATCCCCAGAGGAAGAATTAAAATTACGCTTGTCGGCAAACAAGCTCAAGGATTTATTGAAAGAGTGTAAGTTTTAGACGAACTCATTTTTGAGTACATCCAATGTTGTTATCGCAATGTTATATTTTTGCGCAAGAACAAGGAGTTCTGCCTTTGTCGCTTTGTCTCCGTCTTTGTTTAATATTTCACAAATGGTACAAGCGGGCGCTTTTCCGGTTTTTTTTGCCAACTCTACTGCACATTCAGTATGTCCGAATCGCTCTCGAGGATTCTTTGCAAGGAGTGGAAACGTATGACCAGGGGAAACAACATGGTCAGATGTTGCATTCGGATTTCCCAAAAGCCGAATTGTTTTTGCCCGATCGTTGGCAGAAACTCCCGTTGTGATTCCGATGCTTGCATCAATCGTTAAACAAAAATTCGTGTGGTGCATGCTTTCGTTTCTTTGTGTCAGCAGAGGAAGTTCGAATCTTTCAATAATCGATTCTTCGCAGGCGACACAAATAAGTCCTTTCCCATGCGTGAGCATGAAGTTCACTTTTTCGCTTGTGGTATCTTCCGCTAAGACTAAAAAATCACCTTCTTCTTCGCGGTGTTCATCAAGGATGATGACAAAATTTCCTTCTTTCAGTTCAGAAACGATTTTTTCTGTTGAGTCGTACATTATTTTTTTATAAATATTTTCTTCATAGCTATCGCTGTTTGCGCATATTCTTTTCCCATGTGTTTTCGATCGATTGCTTGTTGTGCTGTCTGACAAGAAAGAATTCCTTGGATTACCGGAACAGCTTCGGACAGAGAAACCTTTGTTAAGCCTTCGATACAGCTTTTTAAAACATACTCATAATGATCGGTATCTCCTTTTATAACGCATCCCAAGGTGATAACCGCTTCAGGATATGTATCCCGAATATACTTTTGCGCCACGACAGGAATCTCTACGGCACCAGGAACTTTTACGAGTTTGTATTGTTCTCCCTGAGTATCTAATTCCTCACACGCTGAAGTAATCAATGCCTCAACGACATTGTCACCGGATTTATCAAATGTAGAAGCAACGATGAGTATCATGTTGGGAGGAGTATCTTCAAGAGAGGGAATTTTGCAAGCAACTATTTAGGCGGTCCGACTTTGTTCACAGAGAAGGGAAGTGTTTGCAGGAGCTCATCGCCAATCCATATTTCTACTCGATATTCACCCTCTTCCTCGAACTTCACATTGTTAAAGTCGCTAATGAAACACATTTCTTTCTCTTTCTCCCGATCGCCCTTTCGATCGAGTTTTCCTTCTAGCTTCGCAATGGTTTCTCCTGTTTTCTTTTGAAGAATCTGAATTTTGAGTTTTGTAGATTCAGAAATGTTCACATCAAGAACAATCGCCATCTTCGGATGATTGGTCGGGAACTTCGCGGTTCCTATCGTTTTAAACATCCCGATGACATTGAGTTTTCCTTCTTGTGAAAAGAACGCACTGTCGCAAAGGTGTACGAAATTGATGTGGGGTTTGGTCATAGAAAAGTAATGAGAAAATGAACACAGAGATAGTAGAACTATTTTAAGGATTTACAAGACAGTGACTTGCTTCTCGTTGTTTTTTGTGGTATAATTAGGAGATGGTTAAATAATTTCATGAAAAACTTGTTTTTGTTTTCGGCACAAAAGGGAGAAAGTAAATTCCTTTGGAATGAAATATCTCTCGATAAAAACATTCTTGGAGGGAAAGCCGAATGGGCAAAAAATCAGTTGAAAAATGAAACAGCAGACGCCCTTGGAAACTTACTCGAAAAAGATGTACTAACAAAGGATGAAGTGATTCAACTGCTTGATACAGAGGAAGCAAAGAAAAATTGGAATTATCGGACAGATACTCCATCGAATTCAGCTCGCTATGTTTTAGCACTGCAAGCAGGGCTGAAAATATTGGGACATAATTCAGGGAGAATAGATGCTTTGTTTGGAAAAAATACAAAAGCAGCGGTTATTGCTTTTCAAACAAAAGAAGGATTAAAAGTTGATGGAGCTCCTGGACCAGAAACAATTGGGAAGATATTGGAGGAATTAAGAGGATTATCAATTGATCCTGCAGAAACTGAACGATTAAGATTAGAAAAAGAGAAATCAGATGCAACGGAAGCAGAACGATTAAGATTGGAAAAAGAAAAAGCAGATGCAGCTGAAGCAGAACGATTAAGATTGGAAAAAGAAAAAGCAGATGCAGCTGAAGCAGAACGACTAAGATTGGAAAAAGAGAAATCAGATGCAGCTGAAGTAGAACGACTAAGATTAGAAAAAGAAAAATCAGATGCAACGGAAGCAGAACGATTAAGATTAGAAAAAGAAAAATCAGATGCAGCTGAAGTAGAACGACTAAGATTGGAAAAAGAGAAATCAGATGCAACGGAAGCAGAACGATTAAGATTGGAAAAAGAGAAATCAGATGCAACGGAAGTAGAACGATTAAGATTAGAAAAAGAAAAATCAGATGCAGCTGAAGTAGAACGATTAAGATTGGAAAAAGAGAAATCAGATGCAACGGAAGTAGAACGATTAAGATTAGAAAAAGAAAAATCAGATGCAGCTGAAGTAGAACGACTAAGATTAGAAAAAGAAAAATCAGATGCAACGGAAGCAGAACGATTAAGATTGGAAAAAGAGAAATCAGATGCAACGGAAGC
>Ga0222626_1001141_pt1 | contig 12414 bp, 12 predicted proteins | sample AntAcemetageno91_FD_179862 | JGI IMG/M metagenome (GOLD analysis project Ga0222626, IMG submission 179862) | Saline water microbial communities from Ace Lake, Antarctica - #91 | ecosystem: Environmental > Aquatic > Non-marine Saline and Alkaline > Saline | place: Antarctica: Ace Lake | collected...
TGAGCTTACACAGACAGAGCTTGCCCGCCGCTTGGGTGTTTCATATTCGCGTCTTAACGAAATCATCAAGGGGCGGCGTTCGGTTACTCCGGATACCGCATTGCGGCTGTCTCGTGTGTTGGGTATGTCAGCAGATTTTTGGTTGGGTTTGCAGCAGGATTGGGATCTTTGGCATGCCATGAATAGCCCCAAGGCGAAGGAAATCTTTCTGTTAAAGCCAATTCCTTGGGTTGGGGAAAAAGCTGCATAACCTTGTGTGAATTCTTGAAGACAATGGAGATTAGGCCTTGACTTCCCCGTTAGTTTCACTATCATCTCAGTTCGTAGTTGCTCCTATAACCTACAAACCCAGTACCTTTGAACCTTGAACCTTACGCCTTGAGCCTTGAGCCTTGAACCTAATCTTTAGAGTTTCCCCATGGAACAACCCATCAAATACTGCCCTACCGTCTCCTGACAGGAGGTATCTTGTTCTGTCGGGAGCGAAAACCGTCATCACAAATCCGGAATCTTGAATCATAAAAATCGTGTAAACCTGGTCGTTCCAAGAGAAATCGTCAATTTTTCAAGTGTGGACTTGGCCACTTTCATTAAGATTGTACTCAACCACTTTTTGTAAAGAGAATGGGACCGTTCCGGCACAGCCATCTTAACCAACAGTTCGTCATAGAGCAGCAGAATTCGTGAAGGGATTTTGAGCATAGCAATTTATCCGGTTTTCCGGATATCACCTCTTTTTTCATGTTATCCGGTTAGAAACCTGGAAAATCTGGCCCATTTTTCGCCAAATAAGAAATCTATATAGGATTTATCCGGAACTGTATACTAACTTGTTATGCCACAACAATATGGAGGTAACCCATGGAAATTGGTACACACTGGAAAATGATTCAAACGTTATTCCAAGAAAGTCAACACAGCTCAATGCATTTTGCAGTAGCAACGGTGAACCAAGACGGCTCTCCGAATGTGGCGCCTATTGGAGCACTTTTTCTTCGCGAGGATAAAACAGGTTTCTACTTTGATGAGTTCACCGTGAATACGTCAAGCAATATAGAGCGAAATCCGCGGGTATGCATTCTTGCAGTAAACAGCGATCAAACAATTTGGCAGAAATCGCTTTTTGTTGGAAGATTTGTGACCCCTCCTGCTGTAAAGCTCATAGGATCAGTAGGAAAAAAGCGAGAGGGAACAAAAGAAGAGATCGCGATGTGGCAAGATCACGTAAAGGCAGCGCAAGCAACAAAGGGATATGAACTGATCTGGAAGAACATGCGAATGGTCAGGGACATCTATTTTGATTCATTTGAGCCTGTTGTGTTCGGGGAAATGACGCAAGACCTGTGGGGATGAATAAATAGGGACAGCTGTCCCTATTTATTCCCAAATTTATTATTGTGTTTCCTGAATTACTCAGGTATATCTTGGTCAGGTTCAACTATAGAGAATAGGAAGAGAATCATGAAAATCACCAGAAGGGAATTCATCAAAAAATCGGCACAGATTTCGGCTGTTACAATGATGGCCGGCCCGACTTTGATTACAGGCTGCGCTGACAGCGGTTACGACGATTCGTCTCGGCCCAACATCCTCATGCTCATGACCGATCAGCAGCGGATGCCGCCTGAGGGTTACAAGTCTGACGAAGGTCTGCTTGAGGGCATAAAAGAAATACTGGGCTTCAGGCCACTGTCAGAGGATAACCCCTACACTAAGTTTTTCCCCGGCTTTATGCGTCTGAGGCAGAATTCCGTGGTTATGAGGAAACACTACACAGCTTCTTCGGCCTGCGTTCCCAGCAGGACCTGTATTATGACCGGATCATACACTACTGGTGTGACGCAGACGGACGGCATATTTAAAGCTGTTGACTCCGTGCCCTGGCTTGATCCCGAAGGCACTCCAACCATTGGCGAGTGGATGCGGGCAGCTGGGTATTCCACCCATTATTTCGGCAAATGGCATGTTTCCGACCCCAAGGCTCCTGACTATCTGGAACCCTGGGGTTTTGCCGACTGGGGAGAGTCAGCACCTGAGCCTCATGGAGGAGGTGCTGACAATCTTGGGGTGTACAGAGATGTGGGCTTTGTAGAGGCTGTGACCAATTTTTTAAGCGGCAAGGCACTAGAAGTTGATAAGCCCTGGTTCGCAGTAGGGTCATTGGTCAACCCTCATGACGTTGGGTCATGGCCGGTTAACTGGCAGGCACCCCTTGATCATGGGGTGGTTCCCTGGAGCGCATATCCGCCTCCGCCGCCCAATCCGGTCCAGAATGAGCAAAGCCTTCCCAATCCCGAGTTATTGACCGTGCCTTTGAATCCGGACGGATTCCCTCAGGATAACTGCACCCTGCCGCCGACCTACGACGAGACTCTGGAAGACAAGCCCCGCTGCCAGAAGGACTATTCCATGAAATACGGATTGGCTTTGAAGGCCCTGTATAACTACGGCAATGTGCCTGCGCCCTATCCCTTTCAAATGCAGGGTGAAGATGCCCAGGGCTGGTCTCTGGCCTACGATCAGTTTTATTTTTACTGCATGTACCTGGCCGACCTCCAGCTCAGAAAAATGCTACAGTCACTGGATAAAAATGGACTGACTGACAATACGATAATTATTTTTCTCTCAGACCACGGAGAAATGGCCGGAGCCCACGGAGGCATGATTCAGAAGTGGCACAACGCCTATGAAGAGTCCATCCATGTGCCCATGGTAATATCCTCGCCTCTGGTCAACCCCGAGGCTGACGCAATGCGTGAAATAACCCAGCCCACCAGCTCCATAGATTTCGCTCCCACAGTACTCGGTCTGGCCGGGTTCGATCAGACCACCATCCGCCTGGGTCTGGAAAAGATTCTCGGCAGGGCTGTGGAGCCCTTTGCAGGCACTGATCTGTCCAGCCATATCAAAGGTGAGGCCATCGGAACAATCACTGGTTCAAACGGTTCCCCGAGACCTGGAGTTTTTTTTGCCACCAGCGACGCGGTTACCGAACTCGGTACCAATTCAGAAACTCTTGAACAATATAATATGTTTCTGGATAACGTAAAAATAGCCAAAGCCGAGGGCTATGTAGAGGAAGAAGGCCCGGTGCTTCAGCCCAACAACGTGCACGCCCTGTGCACCGGGAACTGGAAGATTGCACGCTATCTTGATCCGAATGGAACCAAGGTGGATGAATGGGAACTTTACTGCCTGACAACAGATAGCGTAGAACGGTCCAATCTCATGGATTTTCGCACCGGTGAGCTGCTTGCGGACGCATCCGTGTCAGGCATGACCCGGGAGGATCTTGAGGTTCAGACCACCTGGCTTAAAACTGAACTGGCCCAGCAGGAATCGGCCATGCTTCAAAATTAACTCACTTTTTCAGTTAAGCCGCCGGGCCTGTCCATTTTGGTTATAACGGACATGGCAAAAGACGCAATTGCCACAACAAGCACTGAAAATCACCAACCGCAAATGTAGGATGATTTTCATACAAAGGCCCGGGCGATTCGAATATTATAGTTCATGTCAGACAACTATTCAAACAAGACATCCCCTGCCGACGGAGAAAGTCCTGCCCGGCAGGAGTTTTATCTTATGGCCAAACCTGTGGGGCCGGCCTGCAATCTGCGTTGCACTTACTGTTTCTATCGCGAGAAGCAGGTTTTTTTTCCTGAGTCCAGAAACACGCGCATGAGCGAAGCCGTGCTTGAGGCTTATATTCGAAAGTTTATCACCGCCCAGCCCGGGCCGGAGGTTTCCTTCGAGTGGCAGGGCGGGGAGCCAACTCTGGCAGGGCTGGACTTTTTTCGCCGCGCTGTCGAGCTTCAGTCAAAATACGGCCAAGGCAGTAAGATAACAAATTCCCTGCAGACCAACGGAACTCTTCTTGATGACGAGTGGTGCGCCTTTCTGGCCGCGAATCATTTTCTGGTCGGTCTGAGTCTGGACGGGCCGCCGGAACTGCACGACGCCTTTCGGGTTGATGCCGGGGGAGGAACGACATCAGGGCGGGTGATTTCGGCCTTTCACCGCCTGTGCAGACACGGGGCAGAGGTTAATATTCTGGCCTGCGTGAATCGGGAGACATCCCGGTATCCTCTGGAGGTATATCGCTTTTTCAGAGACGAAGGAGTGCGATTCATTCAGTTTATCCCCATTGTCGAACGGGAGCCCGGACCGGGGGCGAAGAATCCGGGGTTGCATCTTGCGGGGCCTGATGAAGAATCCGGTAATGTGACATCATGGAGCGTGGAACCGGAAGCTTACGGTGAATTTCTGGTTCGGATTTTCGAGGAATGGGTACAAAACGATGTTGGACAGACCTTTGTAATGAATTTCGAGTGGGCACTAGGGCTCTTTGCCGGAGCCGGACCGGGAGTTTGTTATCTCGCCCCGCGCTGCGGCCGGAATCTGATTCTGGAACATAACGGAGACGTTTTTTCCTGTGACCATTTCATGTATCCGCAATACCGGTTGGGAAATATCCTCAGGGACAATTTGCCGGACATGGTGGAGTCATCATTTCAGACTCGTTTTGGCCGGGCCAAGGAAAAAACTCTGCCAAACGTGTGCCGGGCCTGCGAGTATTTGTTCGCCTGCCGTGGCGGCTGCCCAAAACACCGCTTTGCAAGCACTTTCGATAATGAATCCGGCCTCAATTATCTCTGTCCGGCCTTCAAAATTTTCTATCAAGCCGTGGCTCCGATCATGGAGAGCATGATTGAGCTTCTGCGCAAAGGCATTCCTGTGCAGCAGATTATGGATACGAAAAAGAAGATATGGAAAGACATTGGCGTCAGGCCGCCAAAAAGTCAGCGCCTGTGAAAATATCGTTATGCACTTAATATCTGGGGGAACAAATGATTATTGAGCTTGCCTAGCGGTATCAAATTCATACAAACCAGATTACAACATGGAAGAAGCAACTTTTAGATCATGCGACAGATGAGTAAAAAAGGGCGCTGTTTGAATGCATAAGTAAAAAAGATTGAAGGAAACCTCTCGGCGGTTCACAATGCTTAAATGCAAGCTGCTGGGTCGAGATGAACTCGCCCAGAAATAAACCACAATGAGGTTTCCATGGGAAGATATTACTATATTGGATTGGACATTCACAAGAAGATAATAGCATATTGGGTGGAATTCGGGGGACATAACACTTAATTCTTTAAAATAATTTTGTGGTCTCATGTTTATGGGTCTCTAATAATATTAGATATTTCGCCTAACCAACCACTTCACCTGACCGCCTACAGCGGCAGGTGAGCTTAGCGTTAGACACGGGAAGAAGAATGAAAATCACAAAAGACGAAATAAAAAAACTGATCGACAGACTATCTCTTCCTAAGAAAATCCCATTTGCCGACTTGGTAAAACATATTACCGGATTTTCTACACCTATATTTGGTGTATCTTGGAATCCACCTGAACCTGAAAGAGAAAAAATTCGTCAACTCATTGTATTTCTAGAAGACCGCCGCGCTCTTTACAACCCCTATAATATGGAAACAGTTAGTTGGGTAGACGAATCAGTTTTGAAAATTAGAGAAGAACTGACGGAGAGACTTCAGCAACTAGGAGAGAAATCGAAGGCCGCCCCCTCACTGCGTGCAATGAGAGCTGCCTGTCGGCAATATCTCGATAAATTAGAATTGGTGAAAAAACTTAATAGTTACCATGAGTAAGAAGAGTGAGTAAGAAGAGGGACGACCGTAAATATTAAAATAACTCGATGAAGGCGCCGTTGATTCAGAAAGTGCTTCACGTTTCTTGAGGCACTAAATGAAGGGTTTTACCCCCACCGCAGAAAGCCACGGCTTTAATCCCGACCTTTTGTGGTCGGGATGTCGTGCCACTATGTCCCGCCGCTCGCAAAGCGGTTCGTCATAACTAAGTGGTACCAAGGGCTTGCCCGTGGGGCTTCATCGGCGTCACGGATAATGAGTGGTGTGCATTTCTTTTCACAGCAGCCCCATTTGCCTAAAACAGCCCGCCATCCCGCCACAAAACGACGGATAACCCGCCCAACGTAAAGGGGTCATAATAAAGGGGTCAAATCTACTCTTGTCTCTTGCTAATTTTTATTGTATTGCTATGCTATGTCCAGACCATTAAGAATACAATATCCGGATGCTTGGTATCATGTGATGAATCGTGGTAGGAGAGGAGAAGAGATTTTTACAGGGAAGAATGACTATAATGCATTTATTGAGCTACTCAAGGAACTGGTTGAAGACTATAATGTAAAGATTGCTGCCTATTGTTTAATGACAAATCACTATCATTTATTGGTTCAGACTCCGGATGCCAATATATCCAGATCCATGAGACATCTCAATGGAGTTTATACACAGCGTTTCAATAGAACACATCTTTGTGATGGCCAACTATTTAGAGGTCGGTATAAGTCTATTATAGTGGATGGAGACAGTTATCTTCTTGAGTTGTTAAGATATATTCATCGGAATCCATTAGAAGCTGGAATAGTGGAGAAGTTGAACAGGTATTCTTGGAGTAGTCATAAGGGATATTTGAGTGCTGCCAAGAAATGGGATTGGCTGCATAAAAATTTTATCCTATCATTATTCTCGAAAATAAAGGCAGAAAGTATCAGGAGATACCAACAATTTGTTTCTATGGAGACACCTGAAGAGATTAATCAAATATTAGATAGAAAGAAGTTACCAGCTGCGATAGGTAGTAATCTTTTTGTTGATAAGATAAAAGAGATGTTTTTTTCTAATAAGACCCATGAAGAGGTTCCCGAATCCAGATTTCTTGCCCCAGATGTAGATAGAATCGTTGAAGAGGTATGCAAATACTATAAAGTGACTAAGGATGATATCCTTGTCTCAAAAAGGGGTCATTTTAATGAACCAAGAAATGTCGCTATTTATCTAATAAGATGCATTCGAAATGATACGCTAAAAGGTGTAGGTAAAGTATTTGGGATCGATAAAAATAGCACAGTTGGAAGCGTTGTACAAAGAGTAAAGCGCGAGATGGAAAAGAATATAAATATTAGTAAATGTGTTGAAAACTTGAAGGATATATTAGAAAAGAGCTAAGAGTAGACTTGACCCCTTTACATTTGGTTGGCAGCTCCAAAACGAGTATTAGAAGGACGGTGGTGTTCTGAATGCAGAAAACTTGAAAGGCATATAACAAAAAAAAGTCAGCGGCCGTAAAAAGCCACGCCGCTGATTTGTGGGTTAGACCTTTAGGAGAAATAGTATGGACATCATTTCATCTTTGAGCAACTCCATAACATTGGTTCGGCGGCTACGCGAAATTTCAAAGAATGTTGCTGAGGCTGAATTTAAGAACCTACTTGCCGACCTTTCTAGTGAACTAGCTGATGTCAAAATAGAAGCTGCAGCACTGAAAGAAAAAATTGCGACCCTTCAAGAGGAAAATAGAGTACTTAGAACAACAGCTCCTGACAAAGAAGATAAACCTATTGGAACCAAATGGGGATGCTATCAGTTTAGGGGCGACAATGGTCTTTATTGTACCGGCTGCTGGGACTCTCATCGTAAAAAAATAAGAACAAATCGACTATCAACCATGTTTAGGCAGTGTCCGGTTTGCAATGCAAAAATTGGTTCATAGGTCTAATCGGGTAGTCGGGGGTCTTAACCCCCCAGCCCCCACAACAGCCCGCATGCGGGTCCGCACGGGGCGTTTCACAGAACTTATCGGGCATTAGCCGGATAGTGAATGTTCACCTGAAAAGCACGGGGTCAGCCCTTGAATCGGGACAAAATTGAACGGCCAATACAAATGGCGAGGCGGACGTCCCTTAGATTTTCATGACCCCTTTTCTTCTATGATTTTTTAAATTGTTCGGGAAAACTGGGTTCCGTGTTTTTCGATTTCAATATTAGACTTTTGAACTGGTAAGGACTTGGTATTGTATAGTTATTATTGATTTATGCTGGATTTTTTATCTGCCCATATCGGCAAATGTTCCGTCTACTCTATCTTATGGTTTTGATCATGAATGAAAGTCACAATGACTTGATGGATATTGTGAATAGAGAGAATCAGGTCCTTTTGGCGACAATTGATTCAAATGCTGAATATTATAATCTAAGCTATGATGTCGTCGACTATTTGTGGCATTATGTTTCAGGTTTCGACGCTGAGAACGGCCTTACGTTTACTCTTTTTTTGGGGCAGTTTAGAAAGGCCATTACTCAAACACTTCTTTCAATTTTACGGTTGCATTCAGTCCAGGGTTTTATGACTCTAAGGTACGCATTGGAATCAGCAGCATTAGCGTGCTATGCCCTGTTTTATACAGAATTAGAATCTTTCTGTGGAGTGGATGAATATGAACGGGCAGTCCCCATAGAGAAAGCGTTGAAAAAAGCATATACTTGGCTTGAAAATAATGATCCTAAATATTCTGAGCATCTGAAAATGCGAAAATCAATGATCAATGATTACTGGGCGCATTGCAACATATTACCAACAAGTCAAAATCTTGAAGTAGAGGGTAATGGAGCGGATACGGTATATTTTGATAGACATGATAAAGATATGAATGACCAATTTCTGTTGGTTGTTGCCGATGTGGCTTTTTCTTTTATATTAGCTTCTTCACAGTTTAATACAAAATTTAAACGATTTCAGCTCCCAAAAGACTTTCATCACACGATGCAATCTCTGCAAGAAAACTTAAATGCATTAAGAGAAAAATCTAAAGAAAATTATCGTTTTTCAAGATGGATGGATGTACCAAAATAGAAACCATAACCAAGCTTTTGCAGCGGAGCGCAAAAAGCGGCGCCCGCTGAAAAGCAGCGTTATGTGCAAGCAAAATTAGAGACAAATAGGATCGATTATGACAATACCAGCAAACTATAAAGGTAAATACTTTTTTCATTTTACACACATTGAAAATCTTGAATCAATCTTGAAAAATGGACTTTTATCCATGAATAAAAAAGAAGCTTTAGGGATAAAACACACTGATATTGCATCTGAAACTATTCAACACAGAAGAAGTGTAATGGATGTAACCTGTCCACCAAATGGAAAAGTTCATGATTATGCCCCATTTTATTTTACTTTAACAAATCCAATGTTATTAGGAGTTCTAAATAGAAAGAATATTGACCAGCCACTGATTATCTATTTAGCAGTATCCATTGAAAAATTGTTAGAAAAAAACGCTATATTTACGGATGCCTCTGCAAATACCGCTGAGCCACCAAATTTTTATAACAATCCAGACGATTTAGACGAATTAGATTGGGATGCTATTGATTCCAATAAATGGGGAAGCCCAAATGACGATGAAAGGCATAGACGAATGTCAGAAGTGCTTATTTATGACGTTGTGCCTTTTGATTGGATCGAAGCAATAATTGTTTATAATAAATTTGCTAAAAAGGAAGTTAAGAAGATTTTTAAGAAGTGTAAGATTACACCGCCTAAAATATCTTATTCGCCCTTTAATTGGAAGCACTTCTATTTCACAAAATTCTATATGAAAGGTAGAGAAAAACAGACTCTAGTAACAGGTCCATATTTTTTAAAACATCATTTTACTGAAGCAGTGAAAACAATTATAGAAGAACGATTGGAAAAAGATGAAAATGATTTTTTATTTACAAATATCAAAAACGCACTAAATATGATAGGTTCTGACTTTTGTGTGATTAAGGAAATGGATGACATTTACGAATTAGAAACAGAAAATGAAGTTCACAATGAAAATGTAAGTGACCACACAAAAAAAGTAGTAGAGAACCTTAAGAAGAATGCATATTATAAAAATCTTTCTGAAACGGATAAAAATATTGCAGAACTGTCAGCATATTTACATGACATTGGTAAAGGTCCAAAATCTAAATGGAAGAACGGTAAGCAGCAGGCATACCCGGACCATCCTGCTGATTCAATCCCAATGTTAGAACGAATCCTAATTGAGGATTTTGAGGAATTATCTGAAGATGAAATTCGCAAAATCTGCTTGCTGGTTGCGTATCATGATCTAATTGGTGATATTCTCGAACGTGGTAGAAGCAAAAAAGAATTGATTGACTTAGATATTGATGAACAAGAATTTGATATGTTAATAGCAATTTCTCTATCTGACATTTCTGCTATTAACGCTTTGTGGAAACTCATAATTGGATCAAAGCTGACAGCCTTTATTGCAGAAATCAAGAGGGAAATAGGGTGACATGTTAAAATTTGTAGAAGGGGATTTTTTTAATTACGAAGCTGACATTAGGATAAATACCGTTAACTGCGTTGGTGTTATGGGTGCTGGTGTTGCTTTGTTATTTAAAAACAAGTTTGCCGAAATGTTTAAAGATTACTCTAATGCATGTTCGAAAGGAATAGTTAAAGTTGGAGAACCACATGTTTGGTTTGAAAATGATATGTTTTCCAAATTGACGATAATCAATTTTCCCACAAAAATTCATTGGAAAAATCCATCTAAATATGAATACCTTGAAAAAGGTCTTGTATGGTTAAAAAAATATCTATCGGACAAAGAAAACTCCACTATTACGATACCTGCATTGGGCTGTGGTCATGGCGGTTTAGATTGGGCAATTGTCAAGGATATGATAACTAAATATTTGGCAAATTTAAAAGCAAACATTTATGTGTTCTCGCCTGCAAGCTCTAGTAACAATGGATTTACTAATGAATTGATTGAAACGCTTAAATATAAAAACATTGAAGTACTTAAACCTCATGCTGATTTATTTCCAAAACCTTTAAAAGGTCGTTCATCTTCCGAAATTTATTATAAGGGTGATATTGAATTACTTAAAAAGAAAAATATATCAATAATTGTAACATCAAAAGCTAATGAGCGTGAAAAAAATGCACTTTATTCTTTTATTAACGAATTACCGAAGAAAGATTTTGTATTCCTATTAAGCTATAATAATAGTTTTGAAATTGATATTCTGAAACAAATCCTTTTAAAAGGATTTAAGGCTGTTGTTGTCATTCCCTTTGGTATTCTTCAATTAAAAGTCAGAAAAGACTTGGAAGAGTATTGGAATGAAAAAGATGTCCTAGTTCTATCATTAACGGCCCCAAATCAAAAATGGAGAAGTTATGAGAGTATTAAAGCATTAAAATTTCGTCTCAAAATGTCAAATATAGTGTTAATAAACAGCCTGCATTATGAAAAATTGGTAACATTTGAGAATGATTTTAAATCAATACATAGTCAGAAGTTTTACTTAAACTATTGGACCAACCAATTAGATTTTTTTAATAAAATTTCTGCAGATAGAATTGGTTTAGACCCTATCACAAAAAGACCAAATACAATTAAAGTAATCAATTCATTGAATATCGAATGAAGTTAGAGTGATATAAAAATGCACATAACCAGTCATTCCAGCGGATTTGCAGGGCTCCGTTGCGCTACGCCCCGCAAACCGCTGAATTCTTCATTAGCCTTTTTATGGAGGTAATTCTGCTATATGACTGTTTTAGTAGCCTTAGCGACAAAAGACGCTCTTGTCTTGGGATGTGATAGTTTAGGGACAATACCCAAGGTGTTAGTAGACCCCTTTGCATTGATTAGTGAATTTTTTGACTCTAAAAACGAATGGAAGCTAAAGATTGGAACTGATGGCAAAACTATTCTGCAAAATGTCGATGATATTTACAAGAAAGTTAGGTACGTTCCGTTTGATCACATGACGCATGTAACAAAAATGTTCTCTTTTGCTCCGTTAGAAATAGGAGTAATGCAGACTGGTATTGCTTCATTAGGGGATAGAACGATAAAAAGTCTTATCAATGAGTTTAAGAGCAAAGAACCGGCTTTCAATAACAAAAAGAAACCAACAAACTATACCGTAAAAAGTATTGGTAAAAAATTACTAAACTTTATTAATAAATTTTACAAAGAAGCATACTCTGAAGAAAGAATGCCTCACTTAGAGTTTATGATTGGGGGTTACGATAAACAAAAGCAAGTCCCATCAATAATGGGGTCAAGTCTCCGAATAGCTCTTGCTTTTTAAATGTAAGTGTCGTATAAGCCTGCTTATGTCACGGCCATTAAGAATAGAATATCCGGATGCCTGGTATCATGTAATGAACCGGGGAAGGAGATATGAGGCGATTTTTGAGGATAAGAATGATTATTCGGCATTTATCGAGTTATTGCAGGATGTGATTGACATTTTTCACATAAAGGTTGCTGCTTTCTGCCTAATGCAAAACCATTATCACCTTTTAATACAGACCCCGGAAGGAAATATTTCAAGGAGTATGAGACATATTAATGGTGTTTATAGTCAAAGATTCAATAGGATACATGGATACGACGGTCATCTTTTCAGAGGGAGGTATAAGTCCATACTGATTGATGCAGACAGTTATTTATTGCAGGTGATGAGATATATACACAGGAATCCAATAAATGCTGGA
>Ga0222626_1001147_pt1 | contig 12366 bp, 15 predicted proteins | sample AntAcemetageno91_FD_179862 | JGI IMG/M metagenome (GOLD analysis project Ga0222626, IMG submission 179862) | Saline water microbial communities from Ace Lake, Antarctica - #91 | ecosystem: Environmental > Aquatic > Non-marine Saline and Alkaline > Saline | place: Antarctica: Ace Lake | collected...
GAATTCGTTCCGTAAGATCCCTACCAAATAAAAGCTTCCCATAACAAGAACCGTCCCGTCCATGTCTTGTGCCTTGTTTAATGCTTGTATGGGGTCTGATTCAATGACTCCCCTTTCGTGTGTTTTTTGTAATTCTTCGCTCTTGTGAAACTCTCGTTCTCCCGGAACTTCTGTCCAAATGATTTCATCAAATAGGTCTGTAATAATTGAAAAAGATTTCGGATCATGATTTTTTGTCATCGCGAAAACTCCGATTTGGGGTCCTTTTATTTTCTTTATTTTGGGGAGAATAAATTCAAATCTTGGAGCCGAATGAGCTCCATCGAGGATGACATTCTCGGTTCCTTTTTCCCATCGCCCAGGGAGCTGAATTTTGCGCATAATGAACTTGTCATGACCAAGAACATATTTGCAAATCTTTCGAGCAAGTTTTTTATTCAACTTCGCTTTTATTCCTTTTACGTACTCTATTTCCATTTTTGATATTGTGTTAAGTGTTGAACACATTTTTTGCTCATAACTCACATTGTACACTGAATCGGATGTAAAAATACCAGCCTTCTCATTCGCCATTTTTCCTATATTTCCATCGAACATTTCGAGGTGATCCTCCCCTATAAAGGTCAGTGCCGAGACTCGTTTTCCTTGGATAGAATTTACCGCATCGAGTCGTCCCCCCATCCCTACTTCACAGATGAGAATTTCACACCCAGCATTTTTCGCAGATAAGATTCCAGCCAATATAATTGCTTCGTAATACGTTGGAGTGACATCAATTGATGCACAGGTCTTTTGAATCGTTTCAATCGCTTCTCCAAAAATTTCGGCATCAATGAGTGCGTCATTAATCCGTACGCGCTCAGTAATGACTTGCAGGTGTGGGGAGAGCAATGTCGCTACTTTCTTTCCAGCACGAAGAAGGACATCTTCCGTGAGTCGACAGACAGTCCCCTTTCCAGCGGTTCCTCCTACAATCACTCTCCACTCAAAAGATTGATCAGGACGACCGAGTTCATCAAGTACTTGCTCAACAACCTCCAGAGAAGGAGCTGTATCTTTTCTGAAAAACTGCGCTTCTGATGAAAGCTTTATGAGCCAATCTTCCGCTTTGTGAAAGTGTTCCATGCGGGAGCAGTTTCGCTCTTTTCTTCTTTTGTTTCAACTTTTACTGTCTTTTTTGCTGCCTTTGATGCGCCAGCCGCAATTTGAAACGGCAATTTCTTTTCCTGAACCACTTTCTTAAAAAATAATTTAATCGCAGAAGAATACGTTAATCCCATATTTTCAAGTATTTCTCTTACTTCTTGCTTGTCTTCGTCAGAAATGCGGATTTGAATGTGGCTCATAGAAAAAATATTAAGTGCGTGTTTTGTACTTATTCGATACCCGTTGGTCAAGAATTACTTCTTTGAAAAAAACTCTAAAAGATGAGAAATAATCTTTTGTCCTTCAAAAATAAGTTGAAGTGGTTTTTGAATGTATGAGATAAAAAGATCCGAAAGATCGTCTAATTTCTTCAACACTCGAGTCGCAAGAATCATCGCTCGTACAGCGAAAATCACGAAGATAAGAAATCCAGCTCCAAAACAGAGTTGCATGATTTCACGTGAGTGTTCGAAGAGGTAGTCCATTGCGATATATTTTTAATTCTTTCTTAGTATTATAGCAGAGATTACTCCCTTTTGCAAGGGGGAAACCAGTAAAACTCTCATTTTGTCATTCCGACCGAAGCGGAGGAATCCCTTCTTTTATTGTAGATGAATATAGAGAGAACTGTTCTTTTTATAATTAAAAAGAACCAAAAACTTTTGGGGACACAAGAAAACTCGCTTTCATTGGCATAGCACAAGGTTTCCGAGTCCTGTTGGCGCTCAGACACTTCTCGTCCCCAAACCCCCACCCGATATAGCACTGTATAAAATTATTGGCTCATTTTCCCAGTTTCTCTCTCATCATCTCCTGTACCATTGAAGGATTCGCACTTCCTCCTGACTTTTTCATGACCTGTCCGACAAGGAATCCAATGACTTTCTCTTTTCCCGCTTTGTATTCGGCAACGGTTGGGGCATTTTCTTCCAATACCTCATCGATCCAGAGCTCTATTTCCCCACTATCAGAGACCTGAGAGAGTCCAAGTTTCTCCACAATATCTTTCACTCCTTCGCCTGTTTTCATGGCTTCCTCGAGGATTTGCTTCCCTCCAGTGGCGGAAACCTGCCCCGTAGTGATGAGATCAAGAACGCCCGCTACGTGTCCCGGTGTTACCTCTGTCTTCTTCCAATCAGGATCAGCTAATATCACCGATAAGATAAGATTTGCGGCTTTCTTTGGAGCTTTTGATAAATCACTAACTGTCTCAAAGAATTGAGACAATTCCAAGCTTTCTGCCAGTTTCAACGCATCGTTCTCAGACAGTTCAAACTCTTTTTTGTATCGACGCACCTTTTCCAATGGAAGTTCTGGAATTTCCTTTTCGATTTCTTTTATTTCTTCAACAGTAAAGGTAACGGGTGGAATATCGGGTTCGGGAAAGTATCGGTAATCATGCGCCGATTCTTTGTCTCTCAATATATGCGTCTTTCCCTCATCATCAAGCCATCCAAGTGTCGTTTCTTTATCAGCGACATCTCCTTTCTCCCACAATTTTCGTTGTTTCTTTTCTTCGTATGAAAGAGCTTTAAAGAGGGCCGTAAATGAATTGAGATTCTTTATCTCTCCTCGTGGGTAGAGCTTCTTGTCGCCCACCGGACGCATTGAGATAGATGCATCAAATCGCATCATCCCCTTCTCCATATCGGCATCAGATGCACCGACGAACCGAAGAATCTTCTGAATCTCCTGTGCAAACACTCGAGCTTGCTCAGGGGAACGCATATCGGGCTCGGTTACTATTTCAATCAATGGCGTCCCCGAACGATTGTAATCGCACAAAGTTCCCGTCTTCTCGTGGGTCAGTTTTCCGGCATCGTTTTCCAAATGCACACGCGTAATTCCAACTACTTTCTTTTTTCCTTCTACTACAATCTCCACCTTTCCTTTCAACGCAATTGGTTTATCAAATTGTGAAATCTGGAATCCGTTTGGAAGATCTGGGTAAAAGTAGTTCTTTCTGTCAAATTTAGAAAACTCCTGAATTTTGCATCCCAACGCCGCTGCTCCGACAGTCCCCTTCTTGAGAGATTCTTCATTGAGTACGGGCAACATTCCCGGGAATCCCATACATACGGGGCAGACTCGTGTATTTGGTTCTGCGCCAAAGGCGTCATTATCACAACTACAAAAGAGCTTCGACTTGGTCGAGAGCTGTGCGTGTATTTCGAGTCCAATAATTGTTTCGAGTTCCATCCCGCGAATTGTAGCGGAAAAGATTATTTTCTTCCAAGAATCTTATTCTTCTTCGTTTTTCTCAGCTTTTCCTTCTTTTACAATTTTTGTAATATTTTCTCTTACATCTATAACATCTTTTTGGGAAACCCCTTCATTTATATCTTGGACGAGTGGCTTTCCTTCTTGTCGAGCCTCTAATTCATCTACATACAAATTCGTAAGCCGTTCTTTCATTTCTCCTTCTTCCATAGCTTCAATTCCATCAAGAATTTGAGAAAGTGTTTTATTGGACATGAATTTTAAAATGGGAACTCTGAGCGGGTCTTGCTTTTCCATGTGTAAAATTTATAAATTACTTTTATATAGTAATACATTTCTTAGTTTTTGCAAGTTTTTCTTTAAAAAGAATTGACTCTTTTTCAAAAATAAATAAAACCCTTTTAGTTCCTTTCGTGGAAGCATAAAAAGATTCTTTTTATCTTCTCAAAGAAACGGACTCATCTCTGATCTTTTACGTGCTTCTACTTGGAATTCGTGGTGACAAGTGTTTATAAAATATAAGCATTTCTCTCCACGAGTTCCAGAGATATCTGGGAATACTTGTGGATTAAACACTTTCTTTGTTCTACATATATAAAAACAGATCTCTATTGAGTAGGCATATACCTTTTGGTTGCGGAGGGTGAAGAGATTTGTTTTATTGACTTGGTTTGCTACGGTAAACTGAGTCATTTTTTTATATATTTAAAAATCCCTTGCCCGACTCTTTTTTCCCTTCTACAATCAAAATGATGAAAATTAAAACACTGGCTTCAGAAAATGTTCAGGACAAAGTTGTCTTGGTGCGTGTGGATTTCAATGTTCCTCGCCAAGATGGGAAGGTTTCCGAAAACACACGTATTGTGGAGTCATTGCCAACGATTAAATTTCTTCTTGAAAATGGAGCGAAACGAGTACACCTCCTCTCTCATCTCGGACGACCGAAGGGCGAGGTTAATCCTCATTTTTCATTACAACCGGTGGCCGAAGAACTCGAATCACTTCTTGGAGAAGCCGTTGAATTTAGAAAAGATTTCACCGCTGGAAAAGGAAAAGTTCAGCTCCATGAAAACGTACGATTCTACCCGGGTGAAAAGAAAAACGATCCGGCCTTCTCTGCAGAGATTCTTAAAGGAACGGGCGCGGAACTCTTTGTAAATGATGGATTCGGAGTGTCGCACAGAGCGCATGCGTCAGTAGTTGGATTTGAAGGAAAGATTCCTTGCGTGGCGGGGAAACTCGTAGAAAAAGAAATTGAACATCTCGCTTCCTTTCGAAGTGAAGAAAAAATCGAAGGCCTCACCGTAATTGTGGGAGGAGTGAAAATGGAAACGAAAGTCGCGGTACTTCAGCACTTCGCGAAGATTGCCGACAACATTGTTATTGGAGGAGCGCTTTGTAATACCTTCCTTGTGGCACAGGGATACGAGGTTGGGGAAAGTTTATACGAAGAGGCAGAGATTGATCGTGCGATGGAAGTGATGGAGATTGCCGATAGCCACGGCACGGCTATTCACAACCCTATTGATGTGGTGTGTGCTGATGAGCTCGACGCTATTGAGTCAACAACTGTTCCGGTTGAAGACGTCATGGGAGACATGAAGATTCTCGACATTGGTCCGCATGCCGTAGCGAGTTTCACAGAAATTATCGCTCACAGTAAAGTTGTTATCTGGAATGGTCCCGTGGGACTCTTTGAAAAAGATCTCTTTGCCAATGGTACGAAATCACTCGCTGAAGCGGTTGCCGCAAACAAAGAAGCAAAAACGATTCTCGGGGGTGGAGATACCCTTGGAGCTTTGAAGAAATTTAATATTGCGAAATCAGAATTCACCCACGTCTCTACAGGAGGGGGAGCGATGTTGGAATTCTTGGAAGGAAAGAAGCTTCCTGGGATTGAGATATTGAAAGATTAGAAATTAATCCTTCAGAATTGTGAGTAGATCTTGAATCTTATAAAAAATTGATTCTAATGCCTTACTTGAGGGGGCTTTATTGTTTTGTTTGGGAAGATTTCCTATTGCGAGACCAATCGAAACTGTTTGAGAGCTAATAACTTGATTATAAGCGTCTAATATTTCATCTTTTATTGCTTCAACACCTTCCACAAGGATTTCATGATCTATTTTTGCAGCCACAATTTTTGCGGTTTCGATATCTACTTCTGTCATTCGAGATAAAGAATCTTGTTTCCTTGCCCCTACTACTGCACGAAGAACATCCGATCGTTCTACGTTGTTTGCAAAAACGGAAAAGCCATTCTTTTTCATTTTCTGATCTTTTTTACAAGGATCCCCTTGGTGTCCACATTCTCCATCTCTATACAAAGGACAACACATTGTTACCTTTTTTTTTAACTCCTCTATAAAAATAGATATTTCCTGCTGAGGACCTCTTCGATTTATATGTAAAACGGATGAATCTTTTTTAAATTCACATTTCTTATCAATATTTGGTTGAATCTTATCCATTTCTAAATATTTATTATCATATTTGTTAAAATTGGTCAACACCCTCTTACCCCTCCGACCTTCATGAAAATTTGCGTTCCCTCCCCTTTTTCGTACAATGCTCGAGAATTTTTACTTCATAACTTTTTATCGGAATGAATTATTTCCTCCTTGTTATTTTAACCAGCATCTTGTCACTCGTGGCAGCTGGAATCTTTGCTTTCTTGATTCTAAAAAAAGAGAAAGGAAACGACAAAATGAAAGAAATCGCTAAAGCAATTGCTGATGGTGCGATGGCTTTCTTGGCTCGAGAGTACAAAGTACTTTCAATATTTGTAATCGTACTCGCGATTGTTCTCTATAAATTTTTGGACAACTCTGCGACGCCCGATGTAAATGAAGGGATGTTGACCTCTGCTTCATTTGTCTACGGAGCAATCTCAAGTGTCTTGGCTGGTTTCTTCGGAATGAAGATTGCCACGGCTGCAAACGTGCGAACAGCGCAAGCGGCGACAAAGGACCTTGGAAGCGCTTTGACTGTCGCCTTCCGTTCAGGAGCGGTGATGGGACTTTCTGTTGTTGGTCTCGGACTTTTGGGACTTACTGTTTTGCTCTACGTATTCTTCGAAGTCATGGGACTTGATCAAGCGGTAGCGCTCAACGTAATTACAGGATTCGGACTTGGAGCTTCTTCTATCGCGCTTTTCGCTCGAGTAGGAGGAGGTATTTATACGAAAGCTGCCGATGTGGGAGCGGACCTTGTTGGAAAAGTTGAAGCTGGTATTCCAGAAGACGATCCACGAAATCCGGCGACTATCGCTGATAATGTTGGAGACAACGTTGGAGATGTAGCGGGAATGGGAGCTGATCTTTTTGAATCATACGTTGGTTCTATTATTGCGGCACTTATTTTGGGAGTTGGAACATTTGGAATGAACGGAATCTACTTCCCTATCGCATTGTCTGCCGTAGGAATTTTAGCTTCTATTGTAGGAAGCTTCTTGGTACGAGTTGGAAAGAACGGACACATTCACAACGCATTGAAAAACGGTCTCTGGGCTGCTTCACTCATCGTTGTAGTGGCTGGGTACTACTTGACTCAGTACTTCCTTGGAGCAGAAGCATTGAACGTTTTCATTGCTATGCTTTCGGGATTGGTTGTTGGAATCATGATTGGACTTGTAACGGAGTACTACACTTCAGATCACTACAAACCAGTTCGAGATGTTGCAGACGCTTCAAAAACGGGAGGGGCTACAACAATTATCGCAGGACTGGCTCTCGGTTACCGATCAGTGACGGCTCCTGTTCTTTTGATCTGTGTGGCTATCTACACGGCATATCACTTTGCAGGACTCTATGGAATCGCAATTTCTGCGGTGGGAATGCTTTCAACTTTGGGAATTTCATTGGCACTTGATGCCTACGGACCCGTTGCGGATAACGCAGGAGGAATCGCAGAAATGGCAGGAATGGGTGCAAATGTACGAGCAAGAACAGATGCGCTTGATAGTGCCGGAAATACAACAGCGGCTATTGGAAAAGGATTCGCAATTGGATCAGCGGCGCTTACAGCGTTGGCTCTCTTCTCTGCATACTCAGTAGCAGCAGGGATTACAAGTATTAATATTATGGACCCACGAGTAATCATCGGTATGTTCATCGGAGGAATGCTTCCATTCATTTTCTCAGCCATGACTATGTCAGCTGTGGGACGGGCGGCTTTCGACATGATTGAAGAAGTACGAAGACAGTTCAAAGAAATCAAAGGACTTATGGAGGGAACAGCACAAGGTGACTCAACAAAATGTATTGATATCTCAACAAAAGCTGCGATTCGAGAAATGATCGTTCCGGGGCTTATGGCTGTTATCGTTCCAATAGCTGTTGGACTCGTTTTGGGAAGTGTAGCATTGGGAGGACTTTTGGCTGGAGCATTGGTTACAGGAGTAATGATGGCTATCTCTATGGCAAACTCAGGAGGGGCTTGGGACAATGCTAAGAAATACATCGAAGCTGGAGCGCTTGGAGGAAAGGGATCTGACGCTCACAAAGCGGCGGTTATCGGCGACACTGTTGGTGATCCATTCAAGGATACATCAGGACCATCTATCAACATTTTGATTAAGTTGATGACAGTTGTTTCATTAATCTTCGCATCCGTATTTACAGCGACAGGATTGCTCGGGTAATCCATCGTTGTCATCCTGATATCGAAGATCACGTAGTAACTTGTTTCAGGATCTGCAATTAGATAGTTAAAAAGCCTCACACTTGTGAGGCTTTTTTGATGGGTTTGTAATCTTTTTTGCTCATATCATTATGCCACTCTCATTCGTTAGAGTGTCTGTCTCAGGATGGTGAAAAATTACTTTCGATCCTGCAACGATAGCTGTTTTAATAGTTGTTTCGCTATTCTTTAGACTTATGATATCAAGATTCGGAGATTTTTTACTCTCTTCGATTTCTTCTTGAAAGGCTGTCTCATCCTCTACGGTTAAAATTCTGTGTTCTGCCATAATTATTTTTTTAGTTTTGGTTCATTTAATATTTCAAATAGTTTGGTAAAGAATTCTTCAGCAGTATTGTTGTTTTTTGCAAATTCCAACCTTTTAAAAGTTTCCTTAGCAAGAAGGCCTGTATTGTTAGAGTTTCCATAGAATTCAAATTCTGCATTGTGTTTCATCGCTTTAGTTTTTGGTTTATGTTTAATGAGTTAATTTGATATTTCCCCAACCCACAAAGTTCACGGGCTGTTCGAAATACCAAATTAAATTTCCGAATCTGTAAAAGATCAAAACCATCAATGATTTCTCGTATTCGATGAATAGGAGAAATACAAAAGACTTATTAGCTTGTTTCGTTGAAGATGTCAACACCATGCCGCGCTTCGTTGTGTTCAACTTTCAAAGACGCTTCTTGATAATTCGAATCTCCTGGTACAAGAATTGCATTTAAATGTTCTTTTATCCCCACACCCGGAACCTCATCATGAGCCATTTCGTTTAAAACGGCTATTACCTTCTCCCCTTCTTCTAATGCTTCTATTAATTTTTCTTGTTTGCTACTCATAAATGCCCTTTTTTCTATTCGTCCATTTGCAAAAGTTACCACAATACGACTTCTGTTTTTGTCTGTGATAACAACCTCTTCGTATACAAGTTTCTCACCCATCTCTTTATTATACCACAAATAGATTCAAAAAACAATCCTCCCATAAGGATAATTGCATAAAAAAAAAGGGTCTCATCTGTGTTGAGATGAAACCCTTGAAATGTTAAGAAGTCATAGGTTCACTACCCCATTCGAATCTGTGCCTGTAAAAGACAACAGCAATAAGAGAGCAAACTACAACGACAATTAAGAAAACAGGCCAAAAGAAGTCAAAAAAGACTGCCCATTGGTGATTCATTCCATGTACAAATCCCAAAATAATCCAGAAAATAAAAGCTCCTATCAAAAGATAGTGCAACCATTTAAATCTTTGTGCATTTGATGTTTTAAAGTATCTCTTTTTACAGGGCGGATTCACCGCCTCATCTGTATAAAAAAATCTTTTTCCATAGAATCTGAAACTTTCTGGGTTTAATACTGCTATTATTATAAATAATATTACAAAACCCAAGAGCCAAATTATAATTGTTTGGCTCGCTAAAAAATCAATAATTTGTGTCATAATAAAAAGTTTAAGTTTGTATAAAATTTAATTGTATTGTTTCAAAGAACTGTTTTCTAAGTTCTTGTTTACACTCTTTATTTGAAAAAGTCAATATCTACCGTCGTTCCCCCCAACTCATTTTATTCCGCAGTGTCTTGAAATAATGTGATTCTTTGAGTCGGATAAATTGTGCTCGTCGTGTCGCAGCCTGAATAGATACCTCATCGGTCGGTTTGAGCGTGAAGTGAATCTGTCCATCAATTGTCATAGAAATCGCGTCAAATCGCCCCTCAAACGTTAAATTAATCACCTTCTTTGCGGGAAGAATAATTGGTCGATGAGAAAGTGTGTGCGGTGCCACAGGTGTTACGAGAATAGAATGAATCTCTGGTGAGATAATCGGTCCTCCAACAGACAGTGAATAGGCTGTGGATCCAGTAGGTGTCGCAAAAATAAGTCCGTCTGATCGGTACGTTGAGAGTACGCGACGATTTACTTTCACATGATAGTTCGTCAGTCGTGCTAATCCCCCGTGTCCAAAGACAATGTCATTGAGGGCATACGCTCGGTATACTTTTTCTTTTACTCCGTGTTCATTCTTTCTCCATACAAATGCCTTCACCAACATTCGTGTATCAATATGAAACTCCCCTGCTAAGATTTGTTCCATTGCATCAAGTGCATTGTTAGGACTGAGCTCGGATAAGAATCCAAGCGTTCCAAAGTTAATTCCAAGAATGAGTCCTTCTTTATCTTTCTTTTGCAAAGTTCTCATCATTTTCAAAAGTGTTCCATCGCCTCCAATCCCAATCTTCATATCAAATCGCTCATCGTCATCGATAAGTGTGATTTTGTTCTTGAGCATGGAAACCGTTCGGACGTCTCCTGATATCTTTTTAATGCCCCGTTTCTCAAAAAAAGCGATGAGCTTTTTCAGGAATTCAATTTCTTCCTTCTCCTTCGAAGGTTTGTTATGCGTGTAAATCGCAATGGATCGAAACGTGGGTTTCTTTTTCCGTGGATTCATCGTTCGCATTATTCACGAAACTATATTTTTTACAAATCAAAAATCGCCTGCCCTACGCGCACAATATCAATTCCTTCCTCTAATGCGATTTCAAAGTCCCTCGATGTTCCCGCTGATATCTTTCCCTCAGGGATATGTTTATCACGGAGTCGTTTGAGTCCGATAAATTCTGCTCGTTTTGATTCGATTGAAAACCCTCCCGCGCCCATGGCAGAAATTCCCAAAACCGTAATCTTTTTAAACGCTTTGAGTATCTCCAAAAAAGCGGGTAAATCCTCAGGTAAGATTCCTGATTTCTGCAATTCTCGAGAAATATTTACTTGGACAAAGACATCCATTTTTCCGATCTTGTTTATTTTTTTAGCGTGTTTCTCGTTACATAAAGAATGTACGACTGAGCAGTGTTTCACAATGCTCGCAACATTTCTTGATTGAATATTCCCAATGAAATGTACATATTTTTTAGGAATGTTTTTCGCTCCAATATCTCCAATTCGATTTTCTCCGAGCGCAAGAAAGGAAAGTTGCTTCTTTAATTGAGGAAGTACTTCCTTCGTTTGAAGTGCGTCAAAATACTTCGTAACGACCACCACTTGTGAATGGGCGGATTCGATTTTTTCGAAGATTTCAGGTACGATTTTCATCGAGCTAAATAGTATCACAAATGAAAAAAATTCTCTTCTTCGGAACACCTGACATCGCCATCCCCTCTCTTGAAACCTTAGAGAAACAAGAGAATGTTGAAATAATGGCTGTGTGTGTGTTCCCTGATCGCAAGGTCGGACGCAAACAAATACTTACTCCTTGCCCAGTAAAAATTTCAGCAGAAGAACTTAATCTGCCCATAGAAGAAATCGGAAGTAAAGATGATTTGGTAAACGTGACAAAGAAATATAATTTTGATCTCGGAATCGTGATTGCTTTTGGAATGATCTTTCCAGGAGAAATGTTGGAATCGGGGAAATTTGTAAATGTACACTTCTCTCTTCTTCCAAAATACAGAGGCGCATCCCCTGTGCAGTCTGCGATTTTGAACAATGATGAAGTATCGGGAATCACCTTTCAACAAATGGTGAAGGCACTGGATGCGGGAGACATTCTCTTGCAAGAGGAATATCCCATTGAAGGCAAGTCTACATCTGCAGTCTTTCAAGCCTTTGCAGAATTTACGGCAGAACTCTTTCCTGATTTTTTAGAAGCAGCGCCAACGCCTACTCCTCAAAACAATGACGAAGCGACGTTTTGTACGAAGTTTGAAAAATCCGATGGAGAGATTTTTCCAGACAAAGAAACGGCTCAAACGATATACCAAAAATTCCTCGCCTTTGATTTGTTTCCTGGTATTTATATTGCCACTGAGAGAGGAAACGTAAAGCTCACTGAAGTCACTCTCTTCCCTTCAGAGCACTCGTATGAGTTAGAGTGCGACAAACATACTCTTCTCTATATCGACGAAGCACAGGTACCCGGAAAAACGCCACTGCCTGTTCAAGAAATATTGCGTGGATGTTTGAATTTGTTTGAGTGAGATATTAAAAAAATATAAATCCTTGGACTTGTGTTTTTCTATAAAAAATACACTCTTTTGTCATTCCGACCAACGCGGAGGAATCCCTTCCAATGCTCCAGCGACAGTATTACGTTTACATAATGGCAAGTAACAGTGGAACATTATATGTTGGTGTGACGAATAATATTATTCGTCGAGTAATGGAACACAAATCAGGAGAAATAGCGGGCTTCTCTAAAAAATATAACTGTAAAAAGTTGGTGTATTACGAATGGGGAGAAGATGTGAGTGGGGCAATAGATCGAGAGAAACAAATAAAACGATGGACGAGAAAAAAGAAAGAATTTCTTATTCG
>Ga0222626_1001148_pt1 | contig 12365 bp, 12 predicted proteins | sample AntAcemetageno91_FD_179862 | JGI IMG/M metagenome (GOLD analysis project Ga0222626, IMG submission 179862) | Saline water microbial communities from Ace Lake, Antarctica - #91 | ecosystem: Environmental > Aquatic > Non-marine Saline and Alkaline > Saline | place: Antarctica: Ace Lake | collected...
TGGACCTTCCGTTTAGAGTAGTAGACATCACCCGCCGCCACTTAGAAGTGGTCAAAAAACCGAAACATGGTTATGGCGGCAACATGAATCCCTGCATCGATTGCCATGCGCTGATGTTTCGAATCGCTGGCGAAATGTTAGAAGAGGAGGGGGCAGATTTTGTATTTACAGGTGAGGTCCTGGGCCAGAGACCCATGTCCCAGAACAAAAGATCCCTTGAACTGGTCGCAGCCGAAAGCGGGCTCAATCGACTTCTTCTGAGACCCCTTTCAGCAAAGCTCATTGCGCCAACCATCCCTGAAGAGAAAGGGTGGATCCAGAGGGAACGGCTCCTCGATTTTAAAGGGCGTTCAAGAAAGCCCCAAATGGCACTGGCGCAGAGATTTAATATAATGGAATATCCCTCGCCGGCAGGGGGATGTCTCCTGACTGAAAAAGGTTTTTCGCGCCGATTGAAAGACCTGCTCACCTCCAAAGTTGACGTGGAGACGGGGGAATTAGAACTCCTGAAATTGGGGAGGCACTTTCGCATTGCCCCTCACACGAAAATAGTGGTGGGGAGGAACAAGAAAGAAAATGAGACCATCCGGTCCTTGGCAGGAGAGAATGATACCGTCCTGAGATCGGTTTCCGTGCCTGGACCCACGGTGCTGGTCTCAGGGGAGCTTCCCGAGAATACCCTTGATATTGCATGCGCTATCACCGTGGCCTACAGTGATGCAGGGGAGCTTGATGCCGGTGAAGTCAGAATCGAAGAAGGGGTACGCGAAAACAGGGTGGTGTCTGTTAAAACACGGGACAAGGGAGCATTCAGGCGCTACATGCTTTGAAGAAGCAATTGAGAAATTGAATAATGATCCATGCCCAGCGTCAATCCGTTAGAAACAGCACCGATAAAGCAGCAGCCGCCGGACTGGAGCAGGCTTTGAATATGGAAGATCGAAATCAGGCCCTGCTTGTTGCAGGAGGGTTTCTACAGAAGGGAGAGAGGTCGCGTCGGTATGCCTGGTAGAACGAAGAAGCCTGGGGATGTGAGCACTGATAAGACCCTTAGCTTTTGCCTTCAGAGAGAATTCTGCCTATGATCATCCTCTGCACTTCAGAAGTTCCTTCCACGATCTGAAGCAATTTTGCTCCTTTGTAAAAGCGGGACACAGGGTACTCGTTCATATATCCGTAGCCGCCGTGTATCTGAACCGCATCACTGGCTACTTTTTCCGCCATCTCAGATGCATAGAGTTTGGCCGTTGTAGCCTCAAACGTATGTTTGAGATTTTGGTCCTTGAGCCAGGATGCCTTGAGGTATTGGTTTCTAGCTAATTCAATGGCGACGGCCATATCGGCCAGTTTGAATTCAATAGACTGGAATGTGATAAGTGGTCGTCCGAACTGACTTCTTTCTTTTGCATGCTTCAGGGCCGCGTCGAGGCAGGCCTGTGCTACCCCCACGCTCATTGCCGCAAGGCTTATCCGACCAGTTTGCAGCGCAGAAAGATGTTGGGCGAATCCGCGATGAGGATCCCCAAGCAGATTCTCTTTTGGTATGCTACAGTCCTCAAAGACGATCTCATGGGTGGCTGAGGCGTGCCATGCCATTTTTTCGTAGCGTTTGCCGAGTTTAAAGCCAGGGGCATCCTTCGGCACAATGAACGTGGCAATATTTCTTTTAGCGGTGTCAGCCTTTCGGATTTGTGCAGCTACAAGCGCAAGTGTCGCATTATCAAGCCCGATATTGGTGATAAATTGCTTTGTGCCATTCAGGATCCATCTATTACCATACAATTCGGCGGTCGTTCTGAGGGAGGCCGCATCTGTGCCTGAATCGGGTTCGGTCAACCCAAAGGCTCCAATCTCCTTTCCACGCGCAATGGGGATCAGCCATCGCTTCTTCTGCTCCTCTGAGCCGAAGGCGAAAAGTTCTTCTCCCACAACACTGCTGGTCACTTCGAGGCATGCCCCCACGGTAATATCACCCCTGGAAATCTCCTCTATGCACAGATTCATTCCAATCCAATCTCCGCCACTTCCGCCATACTCTTCGGGAAAGGGGATACCCATTATACCGAGTTCAGCCATTTGGCACAAGATTTCGTAAGGGTATTCGCCGGTACGCTCCATCTCTTCGGCCTGCGGGGCTATAACTTCATCGGCGAAGTCCCTTGCCATATCACGAATCATTCGGTGTTCATCTGTAAATAAGAAATCCATCATCTTTTCCCTTTTTCAGTGAACCGATTGCCATATATGGAAGTACCCCTTTAACAGCCAGAATTCAATAGGCCGAGAAAGGGGTACATAACCTGAATGTTAAGATTAGTTGTAGTCTGCCCTACTTTTTGTCTTCATACCAACTGGATACTTTTGGTATGTGCTTTTTGGCAACCTCCTGAACCTTTCCCATGGTTTCCTGAACGAATTTGAGTTCCGTTTCGGAAAGGGGTTCCCATTTGATGTATTCCATGTTTTCCCACCAGTTATCTTTTGTCTTAAGGCATGGTTTGGTGCTTCCAGGGAAAGCCATCCAGTTGGTTGGTGATGTTCTCAGGAGATTTTCTCGATGCTGCTCATAGGGGAAAACAGGCATATTCTGGGCCCTGCTGTAATAAATGTTTTCCCCAGGTGGACCAATGGGGATACCAATGAGGGCGCTACAGCCGGGCAGGAAACCCGTCCCGGCAGCAGCCGCACCACAGGTGGCCATGGACCTGCTGTCAATTCTGTACTGGTGCAGTGCTGCGCAGGCAAAATCGCAGGCCGCTGCCCAGTCCATGGTTTTCCACACACAAGAAGGGCCGCCCCACAGCAGTCCAGGGCCTTTATTCTCCTTGGAATATTTGTTGAACTCAGCACAGCTTTCAAAGCCGCAGGCTCCGCAATCCCAACCAAGCTCCGAAAAAGTCAAATCCGCACCCAAAAGAAGAATGGCAATGGACTCCCCTTTTTCAAGGAAGTGCCTGATGGTTTCATAGTCGAAATACATGACCGGAGAGATGGGGGCCACTTCCTTGTAGAATTCCATGATAGGCTCCTGGTCCTCTCCGGTGACGATCTCTGTTTTAAGTTCGAGTTTCGAAGTTAATTGGGGTGCCTTGTAAGCTGCAGCAGCGGCCAGTTTTGCTATCTGAATTATGCTTTCCTTGGCTGCCTCTTTTCCGTCTATTCTTGGCATTTTATTCCTCCTTCTTTTTGGGATATTGGGTTTGGTAGTCAAAATTGATTCCAGAAGCGGTCTGGCGGTTAACCACAAAATTCTTTCTCGTATTATCGATCATTTTCCCCATATTAACGAGGTGGTAATCAATGTTGATATCCACATAGGGATTTTTGGCCAGGGTGGCCATCAGGATGCCAACAACGATAGCCGAGTTGGGACAATACCCCAATTGTTGACCTGCCAAACCTACACTCATGAAAGGCTTCGCATCCACCATGAGGGTTTGTGCCATCCAGATAGCCGAGGCCCAAACATAACCCAGGTCATTTACCCTTGCTACGCATAACGGGCCTTTGATAGGGGTATCGCTCCTTCTATCGGTGATATCGATCAGCCCGTCTTTCTGATCCCTTCGAGTATAGAGGAAACTGCAGCCGGCAGGTCCTCCGCACAGACCACAATTGGCATCGAGGGGTGTCTCATGTGCCCTGTAATTTCCCAGAAAGAGAATCACATCGGACTCTCTTACCATGACAGCCTCGTTCAAAAACCGTCTCTTCCAGCGGTCATTGGTGTATGCCAGATCCTCCATCTTTCTTGCAACCTTTTCCTGCTCCTCCTGCCCGTAGACCAGATGTGCCTCTATCTGAGGTACACCACCTGCTACCGGTGCGGTCAGGGCGGCGTTTAGGCATAGTCTGGCAGCCAATATTGTCGCATCTCTTCTCCTCAGATCCTGTGCAGAGTACTGTGGCCAATCGCTGATGTACTCTTCGCCCCTCAATTGATCAAATTTCTCCATATTGCCCTCCTCAAATGTATGAATGATCGTTTTAAAAAAGGAACACTCTCGTTAAATGCCCATTCCGTAACCTATAAACTTTCTTCTGCCAGAAGGTTCAAGGCGCGCTGGCCTCCCCTATCTTTTTAATATATGGACGCACATGACGGCGTTATCACCCCCTATGATTCCTCCTCCATTATGGACCAATCCCACTTTGGGCGATTTAACCTGTCTTTTCCCTGCCTCCCCTCTGAGTTGCCAGACGATCTCCGAGATCATGCCTAGACCCGTCGCCCCCACCGGGTGCCCCTTTGATTCCAAACCGCCACTGGTATTGATGGGGATCGATCCGCCTATTTCGGTTTCTCCCTCCTCAATGAATCTGGGGGCTTCTCCTTTATTACAGAAACCGATCTCCTCAAAAAATGTGAACTCGGCGGGTGAAAAGGCATCATGCACCTCTGCCACGTTGACATCCCCCGGTCCGATCCCGGACATCTCAAAGGCCTCCCTTGCGGCTAACTCCGTGGAATTTTTCTTTTCCTTGTCTATATCGATATCGAGAAATACACCAGATGCCATGCCGCTTCCAGCGATGAGGATAGGGTCCGAGCGATATCTTCTTGCTATATTTTCTGCACACAGAATAGCGGCAGCCCCTCCGTCGCCAATAGGTGAACACATATAGAGGGTTATAGGGTCGGCAATCATTTTGGAATTGAGAACTTCCTCTACTGTTACTTCTTGTTGTATCTGGGCATGAGGGTTGAGGCACCCGTTTTTATGGTTTTTGACACAGACCTTTGCGATCTGCTCTTTGGTGCAACCGGTTTCAAGCATGTACCGCTTGGCCTCCATGGCGTACATCCCAGGAAAAAATACCCCCATGTTCCCCTCAACAGCCACATCCGTGCATGTGGCCAACGCACGGGTCGTTTTGGCGGTATCATCCACATAGAGCTTCTCAAACCCGACGGCCAGCGCGATGTCGTACATACCTGAGGCAATAGCCAACCAAGCCTCCCTAAACGCTGTCGACGAGGAGGCGCATGCATTGGGGGTGTTTATGATTGGCTTTCCGGCGAGGCCCGCCTCTCTCATGACTACCTGACCCCTGATATCCTCCTGTCCTGAAAGCAGGCCGTCAACCGCGTTTCCACAGTAGATGACCCCGATATCCTTGGCATCGACATTGGCATCTCTAATCGCCTTCCAGGTGGCCTCCCTTGCCAGGTCCTTGATGGTCTTGTCGGGGTGTTTGCCAAACTTCGTCATTCCAACACCGATGATCGCCACTTCTCTTGCTAACCTGCCCATTTTAAACCCCTTTGCTTGATGAGATCGGTCTGAACTTGTATCCGATCAGATCACGCCCGTCCTTGTCTTTTGTCAGGAACTCAAAGACGATCTCCATCTCCATCCCGATCTCCAAGGCATCCTCCTTAGGTTCACAGCCTGCAATGACAGAAAAAACCCGTACCTTCTCGGGCAGATCGATCTTCCCCGTAATATAAGGGGCTTTAAATCCTTCGGGCGCCATCTGGTTTACAGAGAAGCTGTACAGCCTGCCTCTTTTGCTCAGAGACGTTTCCACCATAGAATCTTCCTTCACACAGTTAGGGCAGACCATCCGTTTGGGAAAAGTGATTGTACCGCAACGGGTGCACTTAGCCCCAACGAGATAGCCTTTTTCAGGAGATCCGTTGGGCAGTTCGAAGAGTCCTTCAGCCATTTTTTTCAGTTCATTTTCCATACAGGAACAACCTCCTAAGCCTGCGGCTAAAAGGCCGAAGCCATTCGTCTCAGTATTTGATAATAGGCCACCATTGGGCCGTGGTGGCCCGGCAAAGGATTAGATATAATGTTATTGGACTGAATCAATTTGATAGCATCTATCTAATAGTCCTGTCATTTCGATGCTACGTCCTTTTCCAGATCTACTCCGTTGGTTGACGGCAGCGCCCTTACTTCACGTGTCATACCAATCTTTTTTTGTACAGACGAAAACTACTTTTTTGCATATACTTTTTCTATAAGTTGTGTCTTCTTAGTGGCCCGTTCGAGGCTGTTGGGCTTTAGCCAGGTGACAGCCGGGCGAAGCTTGAGAAGATTGTGCATCTCCTGAAGTATCTCCTTTTCCAGGGCTGGCAGTTCGCTCTCCTGAAGATCCTCCCCATATTCCAATTTGAGTTTCAAAGGCGGGACTACTCGGGGGGGCGGTTCATCAAGCAGAATTCTGAAATGTCCTGTAACCTTTGGAATAAACGAATGTATCACGCCCTGGATACCGGCAGGATAGACCGGGACACCTTTGACCTTGAGCATGTCATCCGCCCTTCCAACGACCTTGTACCTGAAACCGCTCATGCCGCAGGGACATGGATCCGTAAAGACTTGGTGGATGTCATTAAGGGTATACCGCATGCTCCAGAAGAAATGGCCATGCTCCGGCTCTAACGGCGTAAAAACAGCGAGTCCAGTGGCCCCATTTTCCATGGGAACTGGCTCCTTGGTCTCCGGATCCACCAGTTCATAGTAGCAAAAATCATCCGCCACCCAGTGCATTCCTTGATAAACCGGATAATCGCAAGAGCATCCATAGCCGGCGCCAATATCAAATAGTTTTGCCTCGTATTCCTTCTCCAAACGCTCTTTGACCTCCGGGATGCCGGCACCCGGCTCCGCCCCGCAGAAAAGGATCCTGAAATTTAGGCTGCTGACAGGTTCCCCTATAACTTCGGGAGCCCGCTCGATCAGGTGTAAGGCCAACGAGGGCGTTCCAGTGAAGACAGTCGGCTTGAAAACCTTGAAAAAGGTAAGGAGCCTTTCGGTTCCTGCTTCTGCACCCATAGGGATGATTGTCAGCCCGGGCACCGTTCGATACCAGAACATCTGCGGGGTGCCTGCCGCGTGCATGCTCAAGCCAAAACAGACGGCCAGTCTGTCTCCCGGACGGATACCGACACGCCAGGCCATTCTTCCAAAGATATCAGCCACCCTGTCCAGCCCCGCTTTGAACAATGGGTAAGGGGTTGGGATACCCGTAGTGCCTGAAGTGGATGTTAGAAGGAAGAGGTCCTTGAACCGCTCTTCCCCGAAGAGATCCATATAGACCTTAGGGAGATCCAATTCTCCCTCATCCATGGCATGCCGATAGTCCTCCTGCCCAATGATCGAGATGGATTGGGAGAAGTCCCCAAAGGACTGAATATCATCCGGTTTGACCCCTGCCTTGTCCATGCGTCTTCGCTCAAAGGGTACCTTATCATAGAAATATCTGACGGCCCGCTTCAGCCCTTCCAGTTGCATTTCTCGCATTATGGGCGTGTTCAATAGGGGCTCAACTTCTTCGTTAAAGTACATTTGTTCTTCTGGCATATGATCCTTCCTCGCCCTGGAAAAAAGATATAAAATAACATTCGAATATTTTGTTGTTATTGCGTTATTGTCTTTAATGCAATTTCAATGCCAGGAGGATCAGAAATCGAGCGAAACGCAGACACCACGATTTTTCAGTGATTTTGCTGGTTTTTGATTACAGGAGGACATTAGGGGAATGGATCTTTTTTGCAAATATGCGAAAATTATTCGCGGAATGGTGAAAAATCTTGAAGGGATGTGTCAGGATCAGAATGTCATTTATATTCTATTCCCAGCGCTTTGATTTTGCGATAAATGGTGGCGAGATGTATCCCGCTATAGTTTGAGGCCAGGGTCAAATCGCCTCCGGATCGTGCGATGAGGTTATTAAAATATCTTCTTTCAAAATCTTTCTTGGCGACTTCAAAAATATTATCGAATAGGGCCTCTCTTTCATCTGAAATACTCTCTTCAAAGTATTTCTCCAAATCTTTTGGGGAAACAGCCGTGTTTGAGTGAAGGGCAACCACCTTTTCGACAAAATTCTTGAGTTCCCTCACATTTCCGGGCCATTCACGTTCTATGATACAGTGTAAAGCTTGATCCTCAAAATATTTCCTTTTGATACCGGACTCCCTGCAATATTCGTCCAGAAAGTGATTGACGAGCAGGGGGATGTCTTCTTTTCTCTGCCGAAGGGGGGGCAGGTTTATCCTGATGGTGTTGATTCGATAATAGAGATCACTTCGAAATCTCTCCTCGGCCACCTCCTTCCCCAGATCCTTGTTAGTTGCAAAGATCAAACGCACCTGAATGTGAATCGGCTTTGTTCTGCCCACACGAAATATGCTCCCCGCTTCCACAGCCCTTAATATTTTTACCTGAACCGAGGCCGGTGCTTCACCAATCTCATCGAGGAATAATGTACCTTTGTTGGCCTCTTCAAAAAAACCGGGAGTCGTCTTGATCGCTCCTGTAAAGGCCCCTTTCTCGTACCCGAAAAGGGCGCTTTCGAGGAGTGTCTCAGGCAGGGCGGCGCAATTAACTGGAATGAACGCATGGTCACTCTGACTGCTGAGATCGTGGATCGCTTTTGCCACGAGGTCCTTTCCGGTCCCGGTTTTTCCCTCAATCAGTATATTGCTGGCAACCTTGGCCGCTTTCTCTATCATTTCATAGACCTTTTGCATCTTCAGGGATTTCCCTATGATATTCTGAAAAATCGACTGGGATTGAAGGCGTGTGCGCAGCAGAATATTCTCTTTCGAGAGTTTTCCGAGTTCTAAGGCATTCTTGATGGATATCTTTAGTTTATTTGTGTCTTCAAAAGGCTTTGTAAAGAAATCATAGGCACCCACCTTCATAGCGTGAACAGCGTCGGAGATCGATCCGTAAGCCGTTATGATGATTACAGGAACGGATATGTCCTGTTTTCGAATCCAATCCAGGATCTGTATTCCGTCCCCATCAGGAAGACGAACATCCAGAATGATAAGATCAGGGGCCGTTTCGTCCTTTAAATGATCGAAGCATGCTTTCGCAGAGTCCACAGCGATGCACTGATACCTCTCCTCCTTAAGGATCGTCTTAAAAAATTGCCGCGCGAAGGCCTCATCATCCACAACCAAAACGGATGGTTCGCTGTATGGTGTCAGGGTCGTCAGTGAGTCTTGGGGATGGTTTTTCAACTTTTCGTCTCCTTGCTGTCAGATCGAAGGATGACGGTGAAAATAGTGCCTCTTTCATGATGTGCCCCCACTTCGATCCTTCCATCGTGGGCTTTCACCACTTGGAATGCAAAACTCAGGCCCAATCCCGTTCCCGGTTTGTTTTTTGTCGAAAAGAATGGTTCAAAGATACGGGAAAGATTCTGCTTCGAGATACCCGTCCCAGTATCTGAAAAATGGACATTAATCTCTTGTCTTTCGGGATCAACCCGTGTGCTGATTTCCAACTCTCCCCCATCCGGCATGGCTTGAATGGAATTGGTCAGGATGTTCCGAAAAACCTGCAGGAGCTGCAAAGAATCTCCTCTGATCTCGGGGAGCGTATCTTGGATTTTTTTCCTCAAAGCGATCTTAGTTACCGCATCCCTCTCATCCCGCCATACGAGCTCTATAGCACTTTCCAGTGTTTCTTTCAGATTAACCTCATGAAAGGTGCTCTGGGGCGCACTTATGCTTTTGGTCATGGAAGCAATCATCTTCCGGCACTCCTGGGCGGCCTGAGAGATGGTTTCAACCAGTTCCCTGTTCGAATCATCAGGGTCCATCTTTTCAAGAAGAAGCAAGGAAAAATTGAATACACCAACCAATGGATTGTTTATTTGGTGTGCAACACCTGCCATCAGTTCGGAATATATGGCATGCTTCTCAGAAAGGACCAATTTCGCCTCCATCTCTTTTTCCTTGGTAAGATCGGCAAGGATGAATAGTTTGGCCTGGATTTCTCCGGTCTTGTCTTTTATGTCTCTGAGTTTCATTTTTGCAGGGAAGACGTTCCCGTCCTCTTTCTTACACCAGACTTCAACGCCGGTTTCTCCCAAGGCCATCGCCATATAACGATCCAACTCTGTATCATCTAAAAATAGCAAGGAGATGTGCTTACCTATAAAGTTGCCTTTAATGTACCCGAAGATGTTCACACCCGTGTTATTCGCCGATTTGATCATATAATCCTGATCGGTGGTTATAACGATGTTGGGGGAGGAATCAATGAGGTTTTCCAGGAAATTGGTGGACTCGGCGAGCTGCTCGGCGAGTTTTTCTAAACCCCTTTTGTCCCGCTTCATTGCCTCCGAGATTTCATGTAAAAGTACGAAGCCATTCTTTGAAGATAGAGGGACGCCCCTGGCGATTGCAGTGATCCGTTGGCCAAAAAACTGGGGATAGACTTCATGGAGGATCATATCGTATGGCTCATTTTTCTTGATTAGATCCCAGTAGGAGTGATAGACGCCCTGATCGAAAAGCCGCTTCCATGTTTCATGAAAAAAAGACCCAATGACCTGGCCACGGTTCACTTTTGAAATTCTTTCCTGCCATTGGTTCATCATCAGGACTCGACCTTCCGGATCGAGTATGATGATACCGATAGGGATTCCTTCAAGGACATCCTCAAGAAATGCAATTTTTGCTTTGAGTTGTTTAGCGTTTGTATCCATGTCTACCCTAACTGGCCTTTCATATTCGGATACTGTAAAATTGATGAATTCGTAAAAAGTCAGAAAACACCCGTTTTCGTCAAAATTAAGTGGCTTACAATTGCGTTTCTAAGCTGTCAAGAACCTAAATCTGAGTATTCCCAAATAAGGCGTCACCGGGAGACTTTGGTATTGGGCGTTTGTGATAAGGCCTTGTTTTTTACGGAAAGGACTATAGAGAAATCCCTCTTGTTAGTCAAAGAAAATAAAACCACAACATATATGGTATTAGGCTGGAATAGAGATTTGAGGTTCTTCAGGAATATGGGTTGGGGTAAGATAGGGCCTTCGGGGAGTGGAAATGTTTGGAAATTGACGTCATTTGGGCACAATCCGGACACCCCACTATGTTAGGTCCTATAGCCGGTTTCAAAAATGTCATGAAATTCGGCGGCACGTCTTATATTGTGAATTAGTGTCTTTCAGTTTCTGAAAAATCCTGCGATCTTTCTAGGCCCCGGCTCTTACATCCCTGACAAGGACGTGATAAACAGCCCCTTCATATTCAATGCGCAATGGTCTGGATATAAGCTACCATTTCAAAAGAAATCATAGAAACCATATCACACTTCAACGTACCCAGATATTACTCGGTGAATAGCCACCCCAGTGAAATGGTCTCCAATTTTCACGGGGCAGGCAGACACACCCCAATACCATCTCCCGGAGCTACGGGGCTCCGCATAGCAGCATCTTAGACAGGCACGGACAAACGAGACCTATTTTTGGTATTTGACAAACGATATCAAAAATAGTATCATAAAATCGTGAATAAAAAGCAGCAAAAAACTCTTAAAAAGATTTTCGAAAGGCCAACACGGGCCGACATTTCATGGAGTGATGTCAAATCATTGCTTAGCGCCTGTAATGCCGATATCCGGGAGGGAAAGGGGTCAAGAACCCGCATTGTTCTGAAAAGCCAGATACTTAATCTGCACAAACCGCATCCCCAAAAAGAATTGAAAAAATACGCTGTTGAGCTTGTTAGAGATTTTTTAAAAATTACAGGAGTAAGCCCCCATGAAAAACACTCTTAAATACAAAGGATATACCGGAAACGTAAATTTTGACGCTGAAGACAAGATTTTTCATGGCCGCGTTCTCGGCATAACGGACGTCGTTGGTTTTGAGGGCGGATCGGTTTCCGAACTCGAAAAGGATTTTCGCGAAGCCATTGACGATTATCTTGAAACCTGCCGAGAAATTGGCAAGGAGCCGGAAAAGCCTTTCTCCGGTCGTTTTGTTTTGCGTGTTCCCTCCGAGCTTCATTGCGCAATTGCACTTGAAGCGAAACGGCAAAACAAAAGCATTAACAAATGGATAACTGACACTTGCAGGCATAAGGTGACAAGTGTTAGTCCATAAAGCATAAAGCAGCCGATCACACGACAGTGTCCATCTCGTTCCCAGGCTCCAGTTTAGGAATGCATCTTTTGAGAAGATCCCCACTGGGGGCAACCCGTGAACCGGTCACAAAATGTCCGTGTGAGTCTGTGCCTGCCCCGTAGCTCCGGCAGATGGTACTGAGGTGTGTCTGTGGCAAAAATTGTAGTATCCTGTCAAAATGATCAAGTTCACCCCCTGTCCGCTTCAATTCCTAAATTCCAGTTATGACAGCCCGTACTCCTTGATTTTGGAGATGAGCATGGGCCGGCTGATCTCTAAGAGTTTGGCAGACTGGGTCCTGTTCCCGTTTGTCGCTTTCAGGGCCTTTTCAATGAGGTTCCGCTGCAGCCGTTTGGAGGCCTTCTTGATAGAAAGAGTTTCCAAACTGTCAAAATCCTGGGGAAACCCATTGTTCCGGGTCAGCCTGGATGGAAGTTCTTTCACCGTTATCCAACGACCGGTTGAAAGAAGTACAGCCC
>Ga0222626_1001153_pt1 | contig 12307 bp, 9 predicted proteins | sample AntAcemetageno91_FD_179862 | JGI IMG/M metagenome (GOLD analysis project Ga0222626, IMG submission 179862) | Saline water microbial communities from Ace Lake, Antarctica - #91 | ecosystem: Environmental > Aquatic > Non-marine Saline and Alkaline > Saline | place: Antarctica: Ace Lake | collected...
CTTCAAGCAGGTTCAGGGTTGCATCCTGAACCAAGACGTTTAAACACAAGGAGCAGGACACAGCCCTGCTCCTGCTTTAATCCAAAATTTTATCGCATCCCGAACCCTCCTCGAAAACAGTTGCCAAACCACCCGTTTTTTCGCACAATAGCTACCGACATGGGAAGACTAAGACAAAGGCATCGGAGGTCGTCTGTATTTTACCGTCGGAGACGACGACGAAACTATGTACCTTTTATAACATTTCTGGTCGCTTTTTGCGTGGTGATGTGGCTTGGGGTCCGTTTTTTCTCAATGCTTTTTTCCGACGTCAGGTCGGAAGCTGCGTCCATGGAATTACAAATTCTCAAAGGACGTGCCGAATTTACGTTCTCTGAAAGTGACGCCTGGACACCAGCCTACTCTGAACAGAAGTTTTTGGAGGGCGATTCTATTCGTACATCAAACAATACTCGTGCCTCCCTTGAGTTTTTGGGAGGAAATATGATCTTCCTGAATGAGAACTCTGAGATTTATATTTCAGAACTCGAAGAGAAATCTTCTGGGAAAAAGATTCTTTCTCTTGAGCTGAGACAAGGAGAAATGTGGGCACATGCCTCTGGTGATGATTTCTCGGATGGTGATAAATCAAAATTTGTTGTTGAAACCGAACGTGTGCGCGTACATGTACGAGGAACAATATTTGACCTTTCGACACGTGGACCACAGGACACCTTGCGACTCGTGAAGGGCAGCGTCGATGTGGATGTATTTAATGATCCAGACAAAGAAAATTTCACAAATGTAAGTGTTGGAGTTGGGCAAAAACTCGTTGCATCAAATGCGAGTCGAGACGAACTCATTGCAGGACAGGATGTCTTGGAAATTATTGATACCGACTTTATCAATTCTGAATGGCACCTGCAGAATCTCGAACGATTCGCTCCACAAGAAGCCACTCAGATTCGTCGACGCATTGAAGTTGCCGCTCCCGCTAGCCATAGATCAAATGAAGCGATTCCAACTTCAACCGAACTTGAAAGTCCAAAGATTCTTTCTCCTCAAGAAGGCGCTCGAATCGCTGCCGTACAAGACTCTGTAAAGATCGAAGGAACCGCACCGCTCAAAGCCGTACAGATTGTCGTGAATGGATACACACTGACACGATTCCAACCTGGAGACCGGAAGTGGGCCTACTTTGGAGCCACGAAATTTGGAACACTCCTTCCTGGGGAAAACACATATTCGGTCATTGCGATTTCTCGAGATGGAAAGAAGTCTCCTCCTGCGGAAGTAAAAGTTTTTTATGAAGGAGAAGGAGCTGATCTCCCTGCAGAATCGAATGATATCGTCTCCACCATTGATGAGTTCAAGACGCCTGTTATCACGCGTCCGACCATTATAGACGAAGGCGAGCCGTACCAAACTTCAAGTGACATTGTCACGATCACTGGACTCGTTGATCCAAAGACAAACGCTGTAGAGATTAACGGATTCCGACTCAAAAAATTCCAACCCGGACAAACTGAATTCTCATATATTGCAAATGCTCGATACGGAAACATGCGCGAAGGAGAAAACATATATGAAGTCACAGCCTTTGGTCCCGATGGAAAAATGGCGACAAAAACAATCAGAATTGTTTACGCGCCTATCAATCTTGATAGCGAATGAAACCCATAGAATTCTTTTCTTTTTCCGATGCCAACAAGGCTGAGTGGGACCTGTTTGTGACCAATAGTCCTACTGGATCTGTGCATCAAATTTCAGTATGGAAAAACTTTCAAGAAAAAATTCCTGGACGCGGTCCTACTCTTGGATTCGGTGTGCGAGATAAGGAGAATGGAGAGATTCTTGCAACCACGTTTTGTGTTCGTATGCAGACTCTATTTGGGAAATTCTGGTGGTACTCAGCGCGAGGCCCAGTCTTTGACCAAGAAAAAAATGAAGCAGCAGGAGATTTATTGATGGAACACGTTGCAAAAGAATTGAAAAAATTTGGCGGTATTTTCTGGCGATTTGATCCGTACTTCGAAAAAGAGACGTTAAAGATTCGAACGCAATCCGCTACGCAGGATTATCAACCCACCGATACATTGGAAATTGATCTCACAAAACCAAACGACATTCTTTTGTCCGAAATGAAACGAAAGGGACGATACAATATCAATCTTGCTCAACGAAAAGGAGTCACCATTGTTGCCATTGAAAACGGATCCTTTACTCCACAAAATCTCGATGACTTTTGGAAACTAAATGGGGAGACGACAACGCGTGATCGATTTTCAGGACATGAGAAATCGTACTACCGGCACCTTCTCGAAGAGCTCGGAGACCACGCTGTTCTCTTCTTTGCCGAATTCGAAGGTCAACGCATTGCCACGGCTATTTCAACATTCTGTGCGGACAAAGCCATTTATTATTTCGGCGCGTCGAGCTCTGATCCCGAAGTGCGGAATCTGATGGCTCCCTATCTCCTCCAATGGGAGATGATGCAATATGCAAAGAAAAAAGAATGCAAAACCTATGACTTTCTCGGCATTGCTCCCGAAGGCGCAAAGAAGCATGCGTACGCTGGTATCTCTGAATTTAAATGGAAGTTCGGGGGATACCGAAAAACATACCTTCCGGGAAAAGAAATAATACTCGATCCGTTTTGGTACATCGTGTATCGCGTAATCAAGAAGGCAAAAAGTCTTTTGTCATCTCGACCGTAGCGGAGAGATCCCTTCCTTTCAACAACCGAAATAAAGAGGGATTCCTCGGCTTCGCTCAGAATGACAGGTTCTCCTTTTGGTCTTTATTCGTAATTTCTAACTTGTAATCGTAAACTCTTCCTTGTCTTCAAGGTATTCGTCTTTCCCGTTGTAGTGTGTCGATGAGAAGGCTAATAGGACGGCGTCTTTTGAAAAATTTGTAAATTCATGCCAGCAATTGGCTCGAACCAGAAGGCCCTTGTTTTTTGCGTCTAATATAATTTCCTCATCCCCTGTTCCGTCGTTCACCAGCGCCGTTACCGTTCCGGAAATAGCTACGAAGAGTTCTTCTTCTTGTTTGTGCGCATGTCCTCCACGAACCTGATTTTCTTTCCCTGTCACTACGTAGGTTCGTTTCACGAGAAATGGAAAATGCTCTCCGAGTTCGAAGGGTACTGTTTCTCCTCTATCATCAGAGAAAAGTGGAAAAGGAATGATTTCAAATTTTTTCACAGGAGGAATGTATTTTTTTTGCTTTAAAAAGGCAAACGTTTTTCCTTGGGATACGTATCCTAAGGATACGCATCCATACGATAAAATTTTGGATTTTCTCTGAAAAGTTTTACACTTCACCTTAGAATAAAAAAACAAAAATGAATCTCAAAAAAATATCCGTTTGTGGTCTCTTTCTAGCACTCGTTGGAGCTTTTGGAATACTGACAATCAATCAAGCGTCAGCTATTAATGTCCCTGCCTCTGGAATAAACATGGCTACCTCTACGATGAAAATCGTATTTGTTGAGGAACTAAATACTGGAAATAATGATAGGTTTTATTGTCTTGGCCAAACTATTACGACTGCCACTGTTGGGAATCCGCCTGTAGAACAGAAAGCTGTTACGGTAAGTTTTACCGACCTTGGGATTAGTCTCAATAGTTCTGGAACTGGTTTTATAGACCTCCCAGCGAATACCTGCTTCCAACAGGCTGGAACTTACACGGTTACTATTTATCTCATCGACGGTGCGGGGAATGAGAGCACTTACGAACCTTATGTATTTGAGGTAAAAGCGACGACCCCTTCTGATGAAACTTTAATTACACTCGATCCTTCTTGTTCTGGGAAATATGCGAATGGAAGCGACGAATGTAAGCTTTCTTTCGAATTGCGAGATAGATTTAGCAATCCAGTAACACAAATTACAAACGCAGGTATTACACTCGACAACACCGATCCTGCGAAATTTACTAATGGGGATTTTACAGATGATGCAAATACCGCGGTTGTAAAATTCATAAGCGGATTGAGTCTCAACGATGGAGATCCAACAATCGAAATCAGTCTTTCTCGTAATCTTGGAGAATTCCCCTTTTTATTAAAGGCTCTCGCGCCAAGTATTCAAAAGGTAGGTACATTCTTTGCAACACTTGTGGAACGCACATTGGATTTCGATATCATGACTTTCAATATCGAGGACAATGGGGACCTAGGGAGTGTGAGAGTGCCTATATCGGTTGATCCTATCAGTGTAGCTGGTGTTGAATTTGGACATCTTTTTGAAATTGAACCAGCTCCGGGGAACTTTGTCTGGGAAGGAGAAATTGAAACTCCAGGAGAGATTGAGCTCACTTTGATAGATACCTCTGGTGCTGGTCCAGCAACAAGAACAGGAGGGCTTTTGGAAAAGAATCCATACCTAACCTATACGGGTGTAGCATTTGATGAGAACAATCCTTATATTATCCAATCTGCGGATTATGCTCCTAGCACCTTAGATACTCATATCTCTCCATATCCTGCCGATGGGGTCTATCATGCTGATGAAATAATATCACTCGTTACCGAGATTACCTATGACGTTAATGGTTCTGTAATACAATACCCAGCGGGAGGAACTGGTTTGGATACCACTCTTACGGTGCCTATTGATGATGTCATTGGATATGTCGGAACAGTGGCCGTTAAAATTGTTGGTGCTGATATAGAAGGGGGTGTTATCGGAACTCTTTCAGAGATGCGAGCACAACCAAAGACTGGTATCAAGACCTTTAATATTTCTCAATCAACAGAAAAACTTCGAGATCAAATTACCGAAAATGTGTTCCGTCTTTCTCGTGGCTCGAGTCATGTGATAAGTGGAGGAGTATTCCAAGAGAGCTGGTTCGATGGTGCTGACGTTGTCATTGTTGAAGTAGAGGAGAACGATGTTACTTTTGATTTCACGAGTGTCATCCCAGAAGGGAATAACACGCTTATCATAAAAAATGGAAACTTCATTGTGAGTAATCATATGACCTATCAAAATGCCAATGATTCTTTCGGTGTTATTCTTGTAAACACAGAACAAAATGACAGAGCGCATGGAAATATCTTCGTTTATCCTACTGTACGAACAATGGTAGGGTCGTACTATGCCGACGGAGGGCTTATGACAAATGACAAGGCAGACGAGGACGATCCAACCGTTGAAAATTCTTTAAATTCTGCAACGGAAAATACCGATCAGCTCCTTCTTACGGGAACACTCTTTTCTCAGAACACACTTGGGGGATCCATGATCGTTCCTGATGATGGTGGATATTTTGTTCCTTGGGGAACAACTGGGCTAAAAAATCTTGCTCGTCAGTATGATCTTCACTATGTACGTCGATACCAACCTGACCTCAACGCAAACGATGAAGATCCCGAGGATAATCGTACAAGCTGTGCCCCAAAAAATGGCGATGCGGATTTATTACCAATCTTCTCCACCGATGACTTTGGTGTTAAATGTGATACAAACGAAAATGCATTCGTGATTCGAATAGATCGAAAAGCATCGGCTTCACCACCTCCAGGATTTGAATCCGCTGGTGATATTGTAAGGTAGCATCTTTAAGATACGTATCCCCGAGGATACGTATCTCCTTTAAAAGGGTCCGGACCTAAATTTATCTACGCTTGAATCAAGTTCTTCAATGTTCGAAGCATCACTCCTGTTGCTCCTTTTGGAGTAATTGAATCTTCGGACTTTGCGTGAAACGCCGTTCCCGCTGTATCGATATGCACCCATGGTGTCTTCTCGACGAATTGTTCGAGGAACGCTGCGGCCATTGGACTTCCTGCTGAAACATTTGCTGTCCAGTTGAGAAGGTCTGTATTTATCCCTTTTACTTTCTTTCTAAAGTCCTCAGTAATCGGTAATTCCCAAACACCCTCATCAGCCTTGTCGGCTGCATTTTTTACTTGTTGTGTCTTCGCACTATGATTCCCCATGATCGGCGTGACATCGTATCCTAGCGCCGCTATTGCCGCTCCGGTGAGTGTCGCAATGTCGATCATAAACATTGGTTTATATTTCGTTGCCGCATAGTAGAGACAGTCAGCAAGGACAAGTCGTCCTTCCGCATCTGTGTTTGTGATTTCAATTGTTTTTCCGTTCATCGCCGTGATGTAATCCCCCGGTTTGTAGGCATTACTGGAGACAAGATTTTCAACCGCCCCAACAATACCAATAATATTTTTCTTTGGTTTCGTTTGTGCAATCCATTGAAAGATTCCCAGCACCGTTGCCGCTCCTCCCATATCAGATTTCATTTCTTCAATATGTCCCGTTGGTTTGATGTTGTATCCTCCTGAATCGAAGCACACTCCTTTTCCCACGAGTGCCAGTGGCTTCTCTGATTTCTTTCCGCCCATGTATTCAAGGACGATGAGTTGTGATTCTTCTTTTGATCCCTGTCCGACACCATAGAAAACTCCCATGCCGAGTTTCGCAATCGCTTTCTCTCCCATGATTTTCACGGATACCTTTGTTCCCTTTCCAATGCTCTTCGCATTTTGCGCCAACATAGCGGGCGTCATCATGTTCGCCGGAAGATTGATCAATTCTCGTGTGAAGTTTGTTGCTTCAGAAAGAATGATCTCTGATTGCACATCTGCTTTCACATATTTTTGTGCTGTGAGAATCGAAAGTGTCTTTGGAGAAAACTGTTCTTTTGTATCTCCGATTTTAAATTCGTAATCTCCCAAAATAGCTCCCGAAATTGTTCGCAATAAGTCGTCTTTGTTTGAAAGGAGGAAAGACACCTTTCCGGCCTTTGCTTTTTTTGCTTTTCGAATTGCCGATCCGGCTGCTTTTCGAAGTTCGTTTTTTTCTTTTCCTTCTCCTGTTCCAACGAGAAAGGTCTTCTTCATATCTTTACTCGATGGAAAAAGTTGAATAATTTCTCCACATTTCCCTTCGAAGTCTTTTTCTTTCAAACGTTCTGCAATTTGTTTTTCTAACGCTTGGGGAAGTAATTTCCCAAACAATTTCTTATCCCATTCTTTCTTTGGGATAAATACGAATAAAGCGTCTGCTTTGGTTGCTTTCGGAGTAACAGTAATTTTCATAAAAAAGAAACGGTAAGGAAGTGGAGGAATTGTACGTTACTTCAAAAAAATCTCAACCCTCATTAAACTGGATACGTATCCTAAGGATACGTATCCCACTAGAATTTCTTCTTCCAAAAAATTTGTTTCGGTATTCGCAGATCAATGTGTTCAAATCGACTTGTGTACAGTCCGATCTCGTTCGCGGAGAGTTCGAGTTTTCGCATCTGTGGTTTGATATCTTGGGAGAGATCTATCCATATTTCCATATCCGATTGCGAAATAAGATGGAGTTCTTTCGCCGTCCAATACACATGCGAGGCGTGCAGTGGAAGTTTTATTTCTTCTTCGAGAATATTTTCCGCCTGTTCAATTTTGTCTAAATCTTCTTTTGCCAAAAACTGCTGTCTGATCTGAATTGGTTTTTCGTATTGAAATATTTTGAGCACGGGAAGGTTTTCGTCTGGCTCTTCCTGCAGGATTACTCCGTCTTCAGAAATAACAGAAAAGTTCGCACTTTCTGTGTTCAGAAGGTTGAATCGTGGAGGAGAAATTTCTACTCTCAGCTCGATTTCTGATGGCCAATTCTCATGAATGGAAACATCTCGAAACTCTGGAAAGTCTGTCGATAATTTTTCACGGATATTTTTATGCGGAAGGAAGAGAATATTTTCTCCGTAAAATTCTTCCAAACTTTTTTCAATTTGCACAACGTCAAGATTCGGATTATCGCGCACGACTGATATTTTTTTGAGATGAAAATACGGCGTCGCTAAGGCAAAAATAATGAACAATGCCATGAGTGAGAACAGCACACTAAAGAGCACCGACGTGCGGAAGAGTTTTGAAATTTTTTGCACCAAAAGTAAACGAGAAAGTACGTTCAGGAATCTGTTCCGTACTTTTTTGGTACGACGAGATTTTTGGGTAGGAGAATCGAGGAGAAACTCTCGACGATGTTGCCGTGATTTTGTACGCCTGAACATAGGAAATTAAATAGTTGAGATCTCTGTTTCCTTGTTCTTGGTTACTTCCTCAATTGTTTTGTTCGCTTCATCTACTTTTTCTTGGATTTGTTTTTCGAGTCGTGCGTGCTCATCTTCTGAAATTTCTTTTTCATCCTTCTGATGTTTTGCTTTTTTGATCACATCTTGTCTGATGTTTCGAATCGCAATCTTTGTTTGTTCCGCTGATTGGTGCACTTTTTTCACCATTTGTCCTCGTCGTTCCTCTGTCATTGGGGGAACGGGAATAAGGAGATGTTCTCCCATATTCTGTGGATTGATCCCAAGGTCTGCATCTCGAATCGCTTTTTCAATCGCTCCTATAATTGTCTTATCCCATGGCTCAACACGAATTGTTTGTGCATCTGGACAAGAAATATTCGCGGTTCCCTTGAGTGGCATGTGTGATCCGTACACTTCCACTTGTACGTCATCTACCATACCAACATTTGCTCGACCGGTATGAAGACCACCAAACTCTTGGCGAAGATGTTCAATGGCTTGCTGGAGGTTCTGGCTGAGGGAATCAATCATAAGTAAGAGGGGTGAGAAATCGTCGTGAGTGTAGCGAGAATTAGAAGATATTACAAGATGACAAAACCTCCCCTGCAACCCACCGCTTCAGCTGTGGGCATATGAATCCGACGGCTAAAGCCATCGGTTGCAGAAATTGGAGCCTTAGGCTCCGGAGCCGAATTAGAGGTTCTGAAGAACCTCCCGCGCCACAGCTCTATCATCAAACGGAATTACTTTTTTTCCAATGGTTTGCGTTGTTTCATGTCCACGTCCGGCGATAAGAACGGTGTCTTTGTCTTTGGCGGTGAGAAGCGCGTACCGGATCGCTTCGTATCGGTCTTCTATTTCAAAGAAACGCTTTCCTTCCTCTCTCTGAATTTGTTCTCGCACAATCCGTGCAATTTTCTTCGGGTCATCTTTATAGGGATCATCGGTCGTGAGAATAATTTCATCAGCAAACTCATCAAGAATTTGTCCGGCTTCTGACCAAAATTCTGGCAATCTATTTCCTGTTCCTCCCCAGACAACAATAAGTCGTCCGTCGATTATTTTTTTTAGTGTCTGCAACACCGCTCGCAGGGCTGGTGGTTTATACGTGTGATCGACGATGACGCTGGGCTTTTGTCCTTCGTCGATAATCTCCAGTCGCCCTGGAATCCCCGCAAAGTTCTCAAATGTTTTTTGAATGGTGCTCAGGGGAACGTTTTGTGTATGGAGAACCGCAATGGCAGCAAGAAGATTTTCTAAATTATGACGCCCCACCAACGGCGCTGTAATACTTATCGTTTCTGATTTCACATGCAGATCAAACGAGACGTTGTGAGAAGAAAACTTCTCTTTTGTTCCCCGAAGATCCGCTTCGTTCCTGAGTCCGAAGGTTTGTTTTTCTCCACCGGCTGCATTTTCGAATACTTCTTTTTGTTCATCGTCCGCATTGAGGATTCCAATTTTTGCCGATTCAAAAAGTTTTGTTTTTGCCTGCACGTATTCGGCGTATGTCTTGTGATAATCGAGGTGTTCGTTGTTCGCAACGTTCGTCAGAACGGCAATATCAACCGGCACCCCCCAGAGTCTATTTTGATCAATCGCGTGCGAAGAGACTTCCACCACTACGATTTCGCATCCTTCTTTCACCATGCGACGCAGATATTTTTGGATTTTCCACGGCGGCAATGTCGTCCGAAGTGAGTGATTGGGAACGGTCTCTTCTCCGAAGTGGAATTGAATCCCCGACAACATTCCGCATTTTTTTCCTGATTTTTGAAGTCCGTACCATGCCAGTTCTGAAGTCGTCGACTTCCCACTTGTTCCGGTGATAGCCACGATTTTTAATTGTTGCCCTGGAAATCGATACCAATACGCGGCTGAAACGGCCATCATTTTGTGATAGAAAAGACGCAATGGCGAACGTTCTGGAATTAATTTTCGAAGCAAAGAAAGCATGTGTGTAAAGTGTACCGAAAACCGTTTTCTTTTCCAACCCCAGCACCCAGATACGTATCCAAAATTCAGGGATACGTATCTCTACTTTTCTCTGTTGCCAATTACCAATTCGTAAGTACACTCGCCGCGAATGGACCTCCCCATAGTCGCTATTATCGGTCGCCCGAACGTCGGAAAATCGACCCTCTTCAATTGCTTTGTAAAATCAAAAAAAGCAATCATCTCTGATATCCCAGGAACAACGCGGGATCAGTTGATGGATAAAGTGACCCTTTCGAGTGAATTTGATGACGATGGAAATCCACGAGCGTTCTCTTTTTGGCTTGTTGATACGGCTGGATTGACGAACGAGAAGGGTGATGACCTCGAAACACAAATCCAATTACAAGTAGAAAGTGCGATCGAAAATGCAGATCTCATTTTGTTTATGGTCGACGGAAAGGCTGAAATGACATTCGACGATGAGGAGATTGTGAAAAAATTACGAAAGACAAAAGTGCCAATTCTTTTTGTGGCCAACAAAATTGATGACGGAAACACCGCTCGAATACTCGAACTCACCAAGTTTGGTTTCGATGTTCCGATTCCGATTTCTGCAAAAAACTTCACTGGGGTTTTTGAGTTGGAAGATGGTATTGAGGAAAAATTAAAAAAGGCGGGTTTCGCTGACACAGAAATCGTGGAAGAAACCGATGATATTAAATTGGCGTTCGTTGGACGTCCAAATGTAGGGAAAAGTTCATTGATGAACGGATTTCTCGGAAAACAACGATCCGTTGTTTCTGCTATTCCCGGTACCACGCGCGATACAATCGATACACAATTTGATTGGAAACAAGGAGATGAAACACACCCGTTTGTGTTTCTGGATACCGCAGGACTTCGTCGTCCTGGAAAGACACACTCAAAAAGAGGCCAGAAAGATGAGCAAAAATCATTAGAATTCTGGGGCAGTGTTCGCTCTGCGGATGCTATCGAACGATCTGACGTCTGTGCATTGTTAATCGATGCCTTGGAAGGAGTGACGCATCAAGATCTTGCGATTGCAGGAAAGATTGTGGAGTCTGGAAAAGGACTCATCGTGTGTGTGAATAAATTCGATTTGGTACGAGAAAAGGCACGACAAGAAGAGGAATCGGACGACCGAGAACATGATGAAGTGCGAATGTGGGGAGAAGAACTCGACGAGGTGCGAAAAAATTACTGGCATTATTTGTCGAAAGAAATTCCATTTTTGCCATGGGCACCGGTTCTCTTTTTCTCTGCAAAAACAGGGAAAGGGATTGAAGAAGTATTGAAATCTGCCGTGGCGATTAAAGCGGAACGACAAAAACGAATTGGAACCTCAGAGCTCAATGCTTTTGTTCCAGAGGTATTCTTCGGGCACGTTCAACCGATGGCCGGAAATAAAAAGGGTACCATTAAATACCTCTCGCAGGTTGATATAAGCCCACCAAAGTTTTTATTCTTTGTGAATAACACCAAAGCGTTTCACTTTAGTTATCGTCGATATTTGGAAAATAAGATTCGAGAGAAATACGGATTTTTTGGAACTCCCATTACGATCGAATTGCGCGACAGTATGGATAAATTCAAAGGAAAGGGAAGAGGGAAAGAAAAATAAAAGCCCTCCCCCTTTTAATCCGGATACGTATCCTAAGGATACGTATCCCAATCAAAGCGCAATCTTCTGCACTGGATGCGAGAAGTTTTTAAAATGAGACTCGTGCGTGGTTGTAAAAAATATCTGTGACTCGTTACAGAGGTTTTCGAGGTAGTCCTGACGTGATTGATCAAGTTCGGAGAATACGTCATCGAGAAGCAGAATTGGCGAAGGTCCACCGAGTGCCTTGAGGATATGTTTTTGCGATGCGAGCATGGCGAGCATCACCGATCGCTCCTCCCCCCGCGAAGCGGAAGCAAGGATGGGTTTGTCACGATAATAAAACGCAAAGTCATCACGATGGGGTCCGAGCAAGCATTTCCCAGCGGCCTGTTCACGGGCAGCATTTTTTGTGAAAAACTCCAAAACAAACTCCTTTGTCATTCCTGCGGATGCAGGAATCTCTGCCATTTCCAATCGTATCTCAATCGAGTCAGATGACCGTGAGAGCCCTTTGAGTTCCTTTTGGAGTAAAGGGTTCAGCTCTGCTAAAAATTCTTCTCTCGCCTTCACCAGAGGCGGAATAGTATCGGCGAGTATTTCGTTCCAAGGTCGGGTTAGATCCGGATACGTATCCTTAGGATACGTATCCAATTGAAAAGATTTCAACAACGCCTTCTTCTGCTTCAATGCGCGGTTGAATTTCGTGAGG
>Ga0222626_1001156_pt1 | contig 12281 bp, 21 predicted proteins | sample AntAcemetageno91_FD_179862 | JGI IMG/M metagenome (GOLD analysis project Ga0222626, IMG submission 179862) | Saline water microbial communities from Ace Lake, Antarctica - #91 | ecosystem: Environmental > Aquatic > Non-marine Saline and Alkaline > Saline | place: Antarctica: Ace Lake | collected...
CATAAGCTGTTTTCTCTGTGACTGGTTCCTACCTAACCTCTTATTAAGTTTTTTATGTCTCATACTGTGGGTCTTTCTGCGATTATCTTACATTATAATTTAAGATCGGATTTATTTCTTATCTTTTACCTTCATGCCCAGCGACATGCCCATGCTCTCTAAAACACCCGCTATCTCTGTCAATGACTTCTTGCCAAAATTGCGGTATTTAAGCATTTCACTCTCGCTTCTGCATACAACCTCTCCGATTGTCTTAAGCTTTGCCTTTTCCAGACAATTAGCGCTTCTAACTGATAGCTCAAGCTCAGATACAGGCATATTCATCTTATCCAAAAGCTCCACATCTTCTTCCGGCTCCTCGATAATCTCTAAGTCTTCCGGAAGCTTGCCAAAGTTTACAAATATATCCATGTGCCGCTGCAGGACATTGGACGCGTAAAGTAACGCCTCTTTAGGAGAAACAGCACCGTTGGTCCATATCTTAAGTGTCACCTTATCATAATCAGTCACCTGGCCAACTCTTGTATCTTCCACAAGAAAGTTTACCTTTGCAACAGGGCTAAAAAGAGAATCCACGGCAATAACGCCTAGAGCCTGGGTCTCTTTCTTATTGCCATCCGAGGGAACATAGCCCCTGCCCCTGCCTACTTCAAGCTCTATATTAAGCTTTATATTCTTTGTAAGAGTCGCGATATGCATATCAGGGTTAATTATATCAAGCGTCTCGTCGGATATGATATCTCTTGCCGTAACTTCACCCTTGCGATGAACCTTTATGAATATAGGTTTTGGCGCCGCGGTGTGGCTTCTTAAGACAAGACTCTTTATATTTAATATAATCTGAGTAACATCCTCAACTACTCCGGGTATAGACGCAAATTCATGTGAAACGCCTTCTATTTTTATACTTGTTACAGCGGTTCCCTCAACAGAAGAAAGCAGAACCCTTCTTAGGCTGTTGCCAAGTGTGGCTCCATAACCTCTCTCAAAAGGTTCAGCAATAAATTCGCCATAAGTATCTGTAAGCGTATCTTCATTCGCTTTCAGCAATTTTGGCATTTCGAAATTTCTCCAAGCTATACCCATATCTTTAACTCCTTATATTAGTTATTTCAAACGGATAACTATAAGACTACTTAGAATAAAGTTCTACTATAAGCTGTTCCTCTATAGGGAACCCAACGTCTTCTCTATCAGGTAAATTTAATACAGTTGCCGAAAATGTGGCCTCATCCAGATTGATCCATTTAGGCAATCCTCGATCCTTGTTTACCTTTATGGACTCTTCTGTCTTTTTCTTATCCTCTTCCTTTATCCTAATACTTATTACATCGTCTTTCTTTATAAGATAGGACGGGATATTTACCTTTGAACCATTTACAGCTATACCGTTATGCTTGACGATCTGACGCGCTTGCGCGCGAGAAGCGGCAAAACATGACCTAAAAACTACATTATCAAGACGCCTCTCAAGCATCTGCAAAAGAATCTCACCTGTAACGCCCTTCTGTCTTTCGGATTTTTGGAAATAACCGCGAAATTGCTTCTCTAAAATACCGTATATGCGCTTTACCTTCTGCTTTTCACGCAACTGCATCCCATAATCCGATACCTTTGTTCTTCTTCGCTGGCCATGCTGTCCGGGACTGTAGGCCCTTTTGTCAAAAGAACACTTGGCACTGACACAACGTGTACCTTTTATAAACAACTTGATGCCTTCTCTTCTGCATAATCTGCACATCGAACCTATACGTCTTGCCATATTCACTCCTTAATAAATGGATTAAAGTCAAACTAAAGGTAAAGATTATATTTTCTATACAACTCTTTGCCCCTATCTTTGCATTTACCTCTTTTCAATTGATCGGATTTTACACTGTAAAACGATTACTATACGCGCCTTCTCTTTGGCGGCCTGCAGCCATTATGCGGTATGGGCGTAGTATCAGTGATTGAACTGACCTGTAAGCCTGCTGCCTGTATAGATCTTATTGTGGACTCTCTTCCTGAACCGGGGCCCTTCACAAAAACATCTATCTTTTGCATACCAAACTCTTTTGCCTTCTTAGCTGCCTTATCTGCCGCGATCTGCGCGGCAAAAGGGGTGGACTTTTTTGAGCCCTTAAACCCTGACCCGCCGCTGGATGCCCAACACAATGTATTACCCTCAGGATCAGTAATGGTAATAATAGTATTATTAAAAGTCGCTAAGATATAAGCAACCCCAGCTGGCACATTACGTTTTATCTTCTTTTTTACTTTTGTCTTTTTTACCACTCTTGTTTCTCCTTAATGAGGCCATGATTTACGCGTCTTATAAAGGAGCGTAAACCATACGGTCGAATTAATCCCGAAAAATAGCGACGGGATCTTAAATAAAACCTTAATTATTTCTTTCTCTGTACGCCAACCGTACGCTTTGGTCCTTTTCGCGTGCGGGCATTGGTCTTGCTCGATTGGCCTCTTACAGGCAGCCCCTTTTTGTGACGTTGACCCCTGTAAGTACCAATATCCATGTTACGCTTGATGTTCCCTGCTACTTCCCTGCGCAGATCGCCCTCAACATTATGGGCCTTCTGTATCGTAGTAGTAAGCTTTGCTATCTCTTCTTCTGTCAAATCCTTTGCCTTTACATGGGGCTCTATCTGCGCGAGATTAAGTATCTGATTAGATACGACTCTGCCAACACCATGTATATAGGTCAATGAAATTTCGATTCTTTTCTCTTTTGGTATATCAACACCACAAATTCTCGGCATCTATCTCTCCTGGTTATCCTGTCATGCATCGTGCGTATTGTGTATTGCGTAAGGTTTTAAACACATAACGCATCACGCGATACGAGTATTATCCCTGCCTCTGCTTATGCTTAGGGTTTTTGCAAATTACCCTTACAACGCCTTTGCGCCTTATGATCTTGCATCCTGTACACATTATTCTTACTGATGACCTTACCTTCATGAATATTACTTCTCCCTGTATATAATCCTGCCTTTTGTCAAATCGTAAGGAGATAATTCCAACTTAACCTTATCTCCAGGCAGTATTCTGATAAAATACATTCTCATCTTGCCTGAAACATGTGCCAATATCTTATGACCATTTTCAAGCTCTACTCTGAATCTCGCATTTGGTAGTGCCTCAAGTATAGTTCCTTCTACCTCTATCGCTTCTTCTTTCATAAAATTACTTACTCTCTCTACATTATGCCGTCTGTTAATATTTCTGGTCCATCATTGGTGATCGCTACTGTATGTTCAAAATGCGCAGCAAAACTACGATCCCTTGTTACGGCAGTCCAGCCATCCTCTAGTATCTCTATTTCATGGCCTCCGGCACTGACCATCGGTTCAATCGCGAGAACCATGCCTTTCTTAAGCCTGACTCCCATGCCGGGTTGACCAAAATTTGGTATCTGAGGGTCTTCATGCAGGTTAGCGCCTATGCCATGACCAACAAAATCTCTTATAATCGATAGCTTATTATCCTCAACATGATTCTGTATGGCACAGGAAATATCCGAAATCCTGCCTCCCAGATTAGCGCTGTCAATAGCTTTATACAGCGCTTCTTTTGTAATCTCAATGAGCTTAGCTACTTTTGAATCTATCTTTCCTACCGGTACTGTAATAGCGGCATCTGAAAAATAGCCTTCATACTCAACCCCAACATCAATGCTTAATATATCTTTTTCTTGCAAAACCCTGTTACTGGGAATGCCATGCACGATCTCTTCATTAACTGACGCGCAAATTGTTTTTGGAAAACCCTTATAACCTAAAAACGCACACTTCGCGCCTGACTTGATAATTTTCTCTCTGGCTATATTATCGAGTTGATCGGTAGTTACGCCGGGTTTTATGGAAGGCTTAATAGCAACAATAGCTTCCCTTAAAATCCTTGACGCCTGCCTCATCTTTTCAATCTGGTCAGAAGACTTCAGTTCTATCATATAAGTCTTTCACTACCAAAGAGCTCATAAAGCACGTCATATAGCGGCCTTACTTCTAAATCGCCTGATACGGTCTTGAGAACATCATTCTTGCCATAATAATCTATCAGCTCCTTAGTCTGGTCTTCGTAAACCTTGAGCCGTTTTAGCACAGTCTCTTCTTTATCATCATCACGCTGATAAAGCTCTCCACCGCAATAGTCGCATACACCAGGTGTCTTTGGAGCGATATTTTGCATGTGGAAAATACTACCGCATTGCCTACATATCCGTCTTCCTGTAAGCCTTGAGATAATAATATCTTTAGAGGTCTTCATATATACGACCATATCGAGCTGTATACCTATCTCATTAAGCGCAACATCTAATGCCTTTGCCTGCTCCCTCGTACGGGGGTAGCCATCTAATATGAAACCTGAATCTTTAACATCTACCTGAGATAGACGTTTAGCAACTATCTCATTTACTAAATCATCCGGTACCAGGGCTCCGCTATTCATGTAATCCGCTAGTTTTTTACCTAGTTCGTCTCCATTCTTAGCTGCCTCTCTGAATATGTCTCCCGTAGATATATGTATAAGTGAGAGATTCTCAGAAAGTACTTTTGCCTGGGTACCTTTGCCCGCCCCAGGAGGGCCCAATAAGACTAATCTCAACGTCTGCTCCTTAGTTTGCCTTTTTTCAAGAAACCTTCATAATGCCTCATAAGAAGCTGCGATTCTACTTGTTTCATTGTATCTAGCATAACACCTACTGTAATAAGTATAGCTGTTCCGCCAAAAAAACTAGCTACCAAATACGGTATATGTAACGAACGGCTTATCCAGTTAGGTGATATAGCTATCAACGCTAAAAATATTGCGCCCGGAAGCGTAACTCTGTTTAGTATATACTCAAAATATTGCGCCGTAGGCTTACCGGGACGAATCCCAGGTATAAAGCCACCGTATTTTTTCATATTATCCGAAACCTCTACGGGATTGAATGTGATCGCGGTATAAAAATAACAGAAAAATACTATTAGAAGCGAGTACATTAAACTGTATACAAGGTTTTGTTTTAATAGAAAATTCGCAGCGTTCTGAAAAGCGGCGTTAGGTATAAAACCGGCTATAGTAGCGGGAAACATCAAAAGCGATTGCGCGAATATAATAGGGATAACGCCCGCGTGGTTTACCCTGAAAGGAATATAAGTACTCTGTCCGCCATAGACCTTCCTGCCTATAATCCTCTTCGCGTACTGTACAGGTATCCTGCGCTGTCCTTGCGTTATCATAATAACAGCAACTATAACCACTACCAACAAAATAATCATAAAGAGCAATTTAAATACACTGACCTGGGTCTGCGATGTAGATGTTGGTGAAAGCAACATGATTAACTGCCTTATAGCAACAGGTAGACGCGAAACAATTCCGGCTGTGATAATTATCGACATACCGTTACCGATACCATACTCTGATATCTGTTCACCCAACCACATTATAAAGGCGGTACCACTCGCGAACGTCAATATAGTCAAGAGCCTGAAGCCTAGGCCTGGAAATTGTACTATCTGAACACCCTGAAAATGAGCCGGATTCTCAACCCAGAGGCTTATGAAAAACGCCTGAACTATGGCAAGCAGAACCGTTCCAAGCCTTGTATACTGCGTTATCTTCTTTCTGCCTTCCTCGCCGCCTTCCTTCGCTAATTTTTCCAATGAAGGGATAACGGTAGTCAAAAGCTGCATTATAATAGAACTTGATATATATGGCATTATACCCAAGGCGAATATTGTAAGCTTTGATATAGCACCACCGCTGAAAAGATCCATAATACCAAAAAGTGTGCCTCCCGTACTTTTTGCCATGTTTTCAAAGAACTGCGCAAGTGCCGCACCATCAATACCCGGAGTAGGTATATACGCGCCAAGCCTATAGACCGCGATTAGGCCAAATGTTATAAAAATCTTCTTTCGTAGATCTGGTATCTTAAATATATTACTTAGTGCTGCGAACATTATAATTCCTTATGAATAATTAGATATTGATTACTAGTTACTACTCCTTTGGGGAGCTATCATCTGATTTATTGGGCGCATCTTTTAGCTTTTTTGCTTCTTCTTCTGCCAAAGGACGATAACCTACAGGTGAGCGCTTCTTCAATAAGAGAATGCTTCCACCTGCCTCTTCTATAGCCTGCTTAGCTGTTTTACTAAACGCATGAGCATGAACCTCTAAGCTCTTTTTAAACTTATCTGCGCTTAATATTTTTATAAGGCCTCGCACATCCTTGATAAAGCCTTTATTTTTCATTAATTCGGGAGTAACAGGCTTATCACCAGAAAGAGTATTGAGATCTTTGCTGCTAACAAGCTGGTACTCTTTTTTGTTCTGACTTGGAAAGCCTCTCTTTGGTAATCTTCTCATAAGCGGCATCTGCCCACCCTCAACACCTTTATACTTCTTGGTATTTCCGCGTGCAGTCTGCCCTTTATGGCCACGACAGGCTGTCTTTCCATGACCTGAACCTTGTCCCAATCCACGCCTCTTTGTCTTTTTGTTGGCGCCTTTAGGCTGTTTTAAATAATCTATTATTGCCATCTCTTACTCGCTATCTGCAGGTTTGCTGACTAAATTACGTACTTCATTTGTATCTTTTAAGTCTTTAAAACCTGTCGCTGTTGCTTTTACTATGTTAAAAGGGTTATTCGATCCTAAACATTTTGTAAGTACGTCTCTTATACCCGCCGCGTCACACATCGCCCTTGTTGCTCCACCGGCTATTACGCCTGTTCCTTCACCAGCCGGCTTTAACAATACTCTACCAGCGCCATAAACGCCTATAACTTCATGGGGAATAGTTGAGCCTTTAAGCGTTACGCTAAACATAGTCTTACGCGCGTCATTTAAGCCCTTCTTAATCGCGTCAGCAACTTCATTGGCCTTGCCAAAGCCATATCCAACGTTGCCTTTTCTGTCACCGACTACAACCAGAGCGCTAAAACCTATCTTCTTACCGCCCTTTGTAACCTTAGAAGTACGGTTTATCTTAAGAACCTTTTCAAACATCTCATCCTGCTGCTCTTTAGCAGGCGCGGATGCCGGTCCTTTTGGCATAATCTTTTTTACCTCTTCTGCCTTTTTATCCGTTTCAGGATTTTTCTTTATGTTATTATCTATCTTCTCTTCTGCCTTTTTATCCGTTTCAGGATTTTTCTTTATGTTATTATCTATCTTCTCTTCCGCCAAAACAATATCCTCCTAAATTTTCTAAAATATCAAGCCTGTTTTTCGCGCTGAATCAGCAAAAGCCTTTATCCTGCCATGAAAAAGGAGTCCACCTTTATCAAATACGACTTTTGTTACATCTTTTTCCTTGGCCTTCTCAGCTACTAATTTGCCAAGTAAGACAGCGGCTTTTACGTTTCCGCCGCAAGCTGCGCTGTTTTTTACGTCTTTGCTAAATGTTGATACAAACACAATGGTCTTTCCATCGGTATCATTTATTACCTGCGCGGATAGGTTCTTTAATGACCTATATACACATAACCTGGGCCGCTGGCTCGTGCCTATTACTTTTTTTCTTGCCCGCTTATGTCTTATCTCTCTTTGTCTTATACGTTTTTTCTGCATTTTTATTTAACCTTTATCCTTGTGCCCTTATACCTTATTCCTTTTAAGCTACTGTCTTGCCTGCCTTCTTTCTAACATACTCGCCAAGATACCTTATGCCCTTACCTTTATACGGTTCCGGCTTATAAAAAAGGCGAATCTCCGCGGCAACCTGGCCAACCTGCTGTTTATCTATCCCTTTAAGTATTATCTGTGTCGGCTTAGGCGTTTCGATAGCAATCCCATCAGGAATATCATACTCTATAGGGTGTGAAAACCCTAAATTCAGAACCAGCTTCTTGCCATTTAGCTGAGCCTTAAAACCGACTCCTTGAATCTCAAGCTCTTTTGAAAAACCCTCTGTTACACCAACCACCATATTATTAACCAGTGCACGTACAAGCCCGTGCTTCATCCTGTGATCCTTAATATCTGATAATCTAGTTACTATACACTGATCATCATTGAGCTCTACCTTTACGCCATAAGGAAGACTAAAATCGAGTTTGCCCTTGGGCCCCTCAACCTTTACTAGTTCCTTGTCTATAACCACTTTGACTCCGGCAGGTACTTTTATAGGCTGTTTTCCTACGCGTGACATAATTCTCCTTACCAAACGTGGCAGAGAAGTTCTCCACCGATATTAGATTTGCGACATTCACTGTCTGTTAATACACCTTTTGACGTTGATATAATAGCTATACCCCTACCACCTAAAACTTCCTGTAGATCCTCAGATTTTTTGTATATACGTAATCCGGACTTTGATATCTTCTTCAAATCTGTTATTGCCGGGGCCTTCAAAGTATCAAGAGAGTACTTAAGATATATCCTGAGCTTGCCTTGACGGCTATCCTTAAGAACCCTGTAATCACGTATGAAACCTTCTCTCTTCAATATTTCACATATTGACTTACGCATACCCGATAAAGGGCATTCCAGGTTTTCCTTCTTTACAGAAGAAGCGTTTCTTATAATAGTTATAAAATCAGCTATTGTATCTGTTTGTGACATGCTATCATCTCCATTTTATTTGTTCGTATCGCGTATCGCATGATGCGTATTGCGTTAAAAATTTTGCGCAATACTCAATACGCACAACGCATGACGAGAACTACCAACTAGCCTTTGTAACTCCTGGTATCTCGCCGCGTGATGCCATCTCTCTAAAACATATCCTGCATAAGCCAAACCGCCTGATAAAACCACGGGGCCTTCCGCAAAGCATGCAACGATTATAAGCTCGCACGCTAAATTTGGGCTTACGTTTCTGCTTCTCTACTAATGCTTTTTTAGCCAATCTAAACTCCTATTTCTGTGCAAAAGGCATACCGAACAGTTTTAAAAGTTCCTTTGACGCCTCAACATTAGATCTAGCAATTGTCAATGTTACTGTCATACCTTTAACATTAGTTACCTTATCAATGTCAAGTTCAGGAAAAATAGTATGTTCGGTTAAACCAAGTGAATAATTGCCATTCCCATCAAAAGATTTTAGTGATATACCACGAAAATCTCTGATTCTAGGCAATGCTACATTAATTAAACGGTCAAAAAACTCGTACATCTTCTTGCCGCGCAGTATTACGCAACAACCGATAGGCTGGCCTTTTCTGAGTTTAAAATTTGAGATAGCCTTCTTGGCCCTGGTCATAATAGGCATCTGGCCCACAAGCTGAGCCAGTTCCTTTTGAGCATCCTCAACAAGCTTCGCATCCTGCGCGCCTAAACCTATGCCCATATTAACGGTTATCTTTGTAACATATGGAACTTGGAACTTATTCTTGTAGCCAAACTTCTCTATCATGGCCGGAACTATTTCATTAGTATATTTTTCCTGCAATCTTGATTTCTTAGCTACTTCTATGCCAGTATTCATACTATCCACCATTCTCTATATTGTCTCTTTACAATTTTTGCAGATCCTAGCCTTTACGCCATCTGACAACTTGGTAAAACCTACTCTGGCAGGCTTGCTACATCTAGTACAGATCATTGCAACATTAGAAATATTTATAGCGTTTTCCCTCTGGATAACGCCGCCTTTAGGGTTCTCCTGCGTCTTCCTCGTATGCTTTTTCAGATAATTTATACCCTCAACAATAATCCTGCTCTTTGTTGGAAATATCTTAAGCACCTTACCCGACTTACCCTTATCCTTACCCGTTAATACTTTAACTACATCGTTTCTCTTTATCTTCATACTTAATCCTTATATGACCTCAGGTGCTAATGATACTATCTTCATGAATTCTCTTTCCCGTAATTCACGTGCGATCGGTCCAAAGATTCTTGTGCCGAGCGGATTACCGGTACCATCAATGATAACACACGCGTTCTTATCGAATTTCAGACGCGAACCATCTTTTCTGCTGATTGGGTGACGAGTCCTCACAATAACAGCCTTTACAACCTCACCCTTTTTAACTGTTGCCTCAGGTGTTGACTCCTTAATATTACACGCTATAATGTCGCCGATATGAGCGTAACGTTTGGCTGAACGCCCGAAAACCTTGATACAAGAAGCCTTTCTTGCGCCTGTATTATCAGCAACATCTAATATTGTTCTCATCTGTATCATTACTGCCTCGCCTCCACTACTTCCTGCAGGCGCCATCTCTTTTCTTTTGAGAGAGGCCTGGTTTCAATTATTTTAACTGTATCTCCAAGCTTAGCCACGTTCTTCTCGTCATGAACCTTGAATTTAGTATATCTTTTAATGACCTTCTTATACATAGCATGCTTAGTCAACCTCATAACCTTTACTACAATTGTCTTGTCCATCTTATCGCTTGAAACAAGACCTATCAACTGTTTACGCGATAGAGTGTCTTCTTTTTTATCATTTTGCATAAGATTCTTCCTTTAAGATTGTCTTTATCCTTGCTACATCCTTCTTAATGCGCGAGATACTCGCTGAATTCTCAATAGTACCTGTCTTTGCCTGAAACAAAAACTTTGAAAGATCTTGTTTAAGCGTCAGCACCTTGTGGTTGAGCTCATCCTTTGTCATATTCCTTAAGTCCTGGGGCTTCATATATGTCTCCTGGATGTGAATTTAGTCCTAAAGGGTAGCTTACTCGCGGCTAATCTCATCGCCTCGCGCGCCATCTCTTCCGGTAACCCCTCTATTTCAAATAGAATACGTGCTCTTTTAATAACAGCTACCCATGTTTCGGGCATACCTTTACCTTTTCCCATTCTTGTCTCAGCCGCCTGCTTTGTTACCGGCTTATCAGGAAAAACCCTTATCCATACCTTGCCGCCTCTATTTGTGTGTCTTGTCAACGCGACACGAGCAGCCTCTATCTGGGTATTGGTAAGCCAAGCGTTTTCTAGCGCCTGAAGTCCGTGTTCACCAAAGCTTACGGCATTTCCTGACGTTGCCATACCGCAGCGACGTCCTCTATGGGCTTTACGATATTTAACTCTTTTGGGCATCAAGACCATCTTGAACCGACTCCTTCGCTATGCTTTTTTCAGGCAATATGTCGCCTTTATATATCCACACTTTAACCCCTATGCACCCATAAGTAGTATGGGCTTCGGTAAAACCATAATCTATATCTGCCCTGAAAGTCTGCAATGGTATGCTACCACGCCTGTAACCTTCAGTACGAGCAATCTCCGCCCCGCCTAATCTACCCGCGCACTGTAGCTTTATGCCTCCTGCGCCGCTTTCCATCGCCTGTTGCAACGCTCTTTTCATTGCGCGTCTGAAAGCTATTCTCTTTTCAAGCTGGTAGGCTATGTTTTCAGCAACAAGTTGGGCCTCTATATATGGCTTCTTTATCTCTTTTATATCAATATATATCTCTTTATCTGTCATCCTGTTCAATTCTTCTCTAAGCCTGTCAATATCAGCACCTTTGCGGCCAATGATTATACCCGGCCTGGCACTGAAGATTATGACCCTGACCCTTCCGCTGGCTCTTTCGATCTCAATCTTCGAGATAGCCGCGGTCTTAAATGTCTTAAGAACATATTTCTTTATTTTGGTATCTTCTAAGAGCAGGCCGGAAAAATCTTTCTTCTTCGCGAACCATCGCGATTTCCATGTATATATAAAGCCAACTCTCAATCCGTACGGGTGTGATTTATGCCCCACTTTTTACTCCTTCTCTAGCTTTTTTTCCAGTCTTCTTAAAAATCTTTTTTTTCTTAGGTTTTTTAGTTACTGTTTCTTTCGCTGCAACCGTTGTCTTAGTTGTTTTTTTATTTTTTGTCTTTGAATTCTTATCCTGTAGCGCATGCTCTACTATTTTAGGCTGCTTCAGGTCAAGGACTATGGTGATATGAGACGTTGTCTTTCTTATCACACTGGCACGCCCCATAGCTTCCGCCCTGGTTCTCTTTAAAAGTGGTCCGCCATCCGCGTATATATCTGATATAAACAAGTGCTCTTGCGCTGTATTTGGGAAGCGCTTCGCATTGGCTATCGCTGAATTCAGCACCTTAAGAAGTAAAAAGGCAGCTTTCTTATTTGTCAGATTCAGAATACCAATAGCCTCGTCCACATGCTTGTTCCTAATAAGGGCTATTACTATTCTTACCTTTCTAGGCGAAATTCTTAAATATTTTGCAACTGCCTTTGATATCATCTTTTGCGTTTCCTCTACTTAAGTGCTGCGGTTTTATCAGTATGTGAACCATGTTTTCGAAATAATCTGGTATGAGCAAACTCTCCGAGTTTATGGCCAACCATGTTCTCAGTTATAAAGACTGACACAAAA
>Ga0222626_1001157_pt1 | contig 12276 bp, 12 predicted proteins | sample AntAcemetageno91_FD_179862 | JGI IMG/M metagenome (GOLD analysis project Ga0222626, IMG submission 179862) | Saline water microbial communities from Ace Lake, Antarctica - #91 | ecosystem: Environmental > Aquatic > Non-marine Saline and Alkaline > Saline | place: Antarctica: Ace Lake | collected...
CGAATCACTTTTCCCATATTAATAAATCCTTTTTTAAATTTCACCTGAAAGTTGTTTTATATGAAAGTCTCAGCAAAGTGCTAAAATTAAAGGACTTTCGTTTTTCGTTGTGGCTGCTCTTACAGCCATGTATGTTTTATATGAAAATGAAGTGTCCAAGTAGCCTCAGCAGAGCCCCCCCCCGATGGGTAATAGGAACCGGCCAATTGGGCTGTCTAACAGTCCCGGGCCGGGCCCATTGCCCGTCGGAGGGGGCGGCATGATATCATTTGGCTCCGCGTCTACGACCCAATATTCGTTGCCCGTTATATTAATGAAGAGAGCTGAAAGTGCTTGTAAATGCTTGTAAATGCTTGGCCATAAATTTTTTCTCTCTATTTCACTTTGAATATGCCTGCTTTCGTTTTTCCACAAAATCCAGTTTTATGTGACCGGAGTATAGCAAATTCAGAGCTAAAGATCTAATTTGGCATCAAGGCACCCATGTCAGCAAAAAATTTATAATGTTAAGTCCCCTTGGCCGTCGCGGGGCACCCGCAGGGAGCTAAGTTGATAGGCCATGCCTGCAACGGAAATCCGGATCTTTTACTTGACCTCTACCCCGCCAATGTGTTAACCAAATTATCAATAAAAGGTTAACCAGAAACAAGCAAACCCGGTAAAACCATCAAAATGGATGCAATGAAAAATAAAATTTTACATCAATTATGGAAACACCCCAACTGTATTATTTCTGGGGTTCAACTAAGCCAGACACTTGGCATCTCCCGGGTGGGGGTGTGGAAACACCTGAAACAACTTAAAGAAGCCGGATACCGCATTGACTCGACCCCCCGGGGATACAGACTCGCAGACCCGGAAAATCTGATGCACCCGTTTTGTTTTCCGGGAAGGGAAGATCGCATTCACTTTTTCCCCCAGGTTACCAGCACCATGGACAAGGCAAGGGAACTTGCAAGATCTGGTGCACCCCATCTAAGTGTGGTGGTGGCAGATCACCAGACCCAGGGAAGGGGACGATTGAACCGCACCTGGTTTTCCAGCCCCGGTGGATTGTGGATGACCCTTATTTTAAAACCAGATCTCCCCCCGCCCTTGGCGTTTAAAGTTAATTTTGTGGCCTCTTTTTCCATGGCCACCACACTGAACCGCCTGCATGGCACCCACATTCGGGTTAAGTGGCCCAACGATCTTCTGGTAGGGGACAAAAAAATAGCGGGCCTGCTGTCGGAGATGGAGACCCGGGGGGACATGATCTCCTTTGTGAACATCGGCATGGGGTTTAATGTGAACAACGATACCCCGCCGGAGGAAAAAAAGGCCATTTCCCTTAAAATGTTGCTGGGGAAAACCGTTTCCCGCCGGGACATTTTAATGGCATTTCTGGATGAGTTTGACATGCAGATGCACGACATCACAAAAAAGGATGTCATTGGCCCATGGAAAACCATCACCTCCACCATTGGTAAAACCGTGAACATTGAAACCCGGGGAGAAATTAGCCAGGGGGTGGCCCTGGACGTGGATGAAAGCGGTGCCCTCATTCTTGGCCAAAGCGACGGTACACACAAAAAAATAATTTATGGCGATTGTTTTCATCAGGTCACAGATTCTCACGGCCAGAACACCTGATATAAAGACTGCCCCCAGGTGACCCAAATTGGTAGAGGCACCTCCATAAAATCCAGTACCCACTTACCCATTGACACCAAAGGATCTCAGCATGAACACATCCAACACCCTTAAAATGACCATCTACAGCGCTCTTTTTGCAGCTCTCATTGCTGCCGGGGCTTTTATTTCCATCCCCGTGGGGCCAGTGCCCATTGTGCTCCAGAACATGTTCGTCCTCATGGCCGCCCTGGTGCTGGGTCCCCGGTGGGGCCTTGCTGCCATTTTGCTCTATCTTTTCATGGGGGCCTGCGGATTCCCGGTGTTTTCCGGGGGTACCGGGGGCATAGGGCGGCTTTTCGGCCCCACTGGCGGCTATCTCTTAGGTTACATTCCCGCCGTGACCATCACCGGTATTCTGGCAAAAACCCTGGGACACCGCCCCCTCACCGATGCCCTGGCCATGCTTGCAGGATCACTTGTGGTGTATGGGGCCGGGGTGCCCTGGTTGAAATTTGTCACGGGCATGCCCTGGGATAAGACCCTGGCCCTGGGACTTGTTCCCTTTATCATCGGGGATATCATTAAAATTGCCGCTGGTACCTGGGCTGCTGGCGTGATACGCAGGGTAATGGATAAAAAGTAATACAAGCGACTCAAAAAGGATACGTAATAAACCTAATCATAAATTCCTCGGGGTTATTCGTGAAACAAACCTTCAAATCCCATGTTTACCATCGCACAAACAGGAGCTTAAGAATTATTTATGAAACAAAATCCCATCATGGTGGTGGACAATCTCTCCCACAGGTATGGCAACGGTACCCCGGGCCTTTCCAATATTTCTTTTTCTGTTTATAGAGAGGATTTCATCATTGTGGCCGGGAGAAACGGTTCCGGGAAATCCACCCTTTTCAGGCATCTCAACGGTCTGCAGTCCCCCACCGGCGGCAGGATCTATCTGCATGACCGCCCCCTGGAAAAACAAAAACACATGGCCCTGACCAAAGTGGGACTCATCTTCCAGGATGCCGATACCCAGATTGTGGGGGAAACGGTGTGGGAGGATGTGATTTTTGGCCCCTGCAACCTGAAGTTATCTTCCAACGACATCCATGACCGGGGCGTCCAAGCCTTGACGGCCATGAATCTTTTGCACCTGAAAAACAGGGATCCATCCACCCTGTCCGGTGGAGAAAAACGAAAACTCGCCATTGCCGGGGTTCTTGCCATGAAACCGGAAATCCTGGTGTTTGATGAGCCCTTTTCCAACCTGGATTATCCGGGCACCCGGGATCTCATCGCTTCGGTGGTGTCCCTGCACCGGGCCGGTCACACCATTATTCTCTCCACCCATGATCTTGAAAAAATTCTCTTTTATGCCACAAGGATGCTCCTTCTCTCCCGGGGTGCCCTGGTGCACGACGATGCCCCCCTGGTACTTCTAAAGCATCTGGAATCTCTGGGCATCCGGGAACCTTGCGCATCCCGGTTGGGCATGGACATCCCCGCCTGGGACGGTGATGCAATACCTTCTTTCTCACTTTGTGATCAAACAGGCCCCAGGAAAATGAATACATTTACCCATAAAAATCCGATCATGGAAAAAGGGCAGGATATCCCTCTATCAACTTCCCATGAAAATACCATTATCCCCGAGGTCCACCATGGATAGGTCTAATGCCTTTGCCTATCAAGCCGGGATATCCCTGCTCCATGGGCTGGATGTCCGGTGCAAACTGGTGTGCATGGCCCTGGTGAGTCTCTCTCTTTTAAAAGCCGGGATGGTGGCTTTGGGGGGCCTTTCGCTGATTTTTTTTTGCATGATGATCCAAAGCGGGCTTCATCCCTGGCAGGTGATGAAAAATCTCAAGTATTTTCTGGTACTGCTGGTGTTCGTGTTCATCTCAAGGAGCATCACCACGATGGGAGATCCAATTGGGTCTTTCATGGGCATTGTTGTCACCGATGATGGGATTTTTGAGGGGGGTATGGTGGTATGGCGTTTTTTCTTGGTGATGATTTCAGGGATTCTCTTCACCGTCACCACCCGTCCTTCCCATGTCAAGGCGGCGGTGCAATGGTTCCTTACCCCCGTCCCCTTTGTCCCGGAAAAACGGGCAGGGGTCATGGTGAGCCTTTTTTTAAGATTTCTGCCCCTGATGGTGTACCAGGCCCGTCAGGTGTCCCTGGCCCAGCGATCCCGGTGCGGGCATCTTGAAAGAAATCCCGTCAAGCGGGTGAAACGGCTGGCCCTGCCCCTGTTGAAAAGCATGGTGCAAACTGCCGACGGCCTGGCCCTTGGCATGACCGCCCGGGGTTACACAGAGAATCGCACTGAGCTTCCCCTTCAGCCTTCGGGCCGGGAATTACCCGTGCTGGTTTTCTGCATTATTATAAATGTTTTCTTGACATTTTGCCATTAACACCTTACAAATAAGTAAGTAAGATCACATATTAAGTAAGGAAAATATTATGGCATTAGCAACTCTCACCACTAAAGGACAGGTTACAATTCCAAAAACAATAAGAGATTCTCTGAAATTAAACACCGGTGATAAAATTGAGATTATTATTACAGATAAAAGAGAAGCCATAATCAGGCCAGTCTCTAAAAAAGTAGATGACATTTTCTGTAAACTACATAAACCCGGCAGAAAAGCTGTATCCCTTAAAGCTATGGATGATGCGGTCAAAAATCGAATGAGGGATAAATTCAAATGAAAGCTATAGACACAAATATTCTAATTCGGTTTTTAATTGGCGACGACGAGCTGCAAGCAAAGAAAGTCTATGCAATATTTAAAAAGGCTGAATCAGAAAGAAAAGAACTATTTGTGCCGCTACTTGTAATTTTAGAAATGCTTTGGGTTTTAGAATCTGTTTATGAGATATCAAGGACAGAAATTTTAGAGTCGATAAGTGACCTGTTATTGATGCCAATTTTTAAATTTGACCAGCAGTCAGCTTTACAACAACTCGTCCATTCCGCGCAAGGGAATAAATATGATCTTTCTGATTTGTTAATTGCGCATTCTGCCAATGCAAATGGTTGTGAGGCTGTTATTACCTTTGATAAGAAAGCATCAAAATTCAGATTATTTGAACTTGCAAAATGAGGATACCCACTTAAGCTGGTATATTTTCAACAAGATCATCTTATTTTTGCCGCTCCAGCCAGAGGTTCACTCTTGGAGGGTGGTAATGCAATCTCCCACATGCAATTATTGGATGTATCCGCCATGCGATGCAAAAACTTACAACAGAAGTGGCCCTGAATTTTCATCATAAAAAATCGGCAAGGAACCCCCTGAGTCTTTAACTCAGGGGTTGTTGACGATTACACCCATGAAATGACAGCCATACGTCACAAGACGTCATCCACCACCAGGTGCATCTGTTCTCCCTGGAATTCAACAATATCCCCGGCAAAAATTTTCTTTCGCTTCCGGGTCTCCACCTCACCGTTCACCCTTACCAACCCTTCGGCAATGACATACTTTGCCTCTCCACCACTCATGACAAGGTTTTCAAACTTAAGGATTTTATAGAGTTCCACCGGCTCCTGATTTAACTCAACATCTCTGGGTTTCATTTGATTATATATCCTCCATGGATTGCCCATTACCCAAGGGCAGGACAACCTTATATCGTTTCATCTGATTCCAGACACTGGTGCGGGAAATTCCCAGTAGTCTGGCGGTTTCTGTTCGATTTCCTCCGGCGGTTTCAAGGGCATGAACCAGGCGCTGGCGTTTGATGGAATCAAGGTTTCCCCCGGCAAAGGAAATAGGGGAGGAAGCCAAACGCTTCTCTCCTTCACTGACAACAATATGCCGGGGCAGATGATCCGGCTGAATCATCCCCTCCCGGCAAGTGACAAAGGCATATTCAAAGGCACTTTTCAACTCCCGTACATTACCGGGCCAGCCGTAGGCACACAGACTCTCAAAGGCTACAGGAGAGATACCCTGCACCTCATTTCTGGCACTTTTCAGACGAATCCGCCGGAAAAAAAATTCTGCCAGCAAAGGGATATCCTCCCGCCGTTCCCTTAAAGGAGGTAACTCAATGGGGATCACATTGATGCGATAATAAAAATCCTCCCTCAACTGCCCGGAATCCACAAGCTTTTTCAGATCCCGGTTGGTGGCAGATATAATTCTGGCATGGATGGGCACGGGTCGGTTGTCTCCGACCTTTTCCACCACCCTTTCTTCCAGAACCCGCAAGAGCTTCACCTGGATGGCAGGGGAAAGATCTCCAATCTCATCCAGAAATATATCTCCCTCTCCGGCAGCTTCAAACTTACCCATGCGATCCCGATGGGCACCGGTGAAGGCCCCACGCACATGGCCAAACAATTCGCTTTCCAGAATGGATTCATTGAGGGCCGAACAATTCACCTTTATATAAGGGGCTTTTTTTTGTTCGCCCATTTCATGGATGGCACTGGCCACCATCTCCTTACCCGTTCCACTTTCACCATAAATAATCACAGGTGCATCGGATCTTGCTGCATTGGCCACAAGGTCAAAAACCCGCTGCATGCCAGGAGAAGTACCGATCATGCCATGGAAGCTGTCCTTTAATTCAAGCTCCCGGCGAAACACCTCGATCTGGCGATCCCGCATGACAATCTGGGTGATGTCGGTGAGGGTCTCCACTGCTCCTGTGACCCGGCCGTCAGGCTCCTTTAGCACCGAGGCATTTTTCACCACATGCACATGCCTGCCATCCTTTGTCACAATTTTACATTGCTTGTGGCGCAACTCCCCCTCCCGGAACAAAATACACCAGCGCTGATCTTCCCGTTGTCTGGACACCCGGCATGCACTACAGTCTAAAATAGTGCAAGGTTGTCCCACAATAGTTTCCCGGGCATAGCCAGTGATTTTTTCAAAGGCATGATTAACAAACACAATGATCCCCTTTGTGTCCACAATCATCACACCGTCCTGTATGGTTTTTACAACGGTTTCCCAATACTTATTTAAGGTATGTTCAGTCATTTACCATCCTTCACGTTCACTATTTTAACAAAAATGTTCATTTTTTTAACAGACTTTACCGGAGTATTGCAATTAAAAATGTAAATTTGCTAAAATCATCTGTCCAAGGTTGACAAAAAACATAGGATTATATATGAAGTCCTGGTAAACATATTGTAATTATAGGAACTTTATTAAACATATAACAAACCCTTGAATGATCAAATTTTTAGCATAGTTCAAATCAGGGTAACATTTTTTAATGTCTTTATATCAGCCATGTTGAATTTTTATTAATAAATATCAGAATGTTAAACGTGACATCTTGGTTGAAGAAGTATACAAGAGTGCTGTCTTGGCATATGCTCTTTTGAACCATACCAAATGTTTTCATGTTAATATATCAGAGGAATATCAGGCTTGGTTTATATGTAATATTGCCATTTTTTTGGAATTGCGTGGATTATGATTTTTACAACACCCACAGGCCAAGCCTGACCCCATGATCCTGTAAAATTATCATTATCGCTGTGACAAAGGGTTTTGCCATGGCTGTTTTTTTTATATGAAAGAGTAGGCAAGCCTAAACATTCTTTCATGCTTCGTTGTGGGCAAGCTGAGGCCAGAATACGGCCTGCCCATGGCAGTTATACAAGTTTCCAATCATAAAGATACTGGAAACAAGAGTGATGAATTAAGGAGAAGAAATGCCCAAAAAAGTACTGATTATAGGCGCTGTGGCGCTGGGTCCCAAGGTGGCCTGTAGACTACGACGTATTAACCCGGATGTTGAAATTACCATGATTGACAGGGATGAACTCATCTCCTATGGCGGATGTGGGATACCCTATTATGTGGGCGGAGATGTGGCAGACATTGAGGGGCTTCGCTCCACCATTGCCCATGCCATCAGGGACGCTGATTTTTTCAAGGCCACCAAGGGGGCCGATGTACTCACCAGTGTGGAGGCCCTTAGCATTAAACGGGCAGAAAAAAAGGTGGTGGTGCGTCACCTGAAAGAAGACAGAGAAGAAGAACTATCCTATGACCAGTTGGTCATTGCCACCGGTGCCACCCCCATGCGGCCCCCCATCCCCGGAGCAAATCTTCCCCAGGTCCATGTGGTGTCCAATCTTCACCATGCCAAGACCATAAAGGATGCCATCTCCAAAGGTGAGGTGGAAAATGCCGTGGTTATCGGGGCGGGTGCCATTGGCATTGAAATGGCAGAAGCCTTCACCGATCTGTGGGGCATTGACACCACCCTCATTGAAATGGCAGACCAGGTCCTTCCCCAGGCACTGGGCAAAGACATGTCCCGAATTGCCGAGAAAAAACTCCGGGAACACGGGGTGGAACTTCTCTTGTCCCAACGGGTCATGAAAATCAACGGGGATGCTAAAACCGGTGTTCAGTCCGTGGAAACCCAGGAAAAAACCATTCCCTGCAGCATGGTCATCCTGGCCGCCGGGGTTCGTCCTAATTCCCAATTGGCCGCAGATGCAGGCCTTGCCCTGGGGCGTTGCGGTGGCGTTCTGGTGAACCGGCGCATGCAGACCTCGGATCCCAACATTTTTTCCGGCGGGGACTGTGCTGAATTTCCCAACCTCATCAGCGGTCAGGAAATCCTCATGCCCCTGGGGTCTCTGGCCAACCGCCAGGGCCGTATCATTGCCACCAATATCAATGGGGGAGCCGCACAATTTCCCGGAGCTGTGGGTGCCTTTTGCATTAAAATTTTTAACATGGGCCTGGCCAAGGCAGGTCTCACCACAGCACAGGCCACCATGGCCGGGTTTGATCCCGTGGATGTGGTGGTGGCCCAGTCCGACCGGGCACACTTTTTTCCCGATGCCGATTTTATGTTCATGAAACTGATTGCCGATAGAAAAACTCGGAAAATACTGGGAGTGGAGGCAGCAGGTCCCCAGGGAGATGCCGTAAAGGCACGGGTGGATGCCGTGGCACCGCTGCTGAAATACGGGGTGGATGTGGATGAAATATCCAACCTGGAGGTTAGTTACGCCCCGCCCTATGCCTCGGCCATGGACATTGTAAACAACGCGGGTAATGCCCTTGATAACACCTTGAATGGAAGCCTCAAATCCATTGATACCTGGGAATTCCTTGAAAAATTCAAGAATGAGAATGCCCGGGTGGTGGATGTCAGAAGTACAGTTCAGGCAGACCCTTTTGTGGAAAAATATGGGGATCAATGGATAAACATTCCCCAGGATGAGTTCAGACAAAGGTTCAATGAAATCCCCAAGGATGAACCGGTCTACATGTTGTGCGGCACGGGTCCCCGCTCCTATGAGTGCCAGGTGATTCTGGCGGCCCATGGCATCACCAACTCCTTTAACATCCAGGGGGGGTATGGCATGATTTTGGCCATCCACGAACCCTTGGTCTAATACTGCTTGACAATTATATTTTCATGGCCATCTTCATACCATTGACCCATGGAGGTCTTTGGGAAGATGGCCGTGATTTCAATATTTTGTACCGATATCACACTGGACAATTGATCAAGGTCTGTCCTTTTATGCCCCCCCTTCCTTATGAATCAGTGGCACAGTTTTTGATATTTTTTAAAATTATTGGGGAAAATCTATTCGTTACTTCACCTGCAAGGTGAAAGGTAAAATGACTTTTTTTTAATGATTTCAGTATCAATAAATTTTTATGCCACTGATTTAGAGTCCTCCTTAAGAGCGTCCGCTAAAAATTTAATTCTCGGAATTTTGCCATTTTTAAGAAATGCCAACAGCGATACGCAACTCCGAAAAACTTGGGGTCTGTTAAAAAATCAGCCTCCAATAAAACAAGACTGACCCCGTCAAGCAACAACAATTCCAACAATGAATGTTTAAGACCGTATTACGAGGCTCCCTAATTATTCCTGAAGGAGATATTCCATGCTTTTCAGACTATTTTTGTGTTTTACCCTGATCCCCATGATTGAACTTTATCTATTAATACAGGTGGGCAGTGCCATAGGGGGTTTTAACACCATTCTTCTTGTGATCATCAGTGGATTTCTGGGGGCCTGGCTGGCCAGAATGGAAGGGATGAATACCTTGATGCGGGTCCGTTCCAACATGCAGCAGGGAGTCATGCCCACAGAAGATCTTCTGGATGGTTTGATCATACTCATAGCCGGGATAGTCCTCATTACCCCCGGGCTTCTCACCGATGCCATGGGGCTTACGCTATTGTGGCCGGTGAGCCGCAATGCCTTTAAGCGATTTTTAAGAAAAAAATTTGATGAATGGGCATCCAACAACACCATTGACATCACCCGGTTGTGATAAAATAGGTATTGTTACCCCCCCGACGTTTGCGTTCCGATCAGGGTAATCCTCGGAGGCGGTATAATACCATTTTTTATTTTCGTTGTGTCGATGGCCGACACACCCCTTATTACTAAATCCTGGAAAAGGAGAACTCCATGTTTTTTTCACTCATTGAAAAGAGAAGAAGTATCCGTAAGTTCAAGCAAATTCCCGTTGAGGGGGAAAAGGTCAACAAACTCATTGAAGCGGCCTTAAGACCCATGTCCGGCCGGAGCCGCAACCCCTGGCGCTTTATTGTGGTAAATCAACCAGATCTGATTGAAAAACTTGCCAGTGCCCGGCCCAGTGGATCCACCTTTCTAAAGAATGCCCCCCTGGCCATTGTGATCCTGGCAGATCCTGAAAAAACCGATGTATGGGTGGAAGATGCTGCCATAGCAACCACTTTTCTTCACCTTGCCGCAACAGATCTGGGCCTTGGCAGTTGCTGGATTCAGGTGCGCAGACGGGATCACGACGAAACCACCACGGCCGAGGAATATATCCGCAGCCTTTTAAATATCCCGGCAAACTTCAAGGTGGAATCCATGCTTGCCGTGGGCTATGCCGATGAAGAAAAAGCTCCCCATCCCAGGGAATCCCTTCAACTGGAAAAAATAACTTTCAATACATTTAGCTGAGATCAGCAAAGCCGGGGAGTCCCATTTGCCATGTTGACTCCTGGCATCATTGACGCCTTTTATTCAGCCAGGCCGTCATGCGTTTCAGCCCCTCATCCGTGGAGACCAGGGGAACATAGCCCAAATCTTGTTTTGCCCGGGAAATGTCAAACCAGTGGGAGGTGGCAAGCTCCCGGGCCGCAAACCGGGTCATGGGGGGCTCTCCCTTTAACGGAAATATCTTAAATATCAATTCAAACAGTCCCCCCACCCAATATGCCCCCCGGGCGGAAACTGCCCCCTGCACCGGCGGCAAACCAGCGGCCTCCAGAAAATGATCTACCATCTGCCACAAAGGGATGGGATCATCCTGGCTGATGAAATAGATGTTCCCGGACAGGGATGCATCCACTTTAAGACGATCCCCGGCCAACACATGGGCATGGGCTGCATTGTCCACATATATGGTATCCACCACATTGGTGCCATTGCCGATGCGGCGCAAGTTTTTTGCCCGGGAGACAATGCCTGGCAATAGATGATTGTCTCCAGGCCCCCATATGAGATGGGGTCTGAGGATAATAACACCAAGATCGGAAGATACTGCATCCAGGACTGTCTTTTCTGCCATAGCCTTGGTTGCCGGGTAAGGGGCATGAAAATGTGTGGGATAGGGTACAGACTCGTCCACCCCTTCCATATCATTGCCATCAAACACCACACTGGGGGAGCTGGTGTATACCAATCGATCCACCCCCTTTTCCCGACAACCGGCAATGACATTTTCCGTACCCAGCACATTGGCCCGGTGAAAATTTTTAAATGCCCCCCATACCCCTGCCCTGGCAGCCACATGATAGACAATATCCATGCCATCACAAGCATCTTCCAATGCCCGGGAATCTGCAATGTCCCCCTGGATCTGCCGAACCTTCCACTGATCAAGCTTCGGATAAAAGCCCCTTGAAAAACTTGTCACCTTATCCCCCCGGGCAAGCAGTACCTTTACAATGGCTTTGCCAAGGAACCCACCACCGCCGGTGACAAGAACACGTTCTGCCTTATGGTGCATATTTTTTCTCCATAAAATAAATTTTCATACCAGAAAAACTATTTCTTGACAAACAAATGATTATTATATAAAAGTTCTTTCCGTTGAGCGGGAATAACTCAGTGGTAGAGTGCGACCTTGCCAAGGTCGAAGTCGCGGGTTCAAATCCCGTTTCCCGCTCCACTTTTTACCTCCTTTTACCATTCTTTCCTTGTATCCCCTTATGAATTATTTCCTTTATTTTTAGTACTTCTGTGCTCGTTCTCCTTGTATTTATATTCCCCAACTGCTACAAATTCTCCTGAATTATACTATTCATCAACAATTCTAATTTTGACTCAAAATTTGGCAGGGGTCAGGTTTGCGTTATTGACACTTTTGTTTGACTTCTTATTTAAGCAATGAGTCCCAAATAACATACCCTTTTAAGAAGTTGGAACACTATCCTGCAACGGTGGTGTGTTCTGAAAAGGGCAAATTATTTGAGACTTTTCCTAAATAAAATCTGTTGGCAAACAACCGATAACAAAAGTCTACCCGTGCGGCCCATGAACCATCCCAAACATCCAAAATTAAAATTGCTGACGATTCATTGCCAAACGGGGGGATTTACATGTCGGTACAAAGCTTTACAGTTTATGATATCTTTGAAATGAACGCCAGACGCT
>Ga0222626_1001158_pt1 | contig 12270 bp, 10 predicted proteins | sample AntAcemetageno91_FD_179862 | JGI IMG/M metagenome (GOLD analysis project Ga0222626, IMG submission 179862) | Saline water microbial communities from Ace Lake, Antarctica - #91 | ecosystem: Environmental > Aquatic > Non-marine Saline and Alkaline > Saline | place: Antarctica: Ace Lake | collected...
AGGCTAAGTGGTAAAGGATGTAAGATTACTTAGACAACCGGGATGTTGGCTTAGAGGCAGCCATCATTTAAAGATTGCGTAATAGCTCACCGGTCAATGTGATCTTGCGCCGATAATAATCGGGGCTCAAGCCTGTCGCCGAAACTGCAGATTTATTTTGATCTTCGGATCGAAATGAGTGGTAGGGGAGCGTTCTATGCTAGGATGAAGGAGTACCGTAAGGAGCTCTGGACGAAATAGAAGTGATTATGCCGGAATGAGTAGCGAAAAGACCCGTGAGAAACGGGTCCGCCGTAAGCCTAAGGTTTCCTGGGGAAGGTTAATCCACCCAGGGTTAGTCGTGCCTAAGCTGAGGCCGAAAGGCGTAAGCGATGGACAATCTGTTAATATTCAGATACCACCTGTTATGCGCTATCAGTTGCAACATGACGCAGTAGGTTAGATCTACCCAGTGCTGGATGTCTGGGGACAAGCCCGTAGTCTTGCATTTGAAAGAGTGTGAGGTGAGAGGTTACGTGGAGTCCAATCTACGGAGCGGATGAACCGATTGACGCCACACTGCCAAGAAAAACTGTTGTAACGAGTATAACGGGTGAACGTACCGTAACCCAACACAGGTAGGCGAGGAGAATATCCTAAGGCGCTCGAGAGAACCCTCGTTAAGGAACTCGGCAAATTTGCCCCGTAACTTCGGAAGAAGGGGTACCTCGAATCCTGTAGATGTACAATCGAAGGGAATCGAGGTGACACTAAAGAGGCCCAGGCGACTGTTTAGCAAAAACATATGTCTCTGCTAAGTCGTAAGACGATGTATAGGGACTGACACCTGCCCGGTGCCGGAAGGTTAAGAGGCGTGGTTAGCCGTAAGGCGAAGCTACAAACTGAAGCCCCGGTAAACGGCGGCCGTAACTATAACGGTCCTAAGGTAGCGAAATTCCTTGTCAGGTAAGTTCTGACCCGCACGAATGGTGTAACGGTCTGGGCGCTGTCTCGACGAGGGGCTCGGCGAAATTGTAGTGACGGTGAAGATGCCGTCTACCCGCGACTAGACGAAAAGACCCCGGAACCTTTACTGTAACCTGTTATTGGATTTTGGTCCGATATGTGTAGGATAGGTGGGAGGCTTTGAAGCTTTAGCGTCAGCTAGAGTGGAGCCAACCTTGAAATACCACCCTTGTCGTACTAGAATTCTAACCCATAGCCTTGAATCAGGCGTGGGAACAGTGACAGGCGGGCAGTTTGACTGGGGCGGTTTCCTCATAAAAGGTAACTGAGGAGCACAAAGGTTCCTTCAGCGCGTATGGTAATCGCGCATTGAGTGTAAAGGCATAAAGGAGCTTAACTGCGAGACCTACAAGTCGAGCAGATGCGAAAGCAGGTCTTAGTGATCCGGTGGTTGCATGTGGAAGCGCCATCGCTCAACGAATAATAGGTACTCCGGGGATAACAGGCTTATCGGGCCCAAGAGTTCACATCGACGGCCCGGTTTGGCACCTCGATGTCGGCTCATCACATCCTGGGGGTGGAGAAGCTCCCAAGGGTCCGGCTGTTCGCCGGTTAAAGTGGTACGCGAGCTGGGTTCAGAACGTCGTGAGACAGTTCGGTCTCTATCTGTCGTGGGCGCAGGATATTTGAGGAGAGCAGTCCGTAGTACGAGAGGACCCGGATTGACGAACCTCTAGTGTTCCAGTTATGCCGCCAGGCGTATAAGCTGGGTAGCCATGTTCGGAAAGGATAAGCGCTGAAAGCATCTAAGCGCCAAGCCTCCTTCAAGAATAGATATCCCGTATCAAAAGATACCTAAAGAGACCTTGTAGACTACAAGGTTGATAGGCCCCATGTGTAAGTTCTGTAAAGAATTTAGCTTAGGGGTACTAATATCTCGTGCGGCTTGACCATTATTAACTGCAATTATTTGATAAGTTTAGTTTTTCGTCTATACAAGTTGTTGATTTTTAAGAATAGTACACGCTGGATGTCTATACATATCATCTGGAGTTAAGACAGAGCAGCATTGTTCTTTGATTGTTGAAAATTGATAAGATTTTGCCAGTGGCCATAGAGAAGGGGAAACACCCGTTCCCATACCGAATACGGCAGTTAAGCCCTTCTTCGCCGATGGTACTGCATTCGTCAGATTGTGGGAGAGTAGGGCGTTGCTGGCTTTATATTAAAAAAGAGGGCTTACATATATGTAATTGTAAGCCCTCTTTTTTTGTATTACATGATTTTATCTTTGCGCATTTAATTAACTTGACTCTTTAATAACCATTTAATATAATAATAGTTCAAACTCACGCTAATAGGAAGCGTTAACTATGTTATCCCGAATACCTTTGTTAATGGTGTTCTCAGGATAAACTTGACCGTATCCCCATATCTTTGCAGGGCTTAAGCGTATTTGGCGCTAATCGTTATTGCAGGTTAATGCAAATAATGGGAGATCACCTTATCCAAAGGAGGAATTACAATTATGCTAGATGTGAAAGACAAAAGGGCAGTTGTGTTTGTTGGGCATTCAGGGTCAGGAAAGACATCATGTATAGATGCTATGCTTTATAAGGTTGGGGCTAACTCAAGACATGGAAGCGTTGATCAGGGCAATAGTATGTGTGATTATGGCGACGATGAGATGCAGCGCAAGGTCACTATAAGGTCAAAAGTCCTTCATATAGAAAATAATAATAAGCTATTATACCTTCTTGATACACCAGGTTACGCGGATTTCTCAGGCTCTGTTATATCATGTATGCGTGCTGTTGACGCAGGTATATGCGTTATCTGTGGAGTAAGCGGAGTTGAGATAGGCGCTGAAAAGGGGTGGGAGCTATTATCAGCACGTAACCTACCTAGGCTTATTTTTGTTAATAAGCTTGACAAGGAAAATTCCGATTTTAATAAAGCTATGCAATCAATAAATAGTACCTTTGGAAAGAATTGTGTTCCTCTGGAATTTCCAATAGGCAAGGAGTCTTCTTTTAAAGAGACGATCTCCCTTTTGGATAAGAACGTTTTGGACAAGCTTGAGCCTGCTGATAAAGAGGCAGCACAAAAACACAGGGAGAAGCTTGTAGAAGCAGTGGCTGAGACAGATGATACACTTTTAGAGAAGTATCTTGGAGGAGAAGAGCTTACTGATGATGAATTAAGGAGCGCGTTAAGAAAAGGTGTATGCGAGGCCAAGGTATTTCCTGTACTTTGCGGGGCTGCTGCAAAAGAGATTGGGATACCTTTGCTTATACGGGCTATTGAGAATTTGCTCCCATCTCCCATTGAGGCTATTCCGGCATTAGCCAAAGAAGAAGGAAGTGAGGACCCGGTTCTCATAGAGCCTAAGAGGGAGTCTAGTTTTTTAGCGCTTGTGTTTAAATCCCTGATAGATCCGTTTATTGGCCAGCTTACTATCTTTCGTGTATTTTCAGGGACATTAAAGAGCGATAGTTCGTTCTATAATGTTACAAGAAAATGCAAGGAGAGGATAGGTCAGCTTTTTATTCTTCAAGGGAAAGAACAGAAAGCGGTTTCTGAGGTTTCAGCAGGAGATATAGCGGCGGTAGCAAAATTAAAAGAGACGCGTTTGAGCGATACTATCGGAGCCGATGGGTCTAAACTTTTATTTGAGCCTATTGTAATGCCTGAACCCGCGATATCTCTTTCGATAAAACCAAAATCCCGCCATGATGAAGAAAAAATAATGACTGCGCTTGCCAAGTTGACCAGTGAAGACCCTACTTTTCAATATTTAAGAAATCAGCAGACAAAGGAACTTATTATATCAGGCCTTGGTGATATGCACCTTACTGTTATGGTCAATAAGCTTAAAAATGACTTCCATGTAGATGTTGATTTAGGCATGCCTAAGGTAGCTTATAAAGAGACCATAAAGAAAAGCATACAGATACAGGGTAAATATAAGAAGCAGTCTGGTGGGAGAGGGCAATATGGAGATGTTTGGCTGGAGTTGGAACCACTTCCAAAAGGAGAAGATTTTGAGTTTGTGAATAAGATTGTCGGCGGAGTCGTGCCCAGGCAATATATACCCGCTGTTGAGAAGGGTGTAAGGCAGGCGATGAAGGAAGGTGCTATCGCAGGATATCCTATGGTTGACATAAAAACGACTATTTATGATGGATCATATCATAATGTAGATTCTTCAGAAATGGCATTTAAGATAGCAGGCAGTATGGCGTTTAAACAAGGCGTGCAGAAGGCTAGCCCTGTGCTCTTGGAGCCTGTTATGAATGTAGAAATCATAGTGCCTGAGGATGTGATGGGCTCTATCACAGGTGATATTAATTCACGCCGTGGTAGAATAATGGGTGTGGAGCCTAAAGGCACCAACCAGGTCGTGAAGGCGCAGATACCACTTGCAGAGATGCTTAAGTATGCGACAGAATTACGCTCTTTAACAGCAGGCAGGGGAGCATATCACATGGAATTTTCACATTATGAAGATACGCCTGCTAAGGTAACCCAGGGCATAATAGCGAAATATCAGGAATCAAAACAGCATGAGAAGGAAGAATAATATCGTATTGCGTAGTGTGTATCGCGTATTGCGTTACAGTAAATTGCAATGCTTGCCTGTTGGCAGATAGACGCACGACGCACAGCGTACAACGCATGACGGAACACAAGGAGTGATAAGTGTCAGGACATAATAAATGGGCAAGTATAAAGCATAAGAAGGCGGCTACAGATTCAAAGAGAGGGAAGGTATTTTCCAAGATCGCAAAAGAGATTACAGCATCTGCCAGATCAGGTGGTGGAGATCTCGCGGCTAACGCGCGCTTACGAGTTGCGGTGAATAAAGCAAAATCCGTCAATATGTCAGCAGATAACATCGATCGTGCCATTAAGAAGGGCACAGGTGAGCTTCCAGGTGTGCTGTATGAAGAGATAGCCTATGAGGGGTATGGTCCTAAGGGCGTGGCTATAATAGCTGAATCACTGACGGATAATAAGAACAGGACAAGCGCGGATATCAGAAATATATTTTCCAAAAAGGGCGGTAATATGGCAGGGTCAGGCAGCGTTAGCTGGATCTTTACAAAAAAAGGTTTTATACTAGTTGCCTTAAAGAGTACTGATGAAGATACTGTAATGTCTGTTGCTCTTGATGCCGGAGCGGAAGATATGAAAACTGAAGAAGGCATGTATGAGATTACAACCTCTATCTCTGATTTTGAAAAAGTTAAAGATGCTCTGGAAAAATCAAATATAGCTATTGAATCAGCAGAGATTATTATGATACCCGCTAGTACGGTTAAACTTGATGGTTCTGATGCCAGGCAGGTTTTAAGCCTTGTTGAGCTGCTAGAAGATCATGATGATGTGCAAAATGTCTATGCGAATTTCGATATACCTGATGAGTTAATAGAAGAGGAATGATCCGGTTTTTTAGTTTTAGGTTATCGTTTATAGAAGAAAAATTAACATCAAAAACAGAATGCTAAAAAATATGAAGATCTTAGGCATAGATCCAGGTTTAGATACAACCGGTTATGGACTGATAGATGAGAAGAGAGGCAATGTGTCTGTAATAGAAGCAGGCGTATTAAGAACGTCTTGCAAGGACTCACTTGCCCTCAGAATCAAAACTATCTATTATCAACTTGTAGATATTATAGATACTCATCATCCGGATGTATGTATTATCGAGCAGCTGTATTCTCATTACAAGCATCCTATGACATCCATTCTTATGGGGCACGCAAGAGGCATTATACTTCTTTGCTGCAGTCAAGGTAATGTTGAGATAGTTGAATATCCCGCAAAGACGCCAAAGCGCGCGATTACAGGCAATGGGAACGCGTCAAAATCACAAGTGCAGCGTGTAGTCAATAATATGTTAAATCTTAAAAATTCGGATCGACCGCTGGATGTTACTGATGCTCTGGCGTTATGCCTTACGTATGTTTATCACGCCAAGAACAAGCACTTGGAGACTGTCAATATATGATTAATGCTATAAGGGGTAAGCTTATTAAAAAGAACCAGACAAGTATTGCGATTGATGTTAGCGGCCTGATCTATGAAGTGCTTATACCCCTTACTGTATATAATGGGTTGAAATCCACAGTAGTAGATAGCGAGATATTCCTATTTACATTTCATTATTACGCCACGGACCATTCAAAGAGCTTCCCGGTGCTTATAGGATTTACAAATGAAGTGGAAAGAGAGTTTTTCGAAAAATTCATAACTGTATCCGGGGTTGGGCCTAAAGCAGCGGTAAGAGCTATTAATAGGCCTATATCTGAGATAGCAAGAGCTATTGATCGAGGAGATCTTGGTTTTTTGAAATCCCTTCCAGGTATCGGTGAACAGCGGGCAAGGGAGATTATTGCAAAACTCCAGAATAAGATAGGAAAATTCGCTCTTTTACAGGATAGTTTTAGAGATGATAGTGATTCCGAATCTAAATCTGATATCAAGGGCGAAGCGTTGCAAGTACTCATACAACTTCAGTATAAAAAACAGCAGGCAGAGGAGATGATACAGAAGGCTATGCAGAGGAATCCTAAGATTTCCGCAAGTGAAGAACTCCTAAACGAAGTTTATAAGCAGAAAAGGAGTGAGTCATGAGCAAGGTAAAAAAAGAGGAGCATATAGCAAGAGAGAAGCTGATAACCGGCAAAGAGACGGACGAAGATCAGATACTAAATATCTCGTTGAGGCCAACAAAGATAAATGAATTTATTGGCCAGGCAGGGCTCGTAGAAAATTTATTGATATTTATTGAGGCCGCTAAGAGGCGTAAAGAGCCTGCTGAACATATACTTTTTTCAGGGCCCCCGGGTCTTGGAAAGACAACCTTGGCTCATATCATGGCGCATGAGATGGGCACAAAGATCACGGCAACCTCAGGCCCTGCCATAGAAAGGGCAGGTGACTTGATAGGGATCTTAACAAATCTTGAAGAAGGTGATATCCTATTCATAGATGAGATCCATAGGATGTCAAAAGTTGTAGAAGAGTTTCTCTATCCGGCAATGGAGAATTTTCAGATAGATTTTGTAATAGATAAGGGGCCCTATGCAAAGACTATAAAATTTAATCTAAAAGCTTTTACATTGATAGGTGCTACTACGCGCTCAGGATTGCTTACAGCACCCATGCGTGGTAGATTTGGCATTTTTCACCATCTGGATTTTTATGAACCAACGGATCTGCTAAATATTATCACACGATCAGCTGCGCTATTAGCTGTTAATATAACAGGGGGCGCGGCAATGGAGATCGCAAAGCGTTCACGCGGTACGCCACGTGTTGCCAATAGATTGTTGCGGAGAGTGCGTGATTATGCTCAGGTTAAGGCTAACGGCGATATTGAAGAGGATATAGTAGATAAGGCGCTTAAATCACAGGGCATAGATAGTGCAGGACTTGATACTGTTGACCGCAAGGTTTTGAATGCGATTATAGATTATTACGATGGCGGACCCGTAGGCATAGAATCTCTCGCAGCTTCTTTGAATGAGGAGCCCGATACTATAGTAGATGTGGTAGAGCCATTTTTGCTTAAGATAGGTTATTTGAAACGTACCCAAAGAGGTCGGCAGGCAACAGAACTTGCTTATAAGCATATGAAAAATAAGGACAAGTATAAGAGCAAAGGATTAAGTATTAAGGATTAAGAATTAAATCATAAATTACATTAAAAACGAAGTTGAAGCTATGGCTTAACGTTTAATCCTTACAACTTACAACTTAATCATGAAAATACTATTACACATCTGCTGCGCCCCCTGCGCAGTTTATAGCATTCAAAAACTACAGGATAGCGGCAATGATGTAGAGGGGTTTTTTTATAATCCTAATATTCATCCCTTATCGGAATACGAAAACAGGAAAGAATCATGCATAAAGTTATCTGACATTACAGGAGTGAAGGTATCTTTTTATAATGATTATCAGTTTGAGGATTTTTTTAGAAAGATTACTTTTCATGAAAATGATCAAAGATGTGGCCTCTGTTGGGCATTACGTTTAAACAAGACTGCGGAATATGCATCAAAGAATGGTTTCGATGGTTTTACAAGTACGCTTTTTATAAGCCCTTACCAGGATCACGAGGAGATGAAAACGATCGCGGTAAAGGCGCAGAAGCAGCATTCAGTAGCATTTTTTTATGATGATTTTCGTCCGGGGTTTCGCGAGTCTCACAGACTTTCTAAGGATATGGGGCTTTATCACCAGAAATATTGCGGTTGCATTTACAGTGAACGTGAAAGATTTAAGAAGTCATATGGCAGAGAGCAGAGGATAGAAGTCGAATGAGAGGCGTAAAAAAACTGTTTTTTAATTATAGCTTCTCTTTATTTCTATGTTTGCTCTCTCTCTTTTTTTTACCCACCTCTTTCATTGTGGCCGCGACCATTGATGTCCCAGAAAAGATCAGGGTAGTGATTGCGGAGAATGTGGATGAGCTAAACCTTTCGATAAAAGGACCGTATGAGATACGGACTGTTGAGACAGAAGAGCTCCTAGATGAGGGTAGAACCTTTTTTAATAAAAAGATACGGCCCAGCACATACGGTATAGATTTTGGCAAGAAAGAATTCAAGATATATACTATCCATATAATTCCTCTGAGGGAACCAGCTATACATCTCGGCAAGAGGCTTTACAGAGGTAGCCTCCAGATCGTAAAAACAAAGGAAGGGCTTCTTCGCGCTATTAATGTAATTGATTTAGAAGATTACCTTAAAGGGGTTCTTTTTCATGAGGTATCACACAGATGGCCTATGGATGCAATAAAGGCACAGGCAATAGCATCGCGAACATTCGCGATCTATCAGGCGCAACAGAATAATCATCAGCACTATTACCTTAAAGCGGATATAAGCTCGCAGGTATACGGAGGCGTGTATGCAGAAAGATATCGTACTAATAAAGCTGTAGAAGAGACTAAGGGGGAGGTCCTTGTATATAACAGCAGGCTTTTACCGGCCTTTTTTCATGCTACATGCGGTGGATACACGGAATATGTCAGAAGGTTATGGAACGTTCAAGCAAGGCCCCTCAAGGGGGTAAGGTGTATATATTGCGCAAATTCCCCGCATTTTTTATGGGAGCTTAATCTTTCTCTTGCAGAAATTGAGAAGAAACTCAACGATGCAGGGCATAAGATATCCGGGATAACTGCAATAAAGATAAAAGGAAGAGATCAGTCCGGAAGGATTATTTATCTTATTCTGGAAGGAAGTCCCCGACGGATTAAAATAAGCGCAAAGGATTTTCGCCATATATTAGGTTCCAGGGTTATTAAGAGTACGAATTTTACTACGCAGATAATAGGCAAGGATGTGCGTTTTGAAGGAAAAGGTTGGGGCCATGGCGTAGGTCTGTGTCAGTGGGGTGCATTCACAATGGCGAAAAAAGGTAAAGATTTTCAACAGATATTGAGCCTATATTATCCCGGCGCAAAAATAGTAAAACTATCAAATAGTTACAAGGATTAAGTAATAATGAAGCTTTCGGATTTTGATTATAATTTACCACAGCACCTTATTGCGCAATTTCCCACAAAGCAGAGAGGTGCATCCAGGCTCTTGTTGCTGCGCAAGGAGAGCCTGGATATAATACACTATAATTTCAATCAACTTTGCACGCTTTTGGATGAAGGCGATATCTTAGTATTAAATGATACAAGGGTATTGAATGCCAGGCTTGTTGGCAAAAGGTTTGGATTTCAGGGCAAGATTGAGGTATTACTTATTGATAGAATAAGCAATCGTGATTATAAATGTCTAGTAAAGCCTGCCCGACGGTTTAAGGATGGCACAAAGTTGATCTTTGATAATGGAAGGCTTGAGGCAGAGGTTCTAGGTAGTGAAGAAGAATTCAAGCATATACGCTTTAACATAAGCGGAGATATAGCTACTATTCTGGATGAGGTTGGACAGATACCCTTGCCGCCTTACATAAAGAGAGAGCCGGAAGAACAGGATAAGAATAGATACCAAACTATTTATGCCAGCAAGAAAGGCGCCGTCGCTGCTCCTACAGCCGGTCTTCATTTTACAGAAGACATCTTATCCGGCATTAAGTCCAGGGGCGTTGAAATAGCTTATATTACATTACATGTAGGTTATGCTACATTTAAACCCGTAACAGAAGACAAGGTCTCCTTGCATAAGATGCACAAAGAGTATTTTGAAATCCCTAAGGTAACATCAGAGATGATAAACAGAACTAAAGAGCGCGGCAAGAGAGTTATAGCCGTAGGCACAACTACTTGTCGTGCGCTTGAATCCGCGGCTGGTAGCAGGCAGACAGGCTTGCCCAAACGAGTCCCAGGTGCTATAAGTATTGCAAAAGGCTGGACAGACCTTTTTATATACCCTGGTTACAATTTTAAAATTGTTGATGGCATGCTTACAAATTTTCATTTTCCACGCACAACATTGCTCATGCTTGTCTCTGCTCTTTGCGGCAGAGATAATCTTATTAAGGCATATCACGAGGCTATTGAGAAAGGATATCGTTTTTACAGTTATGGTGATGCCATGCTGATAGTATAAGTGGCTGGTTACAAAAATAAGGTTACAAGGGTTATGTTTAAACTTATTAAAAAAGACAGGGATACTCAGGCACGATTAGGCAAGATGACTACATCTCACGGAGAAGTAGATACGCCTAATTTTATGCCTGTAGGTACCGTAGGCTCTGTCAAGACGCTAACGCCGGACGAGATAAAATCAGCTGATACGCAAATGCTTCTTGCTAACGCATACCATCTATTTCTGAGGCCTGGCGCAGAAGTAATTAAGCAAGCTGGCGGGCTACATAATTTCATGAATTGGAGCGGACCTATTTTGACAGACAGCGGTGGATATCAGGTTTTTTCTCTGGCGCAGTTGTGTAAAATCAAGGATGATGGCGTAGAATTTAAGTCACATATAGATGGATCCAGTTTTTTCTTTACGCCAGAATCGATTCTTGAATTTCAGCAGGTACTTGGTAGTGACATCATGATGGTTCTTGACGAGTGTGTTCCTTATCCGTCCCAACATGATTACGTTAAGCGCTCGCTTAAACTTACTACTGATTGGGCAAGGCGTAGTAGACATCGCTTTCTCCGTTGCCTTGAAGATACCGGAAGCCAGCAAAGCGATCGGAACAATGGCCCCATAACTACACAAGGACGCCAGTATTTATTTGGAATTGTACAGGGTGGTATGTATTTTGATTTACGTAAAGAAGCCGTGGACCAGCTCATAGAGATAGGCTTTGACGGATACGCGTTAGGAGGCTTAAGTGTGGGGGAACCGCGAGAGCTTATGTATGATATTGTAGAATCGACGATTCCTATGCTGCCAGATAATAAGACTCATTATCTTATGGGCGTTGGAACAATAATAGATATATTTGAGTCTGTTGAAAGAGGTGTTGACATATTTGATTGCGTAGTTCCCACTAGAAATGGTAGAAATGGTGTTGCATTTACAGCGACAGGTAAGATGCAGATAAGGAATGCCAGATTTAAGAATGACAATACTCCTATAGACAGAGAATGTGTATGTGCATGCTGCAAAGGTTACGCGCGTTCTTACTTGCACCATCTATTCAAGGCGAATGAAATACTGGGCTTGAGACTATTGTCATTGCATAATATAACATTTTATGCTAAACTAATGCAAAATATTCGCCAGGCAATAAAAGAGGACAGATTCTTGGAATTTAAGAAAGAATTTTTAGGAAATTATAATACTTAACATTACACACATTCGGTGAGTGAAGTATATTATCCGATAAAAAATGGAGGCTTGAAATATGTTTTTATCAATAGCGTATGCGATGGGCCAGGCACCACAACAGCCGGGGGCAGAGGCGCCAAATCCTCTGATAAGCTTAATGCCGCTTATACTAATGTTTGTTATATTCTATTTTCTACTTATCAGGCCGCAGCAGAAAAAGCAGAAAGATCACAAGGCGATGCTATCTGAGCTGAAGAAGAATGACCAGGTAATTACCTCTGGCGGTATTCACGGCACCATTGTGAATATAAAGGATAACACATATGTGATTAGGATAGATGAGAATGTCAAGATAGAGATATCAAAGACAGCAGTATCCGGGGTAGTAAAGAAAACAGAGAAGACATCAAGCAATTAACGATATAAAAGGAGTTTTGTCAAATGCAGAAGAATCTGAAGTGGAAGACTATATTGATTCTTGTTGTAATAGGTCTTTCGATATGGAGCCTTTGGCCGCCGCTTAGTGTGAAGGATAAAGAAGGCAATATCATAAGAGAGGGAAGGA
>Ga0222626_1001160_pt1 | contig 12225 bp, 10 predicted proteins | sample AntAcemetageno91_FD_179862 | JGI IMG/M metagenome (GOLD analysis project Ga0222626, IMG submission 179862) | Saline water microbial communities from Ace Lake, Antarctica - #91 | ecosystem: Environmental > Aquatic > Non-marine Saline and Alkaline > Saline | place: Antarctica: Ace Lake | collected...
CGTCGCACTGTTAGCTTCAGAAATAGTTTCTTTGATTGAATTTGAAGGGCAAGAAGTGTCTGTAACAGGAAGGCGTCATACAGAAAAAATGAGAGAACTTTTTATAGTAGATGAATTACATTTACTCTCAGAAGAGTTATCTGATGACCATGAAGCTCTACCAAAACGATTTTCTACAAAGAATTTTTCTTTTGTTTTTCCTCATGATTGGCAGTATTCGACTGCTCCGGATGGAACAATGCATTTTACGGAGAAAACTGATGACCAAGGAAGGGTATTTCTTCAATTTTCTGTTGAACCAAAGGAACGCCGTGACAAGAAAATGATTCCGTCAGTTTCCATTGCTGGGTTTGAAGGAACCAAAAGCGTAATGGGAGATGAGTTAGGACGTGAACATCAAAAAATAGTGTTATGGTCCAATAACTCAAATAACAAATATACTTTTTCTTTTACAGCAGATTTTGAAGAGTTCGATAAGAAAAAGGCATTTTTCCAATTACTGAATTCTTTTATAGAAGGAGAAAGTGTTGTTCGTGCAGCACAAGATGACGATCGACGGATTCAAGCAGAACATGAAGCAGAAAAGGTAAGAGAATTAACAAAAAAAATAGAGCCAGAAGTTGTTGAGGGAGAGGAAGAAAGTTCTTCAGAAGAAACTACAGAGAAAGAGGAAAAAGAAGGAGTATTTTCTCGTATTTTTGGATCAAAAGAAAATATAGACACAGATGTAGCATTAGAAAAAGCAGCACAGGCTGCAGCGGACATGCCATTAAAGGATGATTTTACAAATTTGATTGATGGGAAGGCATTCCCTTATACCAGTTCATATTTAAAGTTTTCTATGAAAGCCCCGTGGGGATACTGGTTCAAAAATGTGGGACCAACTGAGCCACTATTATTACAATTTGGATTTGCAAAACATGAGATTTCAGAAATAGCTGATAGTGAGTTTCTTTTGGAAATTGTACCAAGTGAAAGTCCAGTAACGACAGCACGTGAACGAAAAAGTGATGGGGAACTGTATATTGAATGGGCGAGAGATGATTCTTCATTTTTTAGACTCCATGGACCAGAATCAACACGTGACGCCATGCGTTCGGTACAATCAACAGTAAAAAACATATAATGTCTCGGTGGTTTGTTCTACACGGATGGGGAGGGAATTCTACAACGAATTGGTTTCCATGGTTGAAAGCTATTGAGGAAAAGAAGGGGAATGAAGTTTTTGTTCCGGATTTTCCAAATACAGAGTTTCCAGAATATGATGCGTGGAGAGAGCATTGGGAATCAATATATGCATCCAAAATAGAGAAGAATGCCGTTTTGATAGGACATTCACTCGGTGGATCATTTTTATTACGATGGTTATCAGAAAAACAAATATCAGTAGCAGGTTTAATACTTGTCGCGCCAGCACCAGATGATTGTGGGATTGAGGAAGTGAAGACCTTTTTTACTGTTCCATGGAATGAAGAAATTTTGAAAAAAAACATTGTAAAAGTAACGCTCCTAGGGGCAGAGAATGATCCTTATATCCCGTTAGAGAAGTTTGAAGCTCTGGCGAAGGAGTTGGGAGCAACATTCAAAAAATGTTCAGGGGGAGGGCATTTGAATGATAAAGAGTTATTAGAGATTTTATGATTTTTTATAAAAAAAAGACAGCCACAAGGGACTGCCTTTTATGATTTTTTTATTTTACAAACAGAAATCTCGGCGTGACAGAATTGGGCATTTAATATTTACACCATCTCTAGTTTTTTCTTCACAGATTCGATATGTAATTTTTCCATCTTGTAGATAAAAACTCATTGTTTCATGAATAAGGTTTGGGTTTGTACTAGCCTTGTATCGATAATCATATTCAACACAAACGACATCACTGTGGAAATCAGGTATATCTACTTGTTTCACAGAAACATTTTGATATCCACCATCTATTTTTTCAAACTCTTCACCAAAACGTGCTACAGAACCTTTGATTCGGTCATCGCATTTGATGTCAGAGATAATATCACAGGCATCTTTGAAACGTTCTTGATTGTAGTGATGGAGAAATGTTCTTACGAGTTTTTCAGGAGTTGTCATTTCTGGTGAAACAAGAGAGGATTTTTCATCAAGAACAATAATAGAAGGTTCTTCCATAGAAATTTCTTCATCATTATCCTCAATAATATCACTATCCTCAACAGTAACTTCTACAGTGTCAGAAATCATTTCAATAACCATTTCAGAATCATTTGCAATTAATCCTTCTTTGTCAGGAGTACCGGGTAAACCGAGTATCGCTACTGTAATAAGAACAATAAGAGTAATAATAAATAACGGTGCTATTTTCTTGACTGTGCAGCAAGACGATTTTTTTGTTTTTTTCTTTGTCATTTGTATAAAATAATGAATTACTATATACGGTATCATGAGTTGAAGGAATTCACAAATTTTAGACGTACATATTTGCACAATGAGAGCAGTCGGAGTAAACTCTGCGAGTACTTTTATCTTTAGAAATGTCAAAATACAATCATCAGAAAATAGAACAGAAATGGCAGAAGTTTTGGGAAGAAAACAAAACATTTGCTGCAACAACTGGTTCTGACAAACAGAAATATTACGCGCTCGACATGTTTCCGTACCCATCTGGAGTGGGTTTGCACGTGGGACATCCAGAGGGATACACAGCAACAGATATTATTTGTCGTAAGAAACGACATCAAGGATTTGAAGTGCTTCATCCGATGGGATGGGATGCTTTTGGTTTGCCGGCAGAGAATTATGCATTGAAAACAGGAGTGCATCCAGCGGCATCTACTGCAGAAAATATAAAAACATTCAAACGTCAGATTCAGTCTTTCGGTTTTAGTTATGATTGGGATCGTGAGGTTGCGACGACAGATGAAGGATATTACAAATGGACGCAGTGGATTTTTCTTCAGTTATTTAAAAAAGATTTAGCGTACGAAAAAGAGATGGCTATGAACTGGTGTCCTGAGTGTCGCGTGGTAGCCGCAAATGAGGAAGTGGAGCAGGGAACACACGAACGGTGTGGAACGCCTGTAGAGCGCAAGAACTTGCGTCAGTGGATGTTTGGGATTACGAAGTACGCAGATCGCCTGCTCGATGATTTGGACACATTGCCAGAGTGGCCAGAAGCGATCAAAACGCAGCAACGGAATTGGATCGGGAAAAGTGTTGGTGCAGAGGTGGATTTTGATCTTGAAGGAGAAAAAGTTCGCGTATTCACTACTCGTCCAGATACTTTATTTGGAGCGACTTATTTCGTTCTCTCACCAGAGCATCCTTTGGTTTCTCAGATTACAACAGAAGAAAAACGTGCTGAAGTTGAAAAATACCAGAAAAATTGTGCGGCGAAATCAGAATTGGAACGTACGGAATTAAACAAAGATAAATCAGGAGTATTTACAGGAGCATTTGCTATCAATCCCGTGAATGGGAAAAAGATTCAGGTGTGGATCGCCGATTACGTGATGATGAGTTATGGGACGGGAGCGATTATGGCTGTTCCCGCACATGATGAACGAGATCAGGAGTTCGCAACGAAATTTGGATTAGATATTATTGAAGTAGTGGGAGGATTGGAGGATCCTTTTCAAAAATCAGGCGGAAAATTAAAAAATTCAGATTTTTTGGATGGATTAAATGTGGAAGAGGCAACAGCAAAAATGATTACACATTTAGAAGCAAAAAAAATAGGAGAAAAGAAGATAAACTTCAAACTCCGCGATTGGATCTTTACGCGTCAGCGATTCTGGGGAGAGCCGATTCCATTGGTTTTTGATACAGAGGGGAAAGTGCACGCATTGGACGATTCAGAGTTACCTTTGACGTTGCCAGAAATTGATGACTATCACCCGACTGCGGATGGTGAGCCACCATTGGCACGAGCTGAAGACTGGGTGAAGGTGAAGGGATATTTTACTTCAGAGGGGACAGTAAAAACTTTGAAAAAAGGAGAATCTGCGCCAGGTGGAGTCGAAATACAAGAATTCAAAAGAGAAACATCCACGATGCCTAATTGGGCTGGAAGTAGTTGGTATTGGTTGCGTTATATGGATGCGAATAACGAACAAGAATTTTGTTCAAAAGAATCGGATAAGTACTGGGGAAACGTTGATTTGTATGTTGGTGGAACCGAACATGCGGTACTTCATTTGCTCTACGCACGGTTTTGGCACAAGGTTTTGTATGATTTAGGTCTTACTCACACAATTGAGCCATTCAAGAAATTGATAAATCAGGGATTGATTCTCGGACGCGATGGAGAAAAAATGTCGAAATCGCGAGGAAATGTAGTGAATCCAGATGAAATTGTGGAAGAATTTGGAGCAGATACTTTGCGTATGTATGAGATGTTTATGGGGCCTTTTGAACAAGCAAAACCATGGGCAGCCGATGCTGTGGGTGGTATGCGGAAATTTCTCGATAAAGTATGGCGTACGTTTAATGAGAAAAAAATGGGGGACGGATGTCCTTTGCCTGCCTTTCGAAAAGTTGTTGGGCAGACAATAAAAAAAGTGGAAGAAGATATTGATGAATTTAAGTTTAATACAGCGATTTCTCAGTTAATGATTTTTTTCAACGAAGCACAAAAATCGCCAGAACTCTCTCGTGGAGCAATGAAAAAGATTTGTATTTTGCTCTCTCCATTTGCTCCGCATTTGGCAGAGGAGATTTGGTCTACTGTATTTGAAGAAAAAGAATCCATCGCCTATGCGCCATGGCCAACGTATGATCCTCAATTTTTGATAGATGATACGGTGAATTATGCCGTGCAGGTGAATGGTAAATTGCGTGGAGACTTTCAACTTCCAAAAGACGGGAGTAAGGAGGAAGCAATTGCGATGGCAAAAGGACTTGAGAAAGTTCAGAAATATTTGAACGAAGGCGAAATCAAAAAAGAAGTTTTTGTTCCCGGGAAAATTGTAGGATTTGTCGTTAAATAATTAAAGATGAAACTCTCAATAATCATTCCTACAATTGGACGAAACACGCTTCAGGGCGTGCTCGAGGCGATTGTGAATTCAGATGGTTTTGAAACGATTGCACCAGAAATTATCGTGGTGCGAGACGCTGTTGAGGGAGAATTTCTCGCTAAATTGGAGCACGAATTTCCACAGGTTACTTTTATCGCAACCAAAGAAAAATCATACGCCGGTGGTGCGAGGAATTTGGGTATAGAAAAAGCAACAGGGGAGGTGATTGTCTTTCTCGGAGATGATACAATCCCGCAATCAGATTGGCTTAAGAGAGTTTCTGGTTTTCATGAAAAAAATAAAACAAAACAATCGGTTTTATTGGGAAAAATTTCTTGGGCGCCTGAATTAGCGAAGGATGGATTTCATCATTGGTTAGAAAATAATGCGCAGTTTGCATTTCATTCGATAAAAAACCATGGAGCCAATTGGCGACATTTCTATACGTCGAATATTTCCATGAAGCGGGAATTGATCGGGGAAGAGCGATTTAGTGATAGATTTACTGGTTGGGGATTTGAAGATACGGAGTTTGGATACCGTTTGTCCAATAACGGAATGAAAATATCTTTTGATCCAGAATGTGAGGTTTTACACGATCATAAGCAAGAAGAGGAACAAGTGTGGGCACAGACGCGTAATGCACGTAAAAACGCAGAGGTTTTTGAATCGCTGCATCCAGAGATTTCGTTGATTCCGAGAGGAGGGAAGCGTTCTCTTTTACAAATACTGATTCTTCTATCTCATCTCATTCCTACTCAAAAAATGAAATGGTGGAGAAAATGGAAGAAAAGTTGGTTAGATGTGTAAACAAGGAATTGACTATTGTAGGAAACCTGTTAAACATGGGTAGTATTTTAAAATGCTAAAGAATGAATAGGATTCCACTACAAGAACAACTGACAGCTGTTGAAGATAAGCATGATGATGATCATCCTTATTCAATGCCAGATGAAATTATAGAGAAGTTACAAGTGAGGGTAAAACATGTTTTATCTATGAATAGTGAAGAATGGAATGATTTCCTTCGTTTTCAGGCATTTAAAGTAAGTGATTTTCTCTTTGGTCCCATTAAAGAAAGAAATACAAAAAAAGCTCAGTCTGAGAATGAGGAAAAAAAAACAGGAAGAATATTTCCATTTGAGGCTTTTCATCCAAAGAATGCGACAGATGGGCAATGGGTTGTTTTTGAAAAAAGTGTTCGACAACTTTCCGGAGATCCAGATTTAGATGTAGCGAGGTTATTTGAAAAACCTTTAGGAACATCAGAGTCAATGAATGTGGCAACAGATGGGGTAAGTGAACTGATGATTGCGCGAGCGAAAGAAATCAAAAATTGGTTTAAAGAAACAGAGATAATGAAATTAATGATGGATGGACTTGATTCCATGCCTCATATAAATTTTGATTTTCTTGGAAAAGGAGAAAAAGAAAATACTACATCTCCCTACGATCCAACATCGCGCGGCTGAGAGTGCCGGCGTCGAGATAATCCAGGTCACCACCAGAAGGAATCCCTCGTGCGAGGCGAGAAATTTTTGCGGTGCATCCCATTTGCTTTAATTGATCGGAAAGAAACATTGAAGTTGCCTCGGCCTCAGTTGTTCCAGGAAGAGCTATGATAATTTCATTGGGAGGAGTACTTAATACACGAATGAGGAGTGATTCTATGCGAATATCGCTGGCTGTTACTCGATCAAGTGGGCTAATGACTCCATGAAGAACGTGATATTTTCCACGAAAGGCATGTGTTCTTTCTAAGGCCAAAACATCCATTGGGGATTCTACGATACAAATCTCAGTATCAGAACGTTCGGAGTTTTCACAAATAGGACACAGTTCCGTTTCTGCAAAATGACAACAATTGTCACATTCCTTTACGCACGTTTTTAATTCTGCAAGAGAGTTTCCAATTTTTTTTTCAAGACCATTCCCATTTTTTAATAATGAAAAGACAAGTCTTTCAGCACTTCGTGTTCCAATTCCAGGAAGGTCAGATAATGCATCTATTGCAGTTGTAATCGCTTCGGGCAAGAGCTTCATTTTTTTGCTTCTTCATCGGGGCGCATAATATCTTGGTTTTTACCAAGAAGTTTTTTCATATGTTCAATAACGTTGTCAGCAGAAATCGTATCACTTCGCCCTGTTTCCATATTTCGAATAATTGCCTCATTTTTCTTTACCTCCAAATCTCCCATGAGAATTGTATAGGGAACTTTGAAGTTTTGCGCACGAGTGAGTTGTTCTTCCATAGAAGTTTTTCCTAATACTCCAACAGCATGAAATCCCGCTTCTCGTAATTTAATAAGAACAGGAAGAGCGTGTTTTTTTGCAATAGGACCAGTAGCGGCAACAAATATTTGAAGAGTGTCCTTTTTTGGGATTTTGACATCGAGATCACGCATGAGTTGCATGATACGTCCCATACCAGCGGCCATTCCGCATCCGCCAAGTGTTTTACTCGCTCCCATTTTTTTCAATAATCCGTCATATCGCCCCCCCACGAGTATTTTTTGTCGAGAACTTTTGATTCGAAATTCAAAAACCGTGTGAGAGTAGTAATGAAGTGGACGAATTAACGTAGGATCAATAGTATATTCAATTCCAAAAGTGTTGAGATACGATAGAGTTTGATCAAAAAATTCTTGAGATTCTGGAGAAAGGTAATCAGTAATTTTTGGTGCCATTTCTGCCAAGACTTTTTCATCATCACTGCGTGGATCAGTAAGAAGAAGCAAGAATTTCTTTTGCTCAAGTCTTTCGCGTCCTTCAGGAGTAAGAGATCGTTCTTTTCCTGCATAAAAATTCTCAAGTGCGGCGATATAACGCTCACGATCTTCAGTTGTTCCAAACGTATTTACTTTCAATTCACATTCATCGCGCACCTGTAAGTCAGACAAAACTCGGTGTCCGAGGTACATAATTTGCGCATCAATCGCGGGATCAGATTCTCCCAAAACTTCACATCCAAATTGCCAGAATTCCCGCTGTGTACGACTTTGTGGTCGCTCAAATCGAAAACATCGTCCGAAATAATATAATTCAGCAGGAAGAGGACCTTCTTCTAAATCATGTTCAAGAAATGCACGGACAACACCGGTAGTCATTTCTGGGCGAAGAGAAAAATCTCGTCCTCGTGGATCAGCAAATGAGTACATTTCTCGTTTAATAATTTCACTATCAGTTCCGAGTGCTCGTTCAAATGCAGCGGTTTCTTCAAAAATAGGAGTTTCAATACGACGAAATCCTGATTGCCGAAACCGATGTCGGACGGCTTTTTTCACAAATGTAAAATAATCGTGATCATTTGGTAAAATGTCACCAGTTCCTGTTGGGGCTTTGAATTTTTTGGGGCTCATTTGATTATAAGTTTAATATTCGTTTGACAGCAAGAACGCAATTTCCGGGATCAATAACCGTTAATACCGGTGTTTTGCTCGGCATTTGAAGTGTTGAATGGATGTTTACGAGATAGTCATCTTTTCCTGAAAAGGGTGGACAGGCAATAGTCACGTGTCGTGAGTTAGCTCCAACAAACCCAGATAAGGCATTACTTCGACCAGCAATAGTTACAAATATAACCCGTTCTTCCGTTTCAAATCGTTCAATGATTTCAAGAACTTTTTGTGGTTCTTTGTGTGCGGAGGCAGCAATTAGCTCTACTGTGAAACTTTCTTTCAAAGGAGTAACAATTTTTTCCGCAAAAGGAAAGTCACTTTCAGATCCACAAAGGACAACAACGGTAGAAGATTTAGACATTTTAGTGTAAATTTAGCAAGAGAATTTTGCTGACGGAGTTTACAAAATTTTTGTCCTGTTGTAAAACGGAGTTGTTATTTTTATAGTTTTAAAAAATGAAACGATTATTCGGATTTTTGTTTTCGGTATCACTAGGAGCATTGTATGGAGTATTTTTTGCTCAAAAATCAGGAAAGAAACTGCGTTCTGACCTCAAAAGATCAAAGAATCCAGGGAAGGACTTGTTAGGAGAATTAAAAAATGTTGCATCAGAATCAGGAAAAGAAGCTACAGATTGGGCAGAAAATTCAGAGGAAGTACAGAATTTATTAAAGGAAGCACACAAATATTTTGACGATTTAATGGAGCAGTCAAAAATAGTGAGAGGCGCCGCGGCAGATACAGTGAGTGAGGAATTAGCAGAGCTAGGAGTACAAGCTGCAGCAGCTGCAAAAAAAGTAAAAAAGACGACAATAAAAAAAGCAACTAAATTTAAAAATGAACTCGAAAAAGATGTTAAGAAGAGCGTAAAGGTAATTAAGAAAAAATTAAAGAAGTAGTAGGAAATCTTCAATTTTGAGTCATTTATCTTCAAAAGGAAGAGGAATACTTGAATTTTTTTAAAGAATTTGTAGGGTACAAGTACTTTTGAAATACATACATGGCAACAAAAAAAGATCATTTCGGAGAAGTTCTTGAACGGAACGGTGTAAAATATTTTTTAGGAATTTCCGCATTTTTATATATTTTGGGAACGGTTATCTTCAATATTTATCTAAAAAAATTAGGAAGTTTTGAATTTAATTTATTGCAATTGCGCTATATGTTCGTAGGAATTGCATTTGTACTCATTACTTCTGTATTGCCGTTTTTAATTTGGAGTATATATGGAATTGCTCGAGTAATTCGAGGACCAGAGCCTCAGCCAAAAAAGAAATTGGCACCAATGCAAAAAGCAAAAATTACACGAGCTCGTAATGAAAAACAGGAACGACTCTTTAATCGATGGAAATTGGCGTTTATGATCTTTTTGCCAGTATGGATTGCTACATATGCATGGCTTGTTTTCCCTGAAATCCCAAGTGGATTTGGTGGAGCGAAACCCTATGCAGCACGTTTGATTGGTACGGAGGAAGCGATTCAAAAAATTAATGACCAGATTGCCTTTGAAGCAGGAGTTCAAACAGAAAAATTACCATTTGAATTATTGCCTGGTACATCAGGATTAACAACAGGAGCAAATGTTCTTATTCTTGATAAAAGTGATTCTCGAATTTTTCTCTTATTAACACGTGATTTATATCTTTCTTCTACTTCGGATTTTGCCAAAAAGATGTTGGAACTCGGGAAAATGCCTGAAGAATTAGAATCAGCAGACACAGAATCATTTCAGGTGAAACCACTTATTGTAAGTGCAGAGGGAATTGATGGAATTACGCTTAGTTTGTATGAACCATTAGTGGGAACAACTACTGAAGACTTACAATTGGCAGCGGAAATTGTGGCAGCAAATCCGGATCGTGCACAGGAAGTTTCAGATGCTATATCTGAAGATTTGCCGGGTGTAGGAGAAAAAATTGTCGCAGCAGTGCAGCAACATCAAAACACACTGCCACCAGATACAGTGAACCCCGTAACACTAGTTGATCCAGTGATTTCATTAGAAGAAGTAATTAATGAAGTTATTGAAGAATCAGTGGATACGACATTTTTGGACTTTAGAGCACTTTCATTTGCTCAAGCAACAGCACTTATCGATACAGAACGTCGTTCTGGAGTAAATTCAGAAAATCGAAGAGTATTGATTCAATCAGTAACGGAAGGATTAAAAAAAGATTTTCCAGATGCATGGGCACAGCTTGATCCGATAACAAATTTTCTGGTAATTGGACAAACTGATCCTGATTTTGCTAAAAAAATAAAGGAGGCATTTCGTGGGGCAGATAATGCAGAAACAGTAATGACTCGATTGAATACAACTGAAAAAACAGAAGAGAATCCTTTTACCGAAGTTCGAGCAGGAGCATTAGAATTATTGCAGAATTCTTCTCAAACAAATACTCAAGGAAATCGAGAATTTGTAGCACAATCATTACAGAATTATTTCAACAACAAGTCGCCTCGTCGCAGATGGTTTTGGGAAGAAGGATATATGCTCGACACAGGAGTAGGGCATGAAAAATTCTTTGAGAATCTTGAAAAGGTATTTACAGACCCCACGGACTGGGATGAGTTTAAAACGCTTCTTGTCGATTTTGAGACGAAGATGAATGAAACATGTGAGGACGGGATTCTAAATCAAGATGAGACAGCGATAGATTGCGGAGGAGTTTGTGAAGCATGTGTAGTCGTTCCCCTAGCAACATGTGAGGATGGGATTCTGAATCAAGATGAAACGGAGATAGATTGCGGAGGAGTCTGTGAAGCATGCGTAGTCGTTCCCGTAGCAACCTGTGAAGACGGAATTCTGAATCAAGACGAGATAGAGATAGATTGCGGAGGTGTTTGTGACGCGTGTGTAGTTGTTCCAGTAGAAACATGTACTGATGGAATTCTGAATCAAGATGAAACAGCAATAGATTGTGGAGGTGCTATATGTGAAGCGTGTGTAGTCGTTCCGGTTGAAACCTGTGAAGATGGGATTCTCAATCAAGATGAGACAGAGATCGATTGTGGAGGTGCTATATGTGACGCGTGTGTAGTTGTTCTAGTGGAAACCTGTGCGGATGGAATCCTGAATCAAGATGAAACAGAAATAGACTGTGGAGGAACAGTTTGTGAAGCATGTGTAGTAGTTCCGACGTGTACCGATACCATTCAGAATGGAGATGAAACAGGTGTGGACTGTGGAGGAATTTGTCTGAATGCTTGTGAATAAAAAATTAAAAAAGCCCCACGCATTGCGAGGGGCTTTTTTTATATCAAATTAAATCCTACGTGCGGCGTTTCATCTCATAAAAGTTGGCTCCAAAGAGAAGTGCGAGGATAATGAAGGCGTTCCAAAATAGTGATAGGCCAAGTATAGCACCGAGAGGGAAGAGCAGCATTGTTACAAAAGAGAAATGCAACATTGCCATAAAACTTTTTTCGAAGTCCCAATCCTTTATCTGTGCAATAGCTCCAATAGCCCAAAAGACAAGAGCCCAAAATAGCGCAGAAACAAGACGGAATCCAGCCAAAACAACATATGCAAATCCAGTGAAGAAGAGAAGCATTACAAAGAAAATTTTCGTGATAAGGTCCTTTTGTTGAGCAATAACATTTAAATTAAGAGTAAATGGAAGAGGCGACTCTATAGCATTTTCTCCTTCAAACATATCCTTAAAGGTAATGATTTCTGTTTTTGCTTCTTCAGCACTTTTTATAATAAATTTATCGTGTAATAAAAAGAAAGCATTGGGGAATTTTTCCAGGTCTTCAAGGGTGACAAGTCGATTTTTGGTATCAATAAGGATAACAGCATCTGTAGTAGTTTGATCTATTTCGTCTATTGTATTTA
>Ga0222626_1001164_pt1 | contig 12197 bp, 22 predicted proteins | sample AntAcemetageno91_FD_179862 | JGI IMG/M metagenome (GOLD analysis project Ga0222626, IMG submission 179862) | Saline water microbial communities from Ace Lake, Antarctica - #91 | ecosystem: Environmental > Aquatic > Non-marine Saline and Alkaline > Saline | place: Antarctica: Ace Lake | collected...
GATCTTTTCCCGGGCGGACTGGCTCACAAGGCATCCTTTAAGGAAAAACGCTTTTGTCAATTCCCCATTACCGAGGATTTTTATGCCATCTATTTTTCCTTTGACGAGCCCTCTGTCTTTGAGAAGTATCCCATCAATGGTAATACCGGCTTCAAAGACATCCAGATCCCCAAGGTTCAAAACGGCAATTTTTTTCTTAAAAAGACTGGTAAAGCCTCTTTTGGGAAGCCGTCGATGCAAGGGCATCTGACCGCCCTCAAAACCGGGACGAACCCCACCACCGGATCTGGCATTATGCCCTTTATGACCCCGTGTGGAGGTTTTTCCCATACCGGAACCAGGACCGCGTCCCACTCTTTTCCTGCTTTGTCGGCTCCCTTCTGCAGGGGACAATTCATGCAATTTCACTTTAAACCTCCTCTACCCTGACCAGATGTGGAACCTTTTTTGCCATCCCGAGGATTGCCGGGTTGTTCTTATGTTCAACGGTCATATTTATTTTTCTCAAACCCAGCGCACGGAGAATTCTGCGATGCTTTTCAGGACGTCCGATGATGCTTCTGATCTGCGTTAGTTTAATTTTACCTGACATGTCAAGTCCCTCCTATATATCTTCCGGTCGAAGGCCCCTTCTTCTGGCAACCTCTTCTCTGGTTTCAAGTGACTTCAGTCCGGCCATGGTCGCCCTGACCACGTTGTGAGCATTATTGCTGCCAATGCATTTGGTCAAAATATCGGTGACCCCAACGGCTTCAAGAACGGCACGAACAGCACCGCCTGCTATAACCCCGGTACCTGGAGAGGCTGGTTTTAAAAGCACACGGCCGGAACCGGCACGTCCCACCACTTCACAGGGGACGGATCCATCCAGAATAGACACCTTTGTCATGGAGCGTTTGGCTTTTTCAACACCCTTGCGGATGGCCTCAGGTACTTCGCCTGCTTTTCCCAAGCCATAGCCCACGCTACCTTCACCATCACCTACCACACATAAAGCGCTAAAGCTGAAATTTCTACCACCCTTTACAACCTTTGCAACTCTGTTGATTCGAACAACTTTATCAATCAACTGATTTTCATCTGTCTGTTTGCTGCCCAAGGAACTCCCTCCTTAATTAGAAATTCAACCCGACTTCCCGGGCTCCGTCAGAAACAGACTTAACACGTCCGTGATAAAGAAAGCCATTTCTGTCGAAGGTGACTTTAGTAATCCCCTGATCCAGGGCCCTTTGTCCAACAAGCTTTCCGATAACAGCAGCCCCTTCTTTTCCACTGCTTTTGATACCGGTCTCTTTAAATTGGGAATCGAGGGTGGATGCTGACACAATGGTATGCCCTTTGACATCATCAATGACTTGGGCATACATATGGCCAGCACTCCTGAAAACGCTAAGTCTGGGGCGTTCCGGTGTACCATTGATATTTTTTCTAATTCTTCGCTTTCTCTTTAATCTTGAGATTCGCTTTGTAGTTCGATTTGCCATTGTATTCTATTCCTGATTATGATTATTTTGCTGCAGCCTTACCGGCCTTTCTAATGATTCTTTCATCTGAATACATAATTCCCTTTCCCTTGTAGGGCTCGGGGGGACGGACTTTTCTAATCCGCGCTGCAGTCTCACCAAGAACCTCCTTGTCAATGGATGACAGGGTGATCTGGGTATTTTTATCCACCTTTGCGGTAACGCCGTCAGGAAGAGCAAAATCAACGGGATTGGAATAACCCACATTCAATATCAGTTGATTTCCCTTTACTTCGGCACGATAACCAATTCCGTTCAACAAAAGCGTTTTCACGTACCCTGTGGTTACACCAATCACCATGTTCTGAATCAATGATCGATACAAGCCCTGCAGGGCAACGGTCTTCCGATTCTCATCTATGGGAGAGACCAGAAGCCTATCTTCTTCAATTTTAATTGTGACTGCCGGATGCAGACTGCGCTGAAGTGATCCCAAGGCGCCTTTAACGGCGATGGAACCATCTGTGAGTGCAATTTCCACCTTTTCAGGAATCTGGACCGGCTTTTTACCAATTCGAGACATGTATCCCTCCAGTTTTACCAGATATTACAGAGGACTTCGCCGCCCACATTTTCTTTTTTTGCCTGCTTATCCGTCATCAACCCTTTTGATGTGGATACAATCGAAATACCAAGACCGTTTAATACCGGCTGAACTTCTTTGGACTTTGTGTAAACCCTGCAACCGGGCTTACTGACTCGCTGAAGTCCATGTATGGCAGGTTCACTTTCACCTACATATTTAAGATAAACGCGAAGCACACCTTGTTTGTCATCTTCAAGGAATTTGTGATTCTTAATGTAGCCTTGCTCTTTCAGCACCCGCGCCAATTCAATTTTCAATTTGGACCCGGGGATATCCACTTTTGCGAACTCTGCCTTAGCACCATTTCTGATTCTTGTAAGCATGTCCGCTATGGGATCACTCATTGCCATAATAATCTCCTGAAACAACTTTGCTGTCTTTGCAGACAGAAAAGAACTATACGATATCTGTTATCCAAGTTTGACATAATCACCCGACCTATCTGGGCTTGTCGGAATGATTACCAACTCGATTTTGTCACACCCGGTAATTTTCCGGCAGAAGCAAGATCCCTGAAACAGATTCTACAGATACCTGCTTTCCGGATAAATCCCCTGGGCCGGCCACAAATGGTGCAACGATTGTACGCCCGCACTTTAAATTTCGGCGTTCTCCCCGCCTTTGCGATAAGAGACTTCTTTGCCAACTTTACCTCCTGGAAGGATATGCTGTATGCAGGGGAGAAACAACGTTAATTTTTCCCGGGCCCCATTTCATATCCAAGTTACAACTTACGATTAACGATCAGTTTTTAAAGGGCATTCCAAAAAGCGTAAGCAGTTCCTTGCCCTCTTTGTCGGATTTTGCCGTGGTGACTATGGTAACATTAAGACCCTTAATGCTGTCAGTCATGTCATAATTAATTTCTGGAAAAATAATATGCTCTTTGATGCCAAGACTGTAGTTACCTCTTCCATCAAAAGCCTTTCCGGAAATCCCCCGAAAATCACGAACACGGGGAAGCGTAATGTTTACCAATTTTTCCAGAAAATCATACATCTTTTCCCGGCGCAGGGTAACCATACAACCAATGGACTGTCCTTCCCTGAGCTTGAATGCTGCAATGGATTTTTTTGCCTTGGTGATAACAGGTTTCTGGCCTGCGATCAGGGTCAGATCAGCAGCGGCAGAATCCAGCAATTTCACATTTTTGATGGCTTCGCCCAATCCAATATTCAGCACAATCTTTTCCAGGCCAGGCACCTGCATTCTGTTTTGATAGTCAAAGGTCTTTGTCAGCGCCGGGACTATCTCTTTTTCATATTTCTCTTTAAGCATCGAAAATTAGCTCCTCAGTCGAATCCTAAGCATCGATCTGTTCATTGCATTTTTTACAGAATCTGACCTTTTTTCCATCTTCAAGCACTCTCACACCCACACGCACCGGCTTAACGCATCGGCTGCACATAAGCATCAGATTTGAATAATCCACCGGCATTGCCTTTTCCACAATGCCGCCCTGGGGATTTGCCTGGGTGGGTCGCTGATGGATCTTTGCCACATTAATATTTTCAACAATGGCTCTGTTTTTCTTTTTAATTACTTTCAGAACCTTGCCGATTTTGCCTTTATCCTTACCGGCAATGATCTTTACCTTATCATCGGTTTTAATTCTTGTTTTAATCTTTTCCATGGGAATCCTCTCCAAGTAGCAAACTGCTACAGAACCTCGGGTGCAAGGGATATTATCTTCATAAACCGTTTGGCCCGGAGTTCTCTTGCAACGGGGCCGAAAATACGAGTGCCAATGGGTTCATTGGAAGGATTGATAATAACAGCTGAGTTATCATCAAATCTGATCATCGAACCATCGGGTCTGGAGACCTCTTTTTTAGTCCGTACGACAACCGCCTTGACAACATCACCCTTTTTAACCTTGGCATTGGGGATGGCTTCCTTAACGGACACAACAATGATATCCCCGATACCGGCATACCGTCTTTTCGATCCACCAAGAACCTTGATACAATAAAGTTCCTTGGCACCGGAGTTGTCTGCCACAGTCAATCTTGTCTCTGTCTGAATCATTATCTCAACTCCTTATAAAATCAAACCGCCCGTTTGACAATCTCACTTACGCGAAATTTCTTGGTTTTACTAAGGGGTCTTGATTCAGTGATCTTAACGACATCCCCGGGATGACAAAGGTTATTTTCGTCGTGGGCAGCATATTTTTTATAGCTTTTAATATATTTTTTATAAATCTTGTGCTGCACCAGTCTTTCGACCTGTACAACCACAGATTTATCCATCTTGTCAGATATTATAGTACCCAAAAGTACTTTTTTTCTTCCTCTTTCATTCATGGCATCAACTCTAATTTGGGTTAGCTATGTGTTTCAATTCATCTCCCGGGAAACCGTATTCAGACGGGCAATATCCCGTCGAATCCCAGGAAGAATGGCTGTATTCTCAAGCTGACCAACACCATGCTGAAAACGGAGATTGAAAAATTCTTTTTTCAGCTCAGTCAGTTTTGTCTCTATCTCTTCGGCGCTCATGGCTCGAATATCACTAATTTTCATGGCTTAACTCCTTTCCACAAAGCGCGTTTTAACGGACAGCTTTCTGGCTGCCAGACGAAGGGCTTCCTGGGCAAGCTCTCTTGGGACTCCTTCCATCTCATAGAGGATTCGTCCGGGTCTAATGGCAGCCACCCAAGCATCCGTAGGTCCTTTACCCTTACCCATCCTGACTTCAGCGGGTTTCTTGGTAACGGGCTTGTCCGGAAAAAAACGAATCCAGGTTTTACCACTTCTTTTAATTTTACGGGTCATGGCAATACGGGCAGCTTCAATCTGTCGGGCATTGACGTATCCACACTCAATGGCCTGCAGTCCAAAATCACCGAAGTTCAGTTCTGTCCCGCCGGTGGGTTTTCCCTTGAGCCTTCCACGCATCCGTTTGCGATACTTTACCTTTTTAGGACTCAGCATAATGTATATCTCCTAAGCAAGCTTTCTATTAAGCTGTAAGGTTTTGGTCGGTGTTAAGCACTTCACCCTTAAAGATGAAGACTTTAATTCCGATGGTACCATAGGTGGTCTGGGCTTCAATAAAGCCATAATCCACGTCAGCTCTCAACGTGTGAAGCGGAATACGGCCTTCTTTGTACCACTCCGTTCTTGCCATTTCTGCACCGCCAAGTCTGCCAGCACAAATAATTTTAATCCCCTGGGCACCAAATCGCATGGCCGAAGAGACGCTTCTCTTCATGGCCCTTCGAAAGGCAATTCGTCGCTCAAGCTGGGATGAAATATTTTCTGCAACAAGTTGGGCATCAACCTCAGGTCGTCTGACCTCTTTGATATCGATGAGCACCTCGGGGACAAGCATCTTTTCCAGCTCTTTTTTCAAAAGGGCAATTTCAGATCCTTTTTTCCCGATGATGATCCCAGGTCTTGCTGCAAACACGCGGAGTCTTATCCGTTTGGAAAACCGCTCAATTTCTATTTTAGAGATACCGGCATGGTAAAGCTTCTTTTTAAGAAATTTTCTGATTTTATAATCTTCATAAACAAAATCAGCATATTCCTTATCGGCATACCACCGGGAATCCCATGTTTTAATAATACCTAATCTTAACCCGATTGGATTTACTTTTTGGCCCAATCCGAATCCTCCTTATTTAGACCGTTTCCGCAACTGTTACTGTGATGTGGCTGGATCTTTTCAGAATCCTGGCACCTCTGCCCCTGGCCCTTGCCCGAAATCGCTTCAGGGTAGGACCCTGGTCAACAACAATGTTCTTGACGATGAGACCGTCAACATCCAACTCATTGTTGTGCTCAGCATTGGCCACAGCCGAACTCAGGGTTTTGGATATGATACCGGCTGCTTTAAGGGGCATAAACTTGAGAAGGTTTAACGCTTCTTCCACAGGTTTACCCATCAAAGCTTCAACAGGAGCACGCAGTTTTAACGGTGATATTCGTACGTATTTAGTGACTGCTTTAACTTCCATTTCAGTTTCCTCTTACATTGTAACCCCAAGGGGTTATCTCTTCATTTTCGACTTTTTATCACCTGCGTGACCGTAAAACGTTCTTGTGGGAGAAAACTCGCCAAGCTTATGTCCGACCATGTTCTCCGTAACAAATACCGGCACGAATTTTTTTCCATTATGAACTGCAAAAGTGACTCCCACCATCTCGGGAAAAATAGTTGATCTCCTGGACCAGGTTTTGATCACTCTGTTGCTCTTTTTATCTTCTTGAGCAGCAACAACCTTTCTTATCAGTTCCGGGGCTATATAAGGGCCCTTTTTCAACGACCTTGGCATATCAGATCACCTACCTATTTGCGTTTAGCTCTTCTTTTCACGATGTACTGGTCAGTCCGCTTATTATTACGGGTTCGATATCCTTTGGTGGGCACACCCCAAGGCGTACAAGGATGACGACCACCGGAGGATCTACCCTCACCACCACCCATGGGATGATCCACAGGGTTCATGGCAACACCTCTTACGGATGGCCTGCGCCCCAACCATCGGGAACGACCGGCTTTACCAAGTTTGATATCATCGTGTTTTTCATTACCCACCCTTCCAATGGTGGCCTTGCACTTGATGTGCACCATGCGCACTTCACCGGAGGGCAGAAGAACCTGGGCATAGCCGCCGTCTTTTGCCATCAGCCTTGCAAAGGTACCAGCACTCCGGACGATCTGACCGCCCTTTTGCTGTTTGAGCTCCACATTATGAATACGGGTACCCAGGGGAATATTTTCCAGGGGCAGGCAATTGCCCGGTTTAATATCTGCATCCGGACCGGTTTCGATTACATCACCCACCTGGAGATCTTTAGGGGCAAGAATGTATCTTTTTTCACCATCCACATAAAACAAAAGGGCTATGCGAGCACTTCTGTTGGGATCGTATTCAATGGCAGAGACCTTGGCAGGAATGCCATCTTTATCTCTTTTAAAATCTATAATCCTGTACTGCTTTTTTGCCCCACCACCCCGGTGACGACTGGTAATTCGGCCATGGACATTACGCCCGGCTGTTTTTTTAATTTTTTTCAGCAGGCTCCGTTCGGGCTTTACCTTGGTAATCTCCTCAAAGGTAAAGTACTCCTGGGCCCGTCTGCCGGGTGATGTCGGCTTTGTCTTCTTTATTGACATGTGGTTACCTCTTTATACACCTTCAAAAAAATCAATTCTCTGCCCAGGCATTAACCGTACAATGGCCTTTTTCCAATCCCGCCGTTTTCCAACGACCTTGCCACGACGCTTTACCTTGCCCTTCATCTGAATAGTCCTGACGGCTTGAACTTTGGTATTAAAAATTCGTTCCACCGCGTCTTTAATTTCCATGCGGTTGGCCTGTCGATCCACCTCAAAGGAAACCTGATTGAAGAGCTCTTTTTGCAGAGTTGTTTTTTCCGTATTCAAGGGCCGTCGAATTATATCATAATCTCTTATCATCACCCGAGTCTCCCTTCAATTCCCTGAATGGATGACTCAACTAATAACAGCGTGTCATATTTCAGGATATCATAAACATTGAGTCCCTCGGTCTTAATCACTTTAACCCCAGGAACATTCCGTGAAGAGAGAAACAAATTTCTATCATCGTCTGAAGTAACCACCAGAACCTTTTTCAGCCCCAGCGCCTTGGTTACATCCACAAAGGCCTTTGTTTTGATCCCTTCCAGGCCAAAACCATCAATAACAGCCAAAGATTCGGTGGCCAACTTACTGCTCAGTGCCATTTTCAGGGCCAACGCACGCACTTTTTTGGGCAGGTTGTAGGCATAGGATCTCTGCATGGGACCAAAGATAACGCCACCACCCCGCCTCAGGGGTGACTTGACACTTCCAGCTCTTGAATTACCCGTACCCTTTTGCCGATACAGTTTTTTGGTACTTCCAACGATGTCAGAACGCCCTTTCACAGCGGCGGTTCCGCGTCTTTTACTTGCAAGCTGCATTCTCACAACGTCATGCAGTACACTTTTTTTAACAGGTATGCTGAATATCGTATCAGGGAGTTGGGTCTCGGAGACCTTCTCACCTGACCTGTTCAAAACATCTACAGCAGCCATATATGTCCTCATTAAATTCCGACTGTGCTTCACTGCGAAGGTCATTGCAATACCCACAGTCGTGGTAAAAACTACGTATACAATCCCAACTACTTTGCCACTTTTACGATCTCAAGGATGCCGGTTTTTGCGCCCGGAACAGGTCCTTTGACCAGCAAAAGATTCTCTTCTGCTCTGATTTCAATCACCACAAGGTTTTTGACCGTTTTTCGATCAACCCCCATGTGTCCGGGCATTTTTTTACCCTTGGTGACCCGTGCAGGCCAAGCTGAACACCCTATGGAACCGGGTGCACGATGGTTCCTGCTACCATGGGTCTCTGGTCCACGGCTGAAGCCATGACGCTTAATGGTTCCCTGAAATCCTCGCCCCTTGGAGGTACCGGACACGTTGACCTTGTCTCCGGGCTGCAAAAAATCAAGACCCAGAACCTGACCTGGTTCATAGTCTTCCGGGGTGTCCACTTTAAATTCACGAAGGGTTACAAACCCAGCGTCACCGCTTTTTGCAAAATGACCTGCAGCAGGTTTGGTACACCGTTTAATGTCTTTGTGCCCAAAGCCAACCTGGACCGCATTGTAGCCGTCCACGCTGAGGGTTTTTACCTGGGTGACCACACAGGGGCCCACCTCAAGCACGCTTACCGGCACAAGGGTGCCATCGGCGACAAAAACACTGGTCATTCCCATCTTTTTTCCAACAATTCCATCACACATAATCATATCCTGTTCTATGTTTTCAAATCCCTTAAAAGGGGATCTGATCTTATAGGCTAAATCTTCTTTAATTTCTGCTAAAAACAAACCCATCTGATCCGGTGAAGGATCACATTAAAGCTTGATTTCCACAGCCACACCCGGGGACAGATCCAGTTTCATCAGGGCATCCACAGTCTGCTGAGTGGGTTCAAGGATACCCATCAGACGTTTGTGAGTTCTGATTTCAAACTGCTCCCGGGATTTCTTGTTCACATGTGGAGAACGCAGCACACAAAATTTATTAATCCGGGTGGGAAGGGGGATGGGCCCCACAACCTTTGCACCGGTTTTTCTTGCTGTATCCACGATGTCAAGGGATGAACGATCAAGCAACTTATGGTCATAAGCCTTGAGCCTGATCCTTATTTTTGTTTTTATCATAACGATTCAATCTTCCCTGGATTATTCAACAATTTCGCCAATAACGCCGGCACCAACAGTACGTCCACCTTCCCTGATGGCAAACCGAAGCTCTTTTTCCATGGCAATGGGGGCAATCAGCTCAGCTGAGATACTTGCATTATCTCCGGGCATGATCATCTCAACACCCTCTGCCAGGGTCAAAATACCGGTTACATCAGTGGTTCTAAAGAAAAATTGGGGACGATAACCGCTGAAGAAAGGCGTATGACGACCCCCTTCTTCTTTGCTCAGGCAATAAATTTCCGCCTTAAACTTGGTGTAAGGCTTGATAGAACCTGGCTTGGCAACGACCTGGCCTCTTTCAACGGCTTCTCTCTTGGTACCCCTAAGGAGAAGACCTACATTGTCACCGGCTCGACCTTCGTCCAGAAGTTTTCTAAACATTTCAACGCCGGTACAAATAGTCTTAGTGGTTTCACGGATACCCACAAGCTCGACTTCTTCACCGGTTTTAACAATACCACGCTCAATCCTCCCAGTCACAACAGTACCGCGACCAGAAATGCTGAACACATCCTCAATGGGCATGAGAAAGGGTTTGTCCGTGTCACGAACAGGTTCTTCCACATAGGAATCCAGCACAGCAAGAAGCTCGGCAATGCACTTGGCATCATCACCACCGGGTTCGTCACACTCCAGAGCCTTCAGAGCAGATCCTCTGATAATGGGGGTGTCATCTCCGGGAAACTCATACTTGTCCAGAAGTTCCTGGAGCTCCATCTCCACCAGCTCAATAAGTTCTTCGTCATCCACCATGTCGCATTTGTTCAAAAACACAACAATACTGGGAACGCCCACCTGACGGGCAAGAAGAATATGCTCCCGGGTCTGGGGCATGGGACCATCATCGGCACTCACAACTAAAACCGCACCATCCATCTGGGCAGCACCAGTGATCATGTTCTTGATATAATCCGCATGACCGGGGCAATCCACATGGGCATAATGACGGTTAGCAGTCTCATACTCCACGTGAGCCGTTGCGATGGTGATACCACGCTCACGCTCTTCCGGGGCCTTGTCAATCTCATCAAAAGGAACATAGACGCCATGACCTGCAAGGGCTGCATGCTTTGTGATTGCAGCAGTCAAAGTGGTCTTACCGTGATCTATATGCCCAATGGTTCCAATGTTAACATGCGGTTTCGTCCGCTCAAATTTTTCCTTAGCCATTGTAAATTTTCCTCCCTGAAATCTTCTAAAATCTTAACAGGACTTTTCAAATATTTTTAAAAAATTACCATCTGAAATGGGCAAAAGCTTTATTTGCCTCGGCCATTTTATGGGTATCTTCTTTCTTTTTCATGGCACCGCCACGCTCATTGGATGCATCCATGAACTCAGCCGCAAGCTTGTTGGCCATCCCCTTTTCAGAGCGTTTCCGACTAAATGTCAGCAACCACCGGAAGGCCAGAGCTGTCTGCCTTGAAGGTTTTATCTCTGTGGGCACCTGATAGGTCGACCCCCCCACCCGACGGGATTTTACTTCCACGGAGGGACGGACATTGTTGATCGCCTTTTCAAATACATCCAACGGTTTATCGCCGGATTTTTTTTCAATGAGATCCATTGCATCATCGAACACTCTCACAGCGACGCTTCTCTTGCCATCTCTCATTACGCAATTGACAAACTTGGACGCAAGGGTCTTTTCTCCCTTTACACCCATGGTCAAGTGTGCTGAAACTATTTTTTTTCTTGCCATACATCCACCGATTTCTTAAACTGATTCAATGATCCCAAGACAAATCCCAACCCGATGTCCAAACAACTTATTTGGGTCGCTTTGCACCATATTTTGACCTGCCCTGCCTTCTATCCTCAACGCCCAGCGTATCCAATGTTCCCCTCACGATGTGATAACGAACACCGGGAAGATCCTTCACCCTCCCGCCCCTGACAAGAACCACTGAATGCTCCTGTAGGTTATGACCCATACCGGGAATGTAGGCGGCAACTTCCATGCCGGTTGTCAAACGAACCCTGGCAACCTTTCTCAATGCAGAGTTCGGCTTTTTGGGTGTTGACGTATACACCCTGGTGCAGACACCTCGTTTTTGGGGACCACCCTTCAAAGCCGGGGTGCCTTGCTTCTTCTCGGCCTTTACCCGTCCCTTTCTTACCAGTTGATTAATGGTTGGCATACCTTTATAAAACTCCTTATCGAATGATTTCGAACAATCTTATGTGACAAAATGATGGATTATTATATAGACGCCTGAATTTGTCAAGCTCTTTTTAAATTACCACTGATGATAGCTCCCTTCCAAGGGTGTTAAAATAACAGTATCAGAAGATAAAACCGGTGTGATTTCAACAAAAGAAGAGAGGGCACTTAGAACCAGAACCCATCCATCCCACCGGTTTTTTAACACAAGGTGATAACTTTTAAACAGACTTATGATTAATTTTCCACCGTCTCAATTTCCACATTTTTATACCCCACGAAACCGGTTCCAGCGGGAATCAAACGCCCCATGATAACATTTTCCTTCAACCCCTTGAGGGTGTCGTATCTGCCCTGGATGCTGGCTTCGGTGAGAACCTTGGTGGTTTCCTGGAACGACGCAGCAGAAATAAAGCTGTCCGTTGCAAGGGATGCCTTTGTGATTCCCAGAATCAACGGCTCTCCCCTGGCAGGTTCCCCCCCCTTCATGACAATGTCCCGATTGGCTTCCGCAAACCGATCCCGATCCACCTGCTCATCGGGGATAAAATCGGTATCGCCCACTTCCAGGACTTTAACCCGCCGCATCATCTGGCTAATAATTACCTCAATGTGCTTATCATTGATGCGAACGCCCTGGAGTCGATACACCTCTTGAACCTCATCCACCAGGTACCTTGCAAGGGCTAC
>Ga0222626_1001166_pt1 | contig 12183 bp, 10 predicted proteins | sample AntAcemetageno91_FD_179862 | JGI IMG/M metagenome (GOLD analysis project Ga0222626, IMG submission 179862) | Saline water microbial communities from Ace Lake, Antarctica - #91 | ecosystem: Environmental > Aquatic > Non-marine Saline and Alkaline > Saline | place: Antarctica: Ace Lake | collected...
CCCAGTTCCACAATTCGGGGTTCCGGCAAACCCAGTTCTTGTGCCTCTTTAAATATGCGGCGTACTCCGGTACCCCATTGCTCAATGAGATTCAGTTCTCGAAAAACACGGGCTATCACCGGGTTTCTGATTTTTGAGACCCCCTGTTTCATATCTTCAATGGTCATCCCGGGCAAAAGTATGCCGGGATTTTCAATTTCAATGCGGTCATCAAAGAAGGCAATGCGGATGGGTGCTCCCCGCTGGGAGTAATCGGCATGCACCAGGGCATTAATCACCGCCTCACGCAAAATACCAAGGGGTATGCTCCATACAGACCTCGTTACTGGCTAATCTCTTCAGTGGGCAAGATGCCCTATTGAAGCAGCTTTCAGTGATTTTATATGATAATTGGACAGTTATAATCTTTTCAAATCATGTAATTTCAATCTTTTCTGGCTATTTAAAGCCATTAATAAATTGATTCACTATCTAAACTGTCCAAAAAATATGGATAAAAATCACGAGGTCTGCCATACGTCTTTTCGTCGAACCTCTGAAAAGTCCGCCCCGCGCATGGCGTGTTTTTTCAGAAACAGCATGATGCTGTCCACGGCCTGGGGCAGATGGTCGTAAAGCTCCATGTGATCAAAAATATCTGTGCGGTCTTTTCCAACGAATCTACCACACTGCACCCACACATCAGAAAAATAAAACCCCCGGTCCCTGCCAAACAAAATGATGGCTCCCTTTGAAGGAACCAGCCTGTCCTGACAGGGTACCAGCAGCTTGAGCGTTCTGAGTTCTGTCTCAGTCACAGGGGATTTTTCACGAAAATTTTGGGCAAGAGCTTTAGTATCAATATCATCAATGGAGAGTTCTGGCATTGGCATTTCATCAAACGCCACCCCCTCCACAGAGCGACGAAGTTCTGCAATGAGTTCGTGATCCGCCTGACGATTGGTTGATCCCAATCGCACATACACCCCAGTTTCCGGACCTTGGGAGCGGATAAAATGGGGGCGAGAACCGCTGAGGAACACCTCTGCAATTAAAAGAGTTTTATCCTCAATGGTTATCATTTCAATGTTTGGCACAAGGCGTGGTGCAATGGAATCGGCAATCATGCTGCACAGCCGTTCCTCCTGTGACAGCGGGTCTTCAACACCCAGCACCTGCCGGTCGTCACTGACACCGATAATCAACCGTCCACCGGCAGTGTTGGCAAATGCCACAAGTGCTTTCATCATTGGTTTTTGTGAAGACAAATCCCTTTTGAATTCAAGGGTTTTACCTTCTGATTGTTCTAAAAGCCTATGGTAAAAGTTGCTCAATTCATCGCCTTCCTGAAATTTTTTTCTTCTTTAAAAATCCTGGCAAGAGTCTGCTTGATTTGTTTATCCTCGTTAATTTTTCAATGTAGTATCTTCAATGATCTTTTTAATTGTGTTGTGGAGAAGAGGGATTTTCTCTTTACAGGTATAAAATACCGCTTCTGCATTAACACTGGGATAATGATGGGTCAAAATATCCCGCATCGCCTTTGCTTTCTTCCATTCCACTTGAGGGTATTGGCTTAACAGCGTATTCTTTGAGACTTTGTCGAGATTTTTCAAAGATTCACCAATAACAATGAACATCATGCAGATGGCGTCCATTTTCTCAACACCTGCCTGATTGTGCGTAAAATCTTCAACTTGCTGAATGGAACTGAATCGATGAAGTATTTTCCCCGAAGCATCTTCAATCTGCCGTAATACTTCAAGGACAAGTTTTTTATCAAACATAGACGCCATCCTTGTCTATTCTATTTTTCAAAAAAGTATTCATATGCTTGCCATACTGAACAATATCAACAGGGCAATTTAATTTTGCTTCCAGATCACTCTTGATACCCGCGATGGTAAACAAATCTGGTTTCATCATATCAACAAACACATCAATATCACTGTCTGGATTTGCATCATTCCGAGCAACAGATCCGAAAACCCCCATTCTGGTGATACCGTACTCTTCTGAAAAATCATTTTTGTATTGACGCAGAATCCGAATAATTTGCTGTTTAGTCATATGAACCTCCAAAATCATCATTTTTTTCCGGTGATTGCCTTCTTTTCAACCAGAAGGTTCCCGAACTTTCCATAGTTTACCTTCACGCCGTCATCAAGATCAAGGCAGATTTTCATGTCTGCAAAATGTCGCAGCTCATCGTCAAAGGCTTTAAGCTCAATCTGTTTTTTCTTTAAGATATCGATTTGTTTTTGAATTTTTTTCTGAGAGGACGCCGTTATGGATGAGTCCCTTTCATGGTCAAGATACTCAACCCGGGCACTGATATTTCCCTGGAGTGGGGTTAAATAATTGGATCGAATTCTTGACAGGGTTGAATCATTATACCGGTGCAGATATACAAGGCATTCAAAGGCCTTTTGCTTTCCGCTTGAAAACAGCCAGTATATGGGCCGTTTTTTGTATGTTCTCATATGGTCTTTAAAGAATGTGGTGCTCAGGTATCTTCTGATGGTAGCAGCCGGTGATTCACTGGGCTTGGGTTTCAAGGTGTCTGCAATAAATTTTAGATTTTCATCAAGGGTTTCCGGGGGCCAGGCTATTTTAATGAAGTCAACAAATCGCCGGGCGGCATCATCCTCAAACCACTCCATATCCATGATCGGTAGAATGCCATCATCATCGGCAGGAAAGGTTTTGTATTTTGATGGGTCAAAGCCTTCATTACAGCTGTGGGCGTAAATAAGCCCTGGTTCACCAAGGCTGTAGCGTCCCATCATGCAGGCGATGGCATAGGAAATTAACTCTTTTATGGTGTCTGTGAGAAGGAGGGCTTCGTATTCTTCTTCTGTTTTATTGTTCCCATAACGGTAATGGGGGTTGCATGTAAGTGTAATTTCTGGAAATGAGACGTCGGGTGTTAATTCGTCTTGCAGGCCATAGGCTTCGATGAAGACGCTGTTGTTTTCTTGTTCGAGGTGTTGCATTTCGAGGGTGGTTTTCTGCCAGTGAGAGCGTAGGGTATTGTAAGTGGTGTTTAAATCGGTAGTGTGATGGTCGGACTGGAGGAGAGGGAGATAAGTGAAATCCCATGATGTTTCATGAAAGTCCCAATCTGACTTTTCGATATCTACAGCTATTTGTATATTTAGATGTTGATTAATTGGTATGTAAGGAACTGCTTCAATATCTTGTTTCTGGTAATTTAGGGTTGGGTTAATTATCTTGAGAAAATAATTGCCTAACTTGGAATTCAAGAGTCCCATTACGTTAATGCATTGTTCTTTAGCAAAAATGCCTGGGCCTGCATCAGAAAAAAGGACACCTCTATCAAAGTATCTAAAAGCAATATTAGCTGAGCTAATCCTTGACCATGAAACAAATGGTTGAAAATACCAACATTGTTCTCGTAAACGAAAATCAGGGCTTTTAGTTTTTATCTCAACCCCTTCTTGGTATAGATCGATAATATGTTCACAATTCCCATACCATTTTCTAAAGTTTCCACCTTTATGAAGCGGAAACCATCTGTTTTCCAAGTGCATTTGCAATGCATCGGTCAATTTAAATTGGGTATGGTTGATAGAGACTTCAAACCATAATTTTAAAAACCATTCATCTTTTCCAGTTCTAATACCTGGTTTTACTGGAAAGTAGTCCGATACTGATTTATTTTTTTGAAATACATCTCCTAATCGATTACTCACCCAATACGCAATCGGGCTCCCAGGAATTTTCTTAAAGTCTGCGGCAGAGGCATTGAAGAACCACCCACAATCTGGATTTTGAATGGCTTCACGAACGGCAACTTTTTTTTTCATCTCTGATTTGCCGTCGATAAGACGAAAGTAACTGCCTTTTAACTTGGGTCTGCTGGCGTTCTCCAACACAAAAGCCGTTGTTGAAACCACCTCACCACCAATGCTATCAAACCCCCTTGCTCCAAGATGAGCCATAGAAAGTATAGCTTTTTGGTTAAAAATCTTTTCGCGAAGTTTTTTATAAGATGAGAGAAACATCCAGCTTTGCATAGTGATCATTCCAACTAAGCCTTGTTTCACTGCAAGTTCGAGGTTACGCTCGATAAAAATGGCAAACAAATCGGATTTGCTGGCCGGGAAGTGGGCTTTTGCAAAAGCCTTTAACATGGAGTTCATCCCCTTACTCCCCATATAAGGCGGATTGGCCACCACACAATCATATTTTTTAGCCAGGAATTTTGCCTGGTTTACAACCGGTTTTAAGCTTTCCAGCTCTTCTTCGGCGATAAAACCAAAAAGATCGTCGCTGTCGGTTTCGCCTGACTCAATCATGTATTGGATATCATCGAGTTTTTCAGCCAGTTCCTCTGGAATCATTATAAGTGATCCAAAAGTTTTTGCATGTTCAAACAGATCAACCAGTTCCTGAATCGATTTCGAAACAGGATTTTCGCCCTCCCTTTTTGAGATTGCATCTAAAAGCCTGTCATTATCAATTCCTTTGGTTTCAACAATTGAGACAATATCCAAGTTTAAATCATCACGGTTGAACAACCTTCTGTCATCATTTCTGGCCCTCATTAAAACGGCAAAGCCGGCAAGCTGGGCCGCCCTGTCGTCAATATCAAGGCCATAAAGATTTTTTCCAAGGATCAGGCCGGGGATATCCCTGGTTCTATACCCCCTTTCAAGATAGATCTCTTTGAAGATATCATAGGCTTCCACCAGGATATGGCCGGAACCACAGGCTGGATCTAAAAAGCTCAACTCTTCAGGATTTAACTCCTTGGGAGTTGTTGCATCAATTTTTTTCTGGACTTCAGGTTCCTGTTCTGCCGGTTCAATATAATATTCCATCTTCTCTTTTAACGACGACTCCGGATAGGTTGCCATCCACATCCGCCCAAGGGTATTCTGGACCATATATTTAACGATCCAGTTGGGGGTGAACAATTGGGTGGCAGCAGGAATGTCCTCGCTTTTAACAACCTTCCCGATGACCTCATTTTTCTTCTCAGAAATATAAAACTGATAAATCCAGCCGATAATTTCAACATCGTTCCAAAGGTCTTCATCAATTTCAGTGACCATCTTTCTGACAGGAGAACTTGAGTGCAAGAGGTTGTCCGGCAAAAGAAGTTCAGCCTCATTGTCAATTCTTCCAAATAAAAAAGGCATGGCCCTGTGAAGGGCGTTGCACTGGGCAATGATCAGCATCCGGTACAGCTCGTTGTCCTTGTCACCGGCAAGCCTGCCCTGTCAAGGCCCGGCAGGTCAACATCTGTTGCATGTTCCAGTATTTCTGGAATATCAGAACCATTGGGGTTGCTTAAAACCCTGAATCCATGATCCAGAAAGCCGTGAAGCTCCATATAGCGAATAGCAACAAATCGGTTAAACCAGGTATAGGCACTTGACCGAACAAAAATTTCAAACCCCGATTGTTTTAACCGGTTTACAAGTTTCTCTCTGAGTTTACCTGCTTTTTTAGAAAAGGCTTGGGTGCCAATGATGGCCACATCGCCTTTGAATTCAAGCGGATCAATATCATCATCGTGGATGCCAAACAGTGCAGCTCTTTCCATAACCGCTTTTATAAAATCGGTCCTTGCTTTGGGTGCATATGCTTTAATTTGAGCAGTGTTCATGTCTCAACCTTTATCAATTGGCGTTAGCGAATTCGTATTCTAAGATCGTCTTTTATGGCGTTGAGCAGCTCTGATTTGACTTTTTCAATAAAAACCATCACGTCTTCCTCTGTATCAAGATATGTTTTATGCATGAAATCGGAAGATTTTATCATTGTTGTCTTTTTTGTGGGTTTTATTGGTGGTCTCGGTTTTTTACCAGGTCCCGGTGCAGGAATGAATTTTTCTTCAATGGCTTCCAGGGCAGTTTCAAACGCATCCTGGGATTCATTAACACTGTAGGAAATATGGGGAATGCTGTATTCTACGGCTATTTTTTTCTTAAAATTTTGAAGGGGAAAAAGGGTTTTGTTTTTAAAATCATCATCTGCGTCTTTTTCCTTTAACAAATTAGAGATTTGTTTGATCTTATTATCAATCTCATCTGTGGCAGATTTTCGCCGTTCCTCCAGAAGTTTATTATTAAACTGCTCCACAGTTGCAACCAGTGTGCTGACCTCCTTAAGCATCTGATAGGGATTCTTTGCAGAAACAATCTCTTCCATCCGTTTTAAGGCCCTGTTCGCATCCGCATCTTTGTCAATGGCAGATTTATTGGGCAAAAATCTGTTTAATGCACTTTGCAATATTTCCCAGGTCTGTTTCTGGTTGTTATAAAAATCCTGAAGATCCAAAAAGTCCTCTTGGGCCTCAAGGAGATCTTCCTTGTGAAGATTGAATTCTTTAATCATCTCAAATGCATCATGAATATCAAGTATAGCCGCTACAATTTGCAAGCAGCCATCAATCTCTGGTTTACCGGGATACGTTCCTGTATCAGCCAGAGTCTTGTATTTATCCAGGGGACCCGTCCACTTTTTAAGACCGGTTTTAATATATTGACTGATCTTTTCCTGGCCGTCCGGAGCAAGGGAACCAAATATCTCCTTGCCAAGATCTTTAGCTTTTTGAAGATCCCGGATTGGCGTCGTGATTTTTTTTACAATCTGGACATTCTTCCATTGATTCGTTTTTGATAATAGAGGGATGGCTTCTTTGGGCTGAATTTTGGTTTTGTCCTCTAACAGGCTTATGTCTCCGGCCATGAACGACTTGGCCACGAGGATCACAATCTGGAAATGAGGCCAGCCAAACGGCCGTTTTGCAAATTGCTTTACCAGTTCATCCAGAACAATCGTTTTATTGCTTGCGGTTTTCAGTTCAATAAAGGTTCTGACCTCTTTGAGATCCTGGGTCTCTTCCTTGGCAAATTCAAAGACCAGTTGTTCCTGGCCAATGTCATCGGACAGCAGGATCTGCTTGATCTCTCGTATGGGATCATCATGTACATGGGCCAGATAATTAAATTTGCTGAATGTATTCAGAATCAGGTAGTCGAAGGCTTGATCAAGGGCTTTTGAGGTTGTAGGGGCATTTATTTCCAGGGCTTTGCCCAGGGTGTAGAAGTCAGCATTGAGAATTAAATCATCTACCTTTGAGATGAGTCTTTCTTTTCTGCCCCTGTTATCGTCTGCCCGATCCCTTAATATTTGTTTCAAACTGGTTGATGCGGCTGCATCACTTTTATCCTTGATGTATTTGTCCGTCTGAATGTAGGTGCGTATTTCAGAAAAAAGGGTCTGATCATTACCCAGTTTTATAAGAACTATTCCTTCGTCATCCAGGCTGTGCATGTTGCATTTGCCCGCATTGTACACTGAATACTCATCATGCATTGGGCTGATGATATCAAGGGAAAGCTCATCTTCCAGTTTTTTTCCCCAGGGTTTTTCATCACAGATCCGGTTAAAGGCATAGTCCCTTTTAAAGGGAAGGTATTTGTGCTTGGATTTGTTTTTCAGGATATCTTCAAAAACAATATCCCCCAGAAGATCAGTTTCTGCATGGGAAGAGATCTCAACGCTTTTTATTTCCCTGGAAACTTCACGTTCTTCATTGGTAAGGAAGAAATACAGATCACCGTTGCGGCTGATAAGATTTTCTTTTTCAAGATGCACGAGCGCTTCATCAATTTGTTGCTTCAGGGTAATCCTGTCTGCATCCACTTGATCAATACAAAGGGTTGCAAGGTTATCCATATTGGGCTTGATGATATCCACATAGCGAATTAAAAAAAGCGTTTGGAGAATATTAATATCAAAGGGAGCATTTAATCCTTTATTATCTTTTGCCTGTTCAATGCTCCTTTTAATAGAGGTGTCCAGGAAGCTTTCTATACAGGGGAAAAACTCATACAAAGGAACCAGTGCATTGATCTCTTTGGAAGAGATATTCATGGCTGCAGATTGAAAGGCATCCAGCATGGACCTTTCTCCCCGGCTGAGATGGAGACCTGTGGCCCCTGCTTTTCTGATGGACTCAAATATTTTTTGAACCAGTTGGAAATGGTAGGGGGTGAAGGGATAATTATTTACAAACTCCTGCTCAGTGGAGAAGTTTTTCAATGTGGTGGTATCATTGGTAAAACTGAGCTGATTCTTAAGGATATCCCCTTTTTGAGAAAAAAGTTTTTTAAGCGCTTGTTTTGCGTCATCCTGTTTTTCAAGAAGACGTGCCTGGATGACTTCATCGGTATTGGCACTGGACAGGGAAAGCCTTGTGTTGAATCGGCCCTGAATTTTAGAAAAATCATTTGCCTTGGAGGATTTGATATCCCCTAACACAGCATCAATATCTTCCTGGGATGTGACCAGGACCCAGGCCCGGCCTTGGCAAATCCGTCCCAGGTCTTCAACAATCGTCTGTAGGTTCAACATCAGATGGGTATCACTGCCGATAAATTGGCCGATCTCATCCACCAGAAATATGATTCTGTGGTTTTTTGATCGTGTATCCAGATACTCCTTTACCCTTTTCGCAAATTGCTCGACGGTAAGATTAAAGCTGTCTTCATATTTTTCAAACCAGGCCCGGGTAGCATCCGGGCTTTTATCAAGGACTATGGATAAGGCTTCAACAATTTCATCTTCAAGAAGGGAGTAGGCATCCCGTTCATTCTCCCATTCAGAGCCGTATATCTCCTTGAACTTGATTTTAAAGTCCTCATATTTGCCTTTTAGACTCAGATATCTTTCTATCTCAGCAAGGGGAAGAGAATTAGAACAAAAGCCCTGACTTTCATTGAACAGCCTCCAGAATACCGATAGAATAGTGGATCTTCCGTCTGTTGCATCAGCTCGGCTATCGATATTAAAAAGAATAATGTCTGTATTAATAGTTGCCGTCCGCTTGATATCGCCTAAAAGCATGGGGTCTTTTATCTTATCAGAAAAAAAATCAACGGCTTTTTTTTCTGAAGAGTCATCAGGGCAATACGCGGCCCTGTTCGCTAAAAGATAGGACAATATTTTAATAAAGTGAGATTTTCCTGAACCAAAAAAACCGGATATCCAGACGGCCATCCGGCCTGCTATTATCGGATCATCAGGATTGTCTGCTGCACCAAGGTAGGATGATAGGAAGGTTCTTAAATGTCTGTCAAGCTCACGGGTAACAACATATTCATCAAGTTCCTGCCAGATAACGGATTCATTGAGTTGATCTGCTTTTACCACCCCGTTTATGGGCCGTGAGATGTTTTTTATGAAGATATCTTGAATCAGCATTGCCGAATTTCCTTTGAAATATTTGATCTGCTTTTATGCGTTGATTATACAACCAATCGAAATGCCCTGTAATAATTTATCTCTTTCAACTTGCCAAAAAGGCTGAGCCCCTGTCCGGTAAATACCCCGGGATAAAACATCACCAATGGCGTGTCTTCCATTAGGTGATGAAGATTATTTAGAAGATTATGACTTCTCAACATGGGATAGGCGCTTCCAACCCCCGATACCAGAACAAGGTCCTGCTCATCAGGGTGGGCAAGATCAACAAACGCCTTTGCTATTTTTTTGGCATCAATGGGACCTTTTAAGGCCTTTAAAAGTGCCTCATCTCCTTTTTTTGTCTGGATATCCAGAACACGGTCAAGCAGGTTCCTATTTTTAAGATACTGAATAATCAGTTCAAACAGATTTATGTGCTTGAAACGCATGGCAGGTTTTCTTTTTGGAAGCTGTTTTAATATAAACTCAATATGCTCTCTTACTTCCAATTCATGTTCAGCTGGGTAATCAAAAATATAAAAACCGATTTCATTTCCAAGGCCGGAATTAGAGAGAAGTTCATCGGATGTCAGTCGATCAAGAATCTTGTCCAGACGGGTTTTAAATGGCGCCATATCAAATCCTTATGGGGCTATGTAATTTTCATGCACTTTAATACATAGGTTTCTTTTCTTTTAACAAGGTAATTTTTTATTTCCGGCGCCATAAATACGGGAATCAATTTGCAGGTTGCTGTATTTTCAATATATTTTGCCTCTGCAAGCATCCTGAACACAACCTGCTTTAGCTTTGATCTTGTTGATTCTTTCCATGTGTCAGCCTGTGGGTCAATTTGGGAACAGGTCTCAAGAAATTGGTTCCAGTCACTTCCGCTGATCTTTTTTGTAAAGGTCTGCCAGTGTTGCCGCAAAACAATATCCATAAAATCACCAACAAGGCGGCTCTGTTTTATGGATGCCGCAAGCAGAGCCTGGGAAGTTATTTCGGATGAACCGTCATAAATAAGTTGCCACAACTCTCTGTCCATGGTCATGAGACGGTTTTTTATAAGGCGTGCTTGTTTTTTTGCCGTTTCCGGGCTTCTTTTCTGTAAAATATTGTCACGAACAATGGCCTGGTGCCAGCCAGGAGAATTTACATTTTCTAAAAGCAGGTGCGCAATTTTTCGGCTTTCTTCCATGAGCAGGGATCCTGCCACAATGTCACCGGTATAGATTTTATTTTCAGGATTATTCATAAATATAATTGTCTCAATAGGTGAAATGGAAAAAAGCTATTACTCTTTATCATGCATTATTATAGCATTCAAGGGGTATTAAGCTCAGAATGCTACCGCTAAGAGCTGGGTTAAACAGGGCAGCATGAGGGACACCTTCGGGTGTGCCGGTTCCTTGTACCGGTCTCTCAACCCCCATTGCTGCCCTTTTTGTTTTTGAGAGAATAAAAAGGTCTTACTCATTATACAAGGAGCCCTATCATGGAACAACCCGCCAAAATAGAATTACCCGTTTTTCAGTTGGCATTGACAAAAAAACTCCGCTCATATATTAATTTTTATTTGTATAACTTTAAAATTTTGATCATATGGATATATCACAAAAAGCAAAAGAATTGAGTTGGGACTGGAAAAATCCCATCATAATGATGCTTTTATTATTGCCGGTGGCAAAGAACAATTACGTTGTAAAGCGTTTGACGTCACTCAAAGACGAAGGAACAACAGATCCCTTGAAAGATTCTATGATGCACAGTATATTGACAGTAGGGACGGAAAGAAGAAATCAGGAAAGACGTTAAGCTCACAAAAAACAACTCGCAGCCGAGAAAATTTACCGGAAAACTTGAGGCAATATAGAAAGCTTAAACTCAAAAAAGGACACAGAGCAATCAGGAAACAAAGATACCCTTTCCAACCGGGTGATCTGGTGATACTGGAAGGTAAAATTTTAATGGTGAAAGGCACCATGAGCAATGGCAGATCCGTATTGTTCACCAATGGCAAAAGTAAGACTCCCAAAAATTTAAAACATCTTTGTTATGGTAAGGGGATCGTGTTCGAGAAAAACAGCTAAAACAAGGCTTATATCGCAAATTTAAAGCATTGGGTTTTACGGCCTAAAGGCCGATAGTCTAAACCGGGGTATCAGATTCTTTTATAAGAAACACAGCATTAAAGTACCGACAACAGAGCCCCCGGCAGAATTATGCCATTGTAATATTCGTTTTGTCGGTGGGGCGAGATGGCCATTATTATCAAATAGAAGTGGTTGACAGACCACATGTAACATACTGTCATAACATATTTTTTTAACCTTAAAAATTAATTTTAACAAAGGGAGATAATGATTCATGTTGACAAAAATTTTTCCGTTTCTGCTCTGGTTCAAGGACTATGATGGGGACAAAATGAAACTGGATGTGGTGGCGGGTATCACCGTTGCCATGGTCCTTATTCCCCAATCCATGGCCTATGCCCAACTGGCAGGACTTCCTGCATATTATGGCCTTTATGCCGCATTTTTACCCCCCATGGTGGCAGCCCTGTTCGGCTCCAGCCGCCAGTTGGCCACAGGACCCGTTGCCGTGGTCTCTCTGATGTCGGCCGCTTCCCTTGAACCCCTTGCCACAGCGGGAGGCTCTCAGTTTATTGCCTACTCCATTATTCTGGCATTTACGGTGGGCTCATTCCAGCTTTTTCTGGGCGTCTTCCGTCTGGGACTTGTGGTGAATCTTCTTTCCCACCCGGTGGTGAACGGTTTTACCAATGCTGCGGCCATTGTTATTGCCTCTTCACAATTTTCCAAACTGTTCGGCGTATATGTAGACAAGGCCGGACACCACTACCAGACCATCATCAACGTGTGCAAGTCCGCCATGCATTACACCCATTTTCCCACCCTTGGCATGGGTGTTCTGGCCATTGTCATCATGGTGGTATTGAGACGCTACAATCCCAAA
>Ga0222626_1001169_pt1 | contig 12157 bp, 8 predicted proteins | sample AntAcemetageno91_FD_179862 | JGI IMG/M metagenome (GOLD analysis project Ga0222626, IMG submission 179862) | Saline water microbial communities from Ace Lake, Antarctica - #91 | ecosystem: Environmental > Aquatic > Non-marine Saline and Alkaline > Saline | place: Antarctica: Ace Lake | collected...
CATATATAGGAGATTCAAGATAAAATGTGCATAAATCTTTTAAAGCCAGAACAGGACATCTTTAAACAGCCAAGTATGTGACATTTCTATTTTGGTAAGAGTGTGACATTTCTAAATTGGCTTGACAGCATTAGTATTAGTAATTGACATTATAATCCTGCAATGGTAAACTTACTTTTTAAGGACTCGATCACGCATAAAATAAGAGACAAGAAAGGTAAAATAACGTGAATATAGCAGTATTTTGTTCAGGCGATGGTTCTAATTTTCAGGCTATTATTGACGCCTCTAAAAGCGGTCTATTCAACGCAAATGTAGTGCTTATGGTGTGCGATAACCCAGATTATTCACACTACTTAACTTGTTAAAACCGACAATGGTATAATAAATGGGTTATATTAGAACCACCAAAAGAATTTTTTATGAATAATTTAACTGTGTTAGAACGTAAAAGTATTTTTGTTATCAGAGAGGCCTACGCCCAGTTTAAAAATATAGGAGTTTTATGGAGCATGGGCAAAGATTCCACTGTTTTGCTTTGGATTATTAAGAAGGTATTTTCAGGTGAAATTCCTTTCCCGGTCATTCATCTTGATACAGGATTTAAATTTCCGGAGATGTATAAATTTAGAGACAAATTAGCTAAAAAATGGAAAATTAATTTAGTAGTAGTTAGAAATGAAGATGCTATTAAACAAGAAGTGAGCCCAGTTAAAAATAACAGATTTCTTTGCTGTACTAAGCTAAAGACGGAAGCTTTAAGGGATTATGTTGAAAAACATAAATTTGACGCTCTTTTACTTGCGATAAGAAGAGATGAACACAGCATTCGCGCAAAGGAACGTTATTTTTCTCCAAGGGATAAGAATTTTAAGTGGAATTATAAAAACCAATCCCTGGAATTCTGGAATTTTTATAAAGTATCTTCCATGAAAGGAGTTCATCATCATAGGGTTCATCCTTTACTTCATTGGACAGAGTTAGATGTGTGGCAATATATAAAACAGGAGAGAATACCGGTAAACCCTTTATATTTTTCAAAAAAAGGCCAGCGCTTTCGAAGTCTGGGCTGCATGCCTTGTACAGTTCCTATTGTATCAAATGCCTCAAATATTGATAAGATAATCGATGAATTAAAAGGCACTTCTTCTTCTGAAAGAGGAGGTCGCGCTCAGGATAAGGAAAAAGAATATATGATGCAGAAATTAAGGTCATTAGGGTATATGTAAATATGAACAAGAGAACAAATATTGCGGTTGTTGGCCACCTTGATCATGGCAAATCAACTCTTATAGGAAGATTGCTATACGATACAAACTCGGTACCAATCGAAAAGATTGAGGAAGTTAGGAAAAGCAAGAAGGATAAACACTCATTGAATTTTGCTTTATTCTTAGACAGTTTTAAAGAAGAGCGGGAAGGTTGTTTTACTTTAGATACTACTCAGGCAATAGTGAAGATTAGAAGGAGAGAATATAATTTTATTGATGTACCGGGCCACAGTGAATTCATTAAGAATATGGTTACTGGTGTTTCTCAAGCCGATTATATTGTGTTGACAGTTTCGGCAAAATTAAATGAAGGTATAAAGGCCCAGACAAGGACCCACCTTCAATTAGCAAAACTATTGGGAGCAAAAAAAATTTTTGTGGCAATAACTAAGATGGATACGGTTAACTATAGTAAGGCCAGATTTTCAGAAATAAAAGATGGTATTCAAAGTTATTTGCGCAGTATTAATTTTTCTGCTAAAATCTTTTTCATTCCCATTTCTGCAGAAGAGGGAGATAATCTGATTAAAAGAACAACTCATATGAAGTGGTATGAGGGCAATTCATTGTTAAAGGTTGTTAATTTACACATTAAAGAAAATAATCTAAAAAAAAATGAACCCCTAAGAATACTTGTTCAAGACAGATATATTGTTAAGGGCGAAACAATTTTTGCCGGACATATAGAAAGCGGGTCCTTATGGACAAAGGAGAAGGTGTCTCTTAACATATCGCGTCAAAAGGGAGTGGTTAAAAGGATTATTAGCGATAGCCGAATTAAAAAATTTGCTGAAAAGGGAGAATGCGCAGGATTTACTTTAGAAGGGATAGAAGAAAAAAAGATTAAGCGTGGCGAAATAATCAGTGCTCTACACTCACAACCCTTAGTAAGAAATAGAGCTTTCGCTGAAATATTTTTTCTTAACGATTATAAAGAAACAAATAATTTTATATTATGCAGTAGGTTAAGAGAGGTTAGCTGTATGATAAAGATAATAAGACGGAAAAGGATTATTTGTAGTGTCAATATTTCTTTTAATGAAAACATAGCAATTGAAAAAAAATCAAGTGTATTGATTTCTAACCGCTTTATTTTGCTCGATAAGAAAAGGAATATCGCAGGCTTTGGTGTAATGCATGTTTAGAATCTTCTGTATAATTTATTTGTTTTTTTATCCTTTAGATGCTTTTGCTTATATTGATCCTGGTAGCGGATTACCATTTTTTTCTTTAACTCCTTTACTAATTGGGATATTAATGGGTTTTCTGGGGGGATTTTTACTTATATTTAAATGGTTTTTTAAGTTTTTTCGTAGATATTTATTGATAATCTTGCTATTATTAATAATTATAGCAGGAATTTTTTTAGGAGGTTATATTTTGAACAAGAATACAGGATTTTCAAAAAAAGTGGTTGTATTAGGCATGGATGCCTTGGATTACGGGCTTATGGAGAGGTTCATTGCTGAAGGGGAGCTGCCTAATTTTAAAAAGTTAAAAGAAAAAGGTTCATTCTCTCCATTGGCTACAGTTATGCCCCCGGAGTCTATTGTTGTCTGGACAAGTTTTGCCACTGGAATGAATCCAGGTAATCACGGTATATTCGATTTTATTATGCGTAATCCTGGTACCTACTTGCCTTACCTCTCTTTATCGAAAATTTCCAGAGAACCAAAAATTTTAAAGGTTGGACCATTTAAGATTCCCATCTTAGAGCCAAAAATTACTAAGACAAGAAAGTCTCCTGCTTTTTGGGAGATTGCTTCTAAATATAAGATTCCCAGTTACACGTATTTTTGCCCGGGTTCATTCCCACCGGATAAAGTTTTGGGGAAGCTGATTAGCGGCATGGGGGTTCCTGATATACGAGGAACTATGGGAACATTTTCGTTTTACACTACAAAAGCTTTGGAAAAAGATAAATATATAGGTGGAATGGTCTTTCAGGTAAAAAGAGACGGCAATATTATCAATAGTTTTTTACATGGTCCGAGAAATACAGCTAAGAAACCAGCAGAGGATATAAAGATTCCATTTAAAATCACATTACAATCGAAATCAGAAGAGATTATTATTGATATCCAAAATAAGCATATTATTTTAAGCAAAGGAGAGTGGAGTAGCTGGATTGAATTAATATTTGATGTAAACGCTTTTAACAAAGTTAAGGGAATATGCAGGCTTTATTTAAAGAGCATGAATCCTAATTTCGAATTATATTGTTCTCCGGTAAACATCGATCCCAAATGCCCATTTCTTCCTATCTCTTATCCCAAAAATTTTTCTAAAAAACTTGCTGGAAAAACCAAGTTGTTTTATACGCAAGGTATGCCATATGACACTTGGGCATTGAATGAAGGAAGAACCAATGAAGATATTTTCCTAGAACAGGCTAATATTGTATTGGAAGAAAGAGCTGATATATTCAGACAAGAGTTTTTAGAATTTGAAGATGGAATTTTCTTTTTTTATTTTGAGTATCCCGATTCTATCCAGCATATGTTCTGGCGATTTCAAAATGTAGAAGATTCACCTTATAAAAACATAGTTTTAGAGTGTTACAAAAAGATGGATGGTATATTAGGGTGGGTAATGGCTAATATCGATGAAAATGCTACTTTAATGGTTTTATCTGATCATGGTTTTGGTGATTTTAAGCGCTCGGTTCATCTCAATAGTTGGTTAAGAGATAATGGGCTTTTGTGTTTAAAAAATAATGCGACAAAAAGCGAAGAATTTTTTGAGAGTGTAGATTGGCAAAGAACAAAAGCTTACGCTTTAGGGTTGGGAGGAATTTATATTAACCAAAAGGGGAGAGAAAAAGAAGGGATTGTTTTGCCTGGAGAGGAAACAGAAAAGGTAAAAAAAGAGATTGTTGAAAAACTAAGCCGATGGCATGATCCTCAGACAGATAAGGGAATTATTAAGAAAGTGCATAAAAAACAAGAAGTATTCAACGGAAAATACAACCAAAATGCCCCTGATTTATTTGTTGGATTTAATAAAGGTTTTCGTGCTTCCTGGCAGACCGCTCTTGGCGCTGCCCCTATTTCGGATATCGAGAATAATACAAAAGCCTGGCAAGGAGATCATATATTCGATTTCTCTTTGGTTCCAGGAGTTTTCTTTATTAATCAGAAGATTTCGTTTGTCAAAACTCCAGAAATTATTGATATTATTCCCACTATTTTTAATATGCTTGGAATCAAGGTAAAAAGAGAATTTGACGGCTGTGCAATATCTGATTAATCTGTGAAAACATTAGAAGAAGTATTTTCAGAAAAACAAGATTATTTGAGGGATTTCCATGAATAAGCGAAACATAATAATACTAGCAATAGGGATAGGATTGGTTATTCTGGGAATAGTTTCTTTCTTAGGGTATATTTTTTTTGCAAAATGCAGAATCAAATCAAATTCTGTAAAACAAGAGAATAGTACGGTGAATAACTTACCTAACATATTACTAATTACAGTATGTTCATTAAGACAGGATCATTTAGGCTGTTATGGCTACCAGCGCAACACAACGCCTAATATAGACAGATTAGCAGAAACCTCAATTGTGTTTAAAGATTGTTATACACATTTGCCATGGACCATACCAAGCACTAAAGCTTTATTAACAGGAAAATATCCTTCAGCAGCATTAGATATAGCAAATGAGGTTGTTCTCACGGAATGGTTGCGTTCCGTTGGCTATGAAGTGTTTGGTATTATGGGAACTTATGCAGTAAAAAGGGCAAAGCTGGATATTGGTTTTGATAAATTTTATGGGCCCAAAGATCCTGGTAATTTAGAAACAGCTCAGGATTCACATACTGTTAGAGCAAGCGTGGTTGCAGATAAAGTTATAGAGATGATAGATCCGGAAAAAACAGGGGGCATGCCTAAGTTTGTTTGGGCATTTTTTAAAGATCCTCATTGGAAATATTTGCCGCCGCATCCTTACAATAAAAGATTTTTAAATGACTCTTGCTATAAAGATGAAGAAGGGCAGTTATCAATAAATAAGAATTATTATAATTCTCATGGTGGCATAGGGCAGGCTAGATTAAGGGTTCCTAACAGTGGTGAATTTATTACGGATAAAGCATATTATATATCACAGTATGACGGAGATATTTGTTATATGGATAGGGAAGTAGGTAGAATTATATCACATCTTAAAAATTTGGGAGAGTTTGATGATTGGCTTATTATTTTTCTTGCTGATCACGGTGAAAGCTTAGGGGAAGATAATTATTTTTTTAATCATGGGGCCACTATTTCCAACGCATTAATTAAGATCCCTTTAATTGTAAAAATGCCCGGGCAGCACACCGAAAAGATAGTGAATGATTTAACCTCTATTTGTGATATATATCCCACCTTAATAGATTTATTAATACGGGATAGAAGTAAAAAGAGAAATCAGTTTTATGGAAAAAACTTTCTAACCCAAGAACAGAATCTAAATTTAAATAGTAATAAACGAGCATTGATGCTTGCAAACACACGTGAATTGAATGTAAAGGGAGAAAAAATTGTTGGGTGTATTTGGGGCAAATATAAACTAAGGTGGGATTTATCTATTGATAAAAAAAGACTTTATGATGTGTCAGTGACGGAAGAGGTAATAAAAAATCCTAACCTAAGGCAAAAAAAGATTATTCATAAAATGGAAAAGCTGATTAAGAATTTTTTTAATTAAAAATTAACCCCACGATATAAGTATAGATAGTTTTTAATCCTTAGAACATTTGTGATAAATGGATAAAAAGAAAATAAAAACACTTTTTTTTGTAGCAATCAGTATCGGGATAATTGTATTTGGTATTTTTAAGGGTAAAGGATACCTTAAAAATAAAAATAGACCAAATATAATTTTAATTACCCTAGATGCTTTAAGGGCTGACCATTTAGGCTGTTATGGTTACCCTAAAGATACTTCTCCATTTATTGATTCTATTGCTAAAGAATCGATTGTTTTTAGAGATTGTATTGTACAGTCGGCGTCTACTGTCCCGTCAATGTCTTCAATATTTACTTCGAAATTTCCTTACATTGATGGGGCTGTAACCCCCCAATATACTTTAGGGCAAAAGTATATGACTTTAGCCGAATCTTTAAAAGAGCGGGGATATACAACCGTTGCAATATCTGGACATAAATACGTAAAGAAAATGTTTGGGTTTTCACGAGGGTTTGACTATTATAACGATGATTATAAACGCTGGAGAAATGCTGATGAGTTTTTAGAGATAGTAACAAATTTTTTTGATGAGAAAGATATAAAAAGAAGTTTTTTTCTATGGATGCATATCAGGGAACCTCATGCTCCTTATATTGAGCTGGATGATTACATAAAACATTTTTCTGAACCATTTGCTGGTGAAATAGAGAGTCAACAATATGAAATTTGCGGTTCAAAACATTTTTTAACAAATAAAAAGATCAATGATTTAGTTGCCAGATACGATGGTAACATTAGATATGCCGATGATAATTTAAAAAAGATATTCGATTATTTTAAGAATGAGGGGTTATTAAAGGATTCAATTATAATTATAACCGCTGATCATGGTGAGAGCTTAGGCGAGCATAATATCTTTGACCACAACCATTTATATTATGGGATTTTGCATGTCCCACTTATTGTGAAAATTCCTAATAAAAAAGAAAAGTATATTGATTATCCGGTCTCCTCATTAGATATCTTTCCGACAATATTAGAAATTCTTGGTTATCAGGAATTAGCAGCGCACTTAGAACTACGGGGCAAAAGCCTGTTGATGAAAAGAGGGCCGGATTATGTGCAATTTTCCGAGTCTTTTGATAGTTCTTCGGTAATTAAACAAGGATGGAGGCTTTTTATTGATTCTAAAAATAATAATAGTATGTTATATAATATAAATCATGATCCAAAAGAAAAGAATAATTTAATTAATGACAGAGTAGACATCTATGAATCATTGCATGAAGATTTAGATCACATTCTAAGTTCTACAAAAGAAGATGGTACAATCGAGGTAGATAAGAAAGCAATATTAAGCAAAGAGGATATCGAGTCTCTAAAGGCACTTGGCTATATTAATTAGATGATTATTCTATGGGGCATGAAACAGGTGAGCAGGAGATGCGGTATTTATTAGTAATTGACATAATAATTTCGTAATGGTAAACTTGGTCTTTCAAGATCAAGCTGTAAAAGAACGCAGGGCATAGGAAAGGTAAAATAACGTGAATATAGCAGTATTTTGTTCAGGCGATGGTTCTAATTTTCAGGCTATTATTGACGCCTCTAAAAGCGGTCTATTCAACGCAAATGTAGTGCTTATGGTATGCGATAATTCGAATGCCTATGCTATTACCAAAGCAAAGAATGAGTCCATTAAGACGCTCTTGCTTGATATAAACGATTTTCCCTCCCAAGAGACTTTTGAGGCACGGATCATAGAAGAGCTTATAACAGAACATATAGAGCTTATATGTCTTGCCGGATACATGAGACTTCTTTTGCCAGGTTTTATCAATAAATATAAAGAAAAAATTATCAATATTCATCCCGCACTTTTACCGTCTTTTAAGGGTATCCGCGGGATAAAAGATGCCCTGGATTACGGAGTGAAAGTATCAGGCGTTACAGTGCACTTTGTAAATGAAGATATGGACGCAGGGCCTATCATATTGCAGGAAGCCGTAACTATAGAAGATAATGATACAAAAGAGATGCTCGCGAAAAAGATACATAAAATAGAGCATCGCCTTTACCCGAATGCGGTTAAGCTATTCATTGAAGGCAGGCTTAAGATTCTTGGCAGAAGAGTAAAAATATTGTAGTATAGGAATTTCAGTAAATTCTCGCATGGTTACAAGAGAATTATAAAGCGTTTATTTTATGTAAAAGATTTCTCGTCGTTTTACTCCTCGAAATGACAGGGGGAGTGCACACACTGTCATTTCGACCAACGGGAGAAATCTTGTTTATAAAAGAGGAGTCAGGCAGGTGACGAATATAAAGTTCGGAACATCAGGTTGGCGCGCGATTATAGGTGAGGATTTTACATTTGCTAATGTAAGATTGGTTTGTCAGGCCATAGCGGACTATATTAACGCAGAAAACAGAAAACAGAAAACAGAAAACAGAAGTATTGTAATCGGCTATGATACACGTTTTTTGTCAAAAGAATTTGCGCAAGAGGCTGCGACGGTTCTCTCTTCAAATAAGATAAAAGTTTTCCTGTGCGACCGCGATACACCGACACCTGTCATAGCTTATCAGATAATCAGAAAGAGATGCGCAGGCGGTATAAATTTTACAGCAAGCCATAACCCCCCGCATTATAACGGCATAAAATTTTCTTCGCAAACCGGAGGGCCCGCGACACTTGATATAACAAGATGCATAGAACGCAATATTGGAAAACTACAAAGACAAAAAAAGCTTAAAGAGCATATGCCTGATAAAAAACTTATAACGCTCTTTGACCCCCGCCCAGCGTATCTTAAGCAGGTTGAAAGAGTAGTTGATCTAAAGACTATTAAAAAAGCAAAACTCAAGATAGCGTGTGATTGCCTGTATGGCACCTCAAGGGATTATCTCGATTACCTACTTAAGGAGCAGGGTTGTGAGAGTGCGGTTTTACATGATTATCTAAATCCTTATTTTGGTGGAAATCGCCCCGAACCGGCGGAAGAAAACATTAGAGAGCTTATATCTGTTGTGAAAAGAAAAAGATTTAATCTTGGTCTTGCCACAGATGGTGATGCCGATCGGTTTGGTATAGTCGATTCAGACGGAACCTATATTACGCCAAATCAGGTTATAACACTGCTTTTTTATTATTTACTTAAAAGCAGAAGGCAAAAGAGCACTAGTTTTGCCGCGAGGACCGTAGCGACAACACATATGATCGATATAATCGCGAAAGCTCATGGCATAAAAGTGGTAGAGACGCCCGTGGGTTTTAAATATTTCGTAGATAGTATACTTAGTGGCAACTGTATTATTGCCGGAGAAGAATCAGGTGGGCTCTCTCTTTCAGGCCATCTACCTGAGAAAGACGGCATTGTTGCGTGTCTTCTTGTAGCGGAAATGGTAGCGAAGGAGAAGAGGCCGATAGCGGATATATTAAATTCTATATATAAAGAATATGGCAGACTCTATTCTGATAGAATAGATATAGATATATCAAATAAGAAGAAACTTCTCTTGATGAAGCACCTTGTATCAGGATCAGTAAAAGAATTAGGCGGATTAAAGGTAGCAAGACAGGATACACGGGATGGATGCAGATTTTTCTTAGAAGACGGGAGCTGGGTTCTTTTTAGGCCTTCTGGTACAGAACCGATCGTGAGGGTATATTTTGAATCAAGTTCACAGAAGACGCTTGAGGCTATTGAGTGCGCATGTGTCAGATTAACATCTTAAATAATATTTGCTGCCGGTTTTTTGCTAATGCTGTTCGGTTGTATTACGTTGCTGCTGCTCTAGATACGACCAGTTCTATAAAGTCGGAATTTTTCGAGAAAGTTTATCATAACGCTACAAAGCTGGATATTATTGATTCGGTATTTAAGTATTACCAAGATCATTTCACTAGAAGGCACGAGAGAGTTATCGATGTCATCTTAACTGGTAAGTTGGCAGTAAGATCGTAGGTCCCTTTTTGGCATAGCAATAGAAAACATCTCAGTGCTCCCGTGTTGCCTCATTGATTAATGTTACCGAAGGGTAGAGTTATTTATTAGGCCGGCATATAAAAAAGATAGACTGCTTATCATGAAATTGTCCTTATAAACCCCCTGTCGGTTGCTCCTATAATACTGAGTTTTTTATTTTGTATTTTCTCAGATTAATGCACATAGCGGCTGCTCTGAAAAAAGGTAGTTGTTAAGATAATCGATTTTGCAAGTGACCACAATATGAGTCACGAGAAGAAGACAATAGAAGAATTATTTTAATTTAATATCATTTATAGATAAAAGCTAGAGAATAAGGACGCAATTTTGGCAACAGACATGCAATTTTATATTATCGCGAGTTTTTGTTTTTAGGATGCTATTTTAGAATATAAACCGGTAAAAGTAACGTGCGATTATGCAAATTCGAAAAAATAATTTTTTGTACATATGTAAAAGCCATATAGGTTTGTTGTTGATTTTGTTGACAACATTTATTCTCCAAGTTTTTTACGCTGCGACAAGGAGCCTGTGGCTGGATGAGTTTTTCAGTTGGGCAATAATCAAAAGGCCGCTTAAAGAAATACTTTTTTTGGAAAAAGATTTTGCTCGTTGGTACATGAATAGTTTTCCCCCTCTTTATGAGGTGATTGTCCGTTTTTTTCTTAAACTTGTACCTATATGTAACGACTTAATACTTCGGTTGCCATCAATAATTTTCTTTCTTACAACCATTGTTTTGATTTATGCGCTTACAGTGAAAATTTCCAGAAACCGTGAAGCAGGCCTTCTTGCCTCTTTCTTGGTTGCGTTCAATTCCGCCTATTTTTCCTATGGTTATATGCTGCGTGGCTATTTATTTTTAACAGGCCTTTGCGTTGTGTCGCTTTTCTTAATATATATGTTTTTAACATCAAAGCGTAAAATCAAGTATCTCATTATTCTCTCGTTGGTGAATTCTTGTTTGGTCTATACGTCTTATATCGCTTTTATTATAATAAGTATCGAAGGTATATTTTTGCACATTCATGCTCTGAAAAATAAGGATAAAAAAATATTACCTTATCTATTAGGAAGTTTTCTTCTTCCTTTTATTATTTTTATTCCGTGGGCTCGTAATTTTGGGGTTGATTGTTTCATAGAATCGGGGTCATCTACCAATGACACAGTTTATGATAGATTTTTGAATCTCTTTACAGGCAGCAACAGAATATTTCTTGTGCATATGATACTATTTCCAATAAGTTACCTTTATTGTTATAAGAAAAGCAGATCCCCTGTAAGATCATTTTTTTTATTGCTTATTATACTTTTTTTCATATATCTTTTCTTAGGCGTATTTTTTATTGATCCATTTAATGTAAGATATTTTTTGCCGATTTTATTTATCCTCATTTTGTTTAATTGTATATTTATTGCTGCACAAAAAAAGTACCTCCAACTAATTTTAATAAGTTTCCTCATATTGGCTACACTTGCTGATATTGGTAATTATGATTTTCATATTGATAATCATTTGGTTGATATAAAGAGCGTAGCTCATTATCTTAGGGCCCGCGATTATACGACAGAGAATACTGTAATATTTTTTGAAGATATAATGGTTATGCCGGGTTTTTTCTATTATTTTTTAAGTCCCAAAGAAGCGTATTTAGCGACAGCGCCATGGTATGGAACTTTTATGAAAATCAACGAATATCTTGTTGGCAAAAATATCATTGTCTGGGGAAATTGCTTAGGAACGAATTATTACGCGGATGATTTAATAGTGGCAGATGACCATGATATACTCATTTTGGTTGATACGGGCTATTTTAGACATTATACAAACATTTTTTCCGATATAGAGGGAAAGGAAAATTTTATTATGTCTTTTGAAAAGTTGGCAAGCGGAAGAGGCGTTCCATACCAGCTGTTGGAGAAAAAGGAATTCAACGGATTTGTCGTTGCTATTTACAAGAAGGGCCAGGGGCAGAAGCGCGTTTCTATAAGACGTTATGTTATGCAGGTACGGAATAATGTGGGTGAATAGAACTAAATTAGCTTAGAAGGAACTTAAATGATAACGCGCATATTCAAAGAAAGGTTATTTTTTTGAGTTTACTTGCTGGCATAAATGTACCGATGGTTAATTCCAAAAGTGACATTTTAAAATCGGCTTGGCAATTGCTATCTTTGTCCTTGACATATTCTCGACTATAACGTATAATCCACTTTATATT
>Ga0222626_1001171_pt1 | contig 12134 bp, 8 predicted proteins | sample AntAcemetageno91_FD_179862 | JGI IMG/M metagenome (GOLD analysis project Ga0222626, IMG submission 179862) | Saline water microbial communities from Ace Lake, Antarctica - #91 | ecosystem: Environmental > Aquatic > Non-marine Saline and Alkaline > Saline | place: Antarctica: Ace Lake | collected...
CTTACCGGGGAGTTTGTAATGGATAAATCGACACCTCGAGTTAGCCTGAGACTGGAGGGGAGAGAGGTCGATGTTCCTTCTATACGTGAAGTTGCGCTCTCAATGGGTGGAAACAACTCCGCGGTGAAAGATATTTTTGCCATTGTAAAAGGAGGAAAAGTCCCTCTGATAAGTTTAGAGAGTAATGGGAAGACGTTGGATGATTTGGGAAAGCTGGAGAATATCCTTATCAAGGGGAGCATGCTTGAAGGAGAGATCTACATACCGGGAATAGATTTGAATCTGGATGAAGTGAAGGGAGACGCCCTTATTTCAGAGGGGATACTCAATGGGAAACACCTTCAGACCAGACTCGGGAAGACCTTCGGAAGCAAAGGTAATTTGAGATTGGGTTTAGGGGAAGACGATGACCTGTTCCGTTTAGATATTATGCTAAAGGCCGACCTGACGCAGGCCCTTTCAATCTTAAAAAATCTGATCAAGGACGAGTCAGTGACAAGAGAGTTAAGGCGTATTGATGACATCAAAGGGAACGCCACGGCCAGGCTGGTTTTAGGCGAAACCACTTCTTCGATCATGCCGCGTGTGGATGCCTCTGAATTCGACCTGCGTGCCAAATACCGGCAAATTCCATATCCTGTTGAAATCAGGGGGACTCATTTCTCCTATGCCAATAGTGTGGTCAAGGCAGGGGAATTGGCCGGCAAATTAGGGAAGACATCCTTTTCCAAAATTTCAGGAATGTTGGACTGGCACAAAGAGCTATATATGAAGGTTGAATCGGCTGAGGCCAATATCCTTTTGGACGAAATTTACCCTTGGGTTTCTTCCTTTGCTGGAGCCAGGGAAGCGCTAGAAGAGATAGAGAGTCTAAAGGGTTATGTTACACTGAATACATTAGACTTCAAAGGTCCCCTCCTAAGGCCCAAGGCCTGGAGATTCAAGACGGAATGCGCAATCAAGGATTTCATCCTGAGTTCGACCCAATTACCCGGCCCGCTAACTGTGGCAGAGGGAAGAGTGGAGGCAGACTCTCAGACGCTTATCCTCAAAAACGCCAGGGTGAGCGTCCTCGATGCCAACTTAGATGTGTCGGCAACAGCAAAGGGCTATATGGAGGGCCTGAACAGGCTGGAAGCAACCTTTGAAGGCAACATGGGCATAAAGGCAATCCGGTCAACTTCAGAACTTATCAATCTACCGGAGGATCTGAAGGTCATATCTCCGGTGACCATTTCAAAGGCCCATCTCCTCTGGGAAAAGGGCTCTGAAACATCCTTTAAGGCCAATCTGTCTGCGGCAAAGGGACCTGATATCTCACTGAGTGTTCTAAAGACCCCGGCGATGCTCAAAATTGACAACCTGACTATCAAAGATGACAAATCAGATGCTTCCTTTGGCTGCAATATCCAGGAGGATGCCGTCTCCATAAGATTTAGCGGAAATCTGGACAAGACTAGTCTTGATTCCTTCTTAGCCAAGAACAGGCTCTTTAACGGATGGATCAAGGGTAATCTGTGGGCCCGTATTATACCAGGCAGTGCGATTGAAACCACGATCGAAGGGCACCTTAAGGGTGGGGACATCGCTTTTCACGAATTGAATCTTCCGGCAAAGTTAATGAATTTCTCTATTGAGGCCGGTCAACAGAGGGTTATCTTAAAATCGGCCGACCTTGCCGTAGACGACACTCAAATCAGCGCAACCGGTACCCTCGACCTGTCAGAACAGGGTATCCTATTCAACCTGGGCCTCTCTTCCGATGACTTTGACCTGGGGGACATCATTAAAGCGTTTGATAAAAAGGGCAAAGAAACTAAAGGCAAAAGGGACAAAAACAGATGGTCCCTGCCGGTAAAAGGTACTACCCACGTCAAATTAAACTCCCTCACATACGCAGGATTCAGATGGGAACCCTTTCACTGCAACATATCTGCAGAAGGGGACACAGTTAATGTTACAGTCACCAAGGGTAATTTATGCGGTATTTCCACGCCAGGGACTTTGAACATATCCCCAAAGGGAATAGGCCTGGATTTTAAATTGCTTGCCAAAAACAAGTCGCTGACAGAGACCATTGCCTGTGTGTCTAAGAAATCCGTAGCAATAGACGGGACTCTCGATTTTGAAAGCGAGATAAAAGGGGAAGGGATGGGCAATCAACTGATTAAATCTCTTCATGGACCTTTTAAATTTACTGCTAAGGATGGCCGCATTAATCGCGATCCACTACTGTCAAGGATACTTTCCCTTCTCAATGTCACCGAGATATTCAGTGGAAAACTCCCTGACCTTGCAAGTGAAGGATTCGCATATAATTCGATAACAGGTGAAGGTAATCTTAAAGATGGCAAGGTTAATTTGGCAAAAGTGCTGGTGGATGGTTCTACGATGAACTTGGCCGGCCATGGTGATATTGACTTATTAGAAAACAAATTAAATCTTAAAGTCTTTGCCGCTCCATTTAAAACAGTGGACCGCATCATAAGAATACTTCCGATAATAGGATATGTGCTTAACGATAAATTAATCTCTATTGCGATGAAGGTAACAGGTAAGTTGCAGGACCCGAAAGTAGAGTACCTTCCGGTAGACGAGATTGGATCTGGGCTATTGGGAATTATGAAAAGAACCCTCGAGGTTCCGGTTAAAGTAATAGAACCTGTAATCCCTATGGAAGAAAAGAAAAAGGAATAGATTTCATTTAAGAAAGCAAGGAGGCAGGACCATGAAAATAAAAATCTGGAGTATTGTTTTTCTTTTAATCTTATTGACTGCGTGCGCACCAACAAAGAAAATCAAGAATTGGATCAGCAGTCCATCTGTTCAAAAAGGAGGAAATAAGTCTTTTGGAGCCCGATTTGAACCACTCAAGGGAGATAAAAAATTCTTTGTTTCATTCCGCCTCTCAGTTATGAACAAAACCGATAAAAGTCTTAAGATTGACTGGAATAAAACACGTTATATTTATAAGGGCCAGCCCTATGGGGGCTTCGTTTTTTATGGGATTGATCCTGCCACTATAAAGGACTCCATCCCACCCGATTTTATCGAGCCCGGAAAACTATTTTCAAAAGAAATCTTTCCGACCAACTTAGTGGCGTTTACCCCGATAAGAGAAGTAGTGCTTGATAAGAAGGGGCAGGGGATCTATCCTGGCCCTATCCCTGCGGGTGAAAGCGGTATATCTCTTGTTATCTTGCAGGGTGAACAGGAAATAGTCGAGAAAATCGTGTTAAATATAAGAGCGGTGGCAAAGTAGGTTGTAAATAGGAAGTGACTAAAGTGACTAAAGTTTCGAGTGACTAAAGTTAAGGAACTTCGTAACTTTTTATATTGGATGGTTTTTAAAAGGCCTGCGCGACAAATCAGACCCTACTACCACATCCCCCTCGATCCGCTCCATGAGCACCTGAACAAGCGGGCTCTCTCTAATATGATCGGAGGGAAAAAGGACCGGTAAATAGTTATCACTCCTCCCCTTCATCACACCAGGGGTTTCAGAATCCCAGCCTTCCCCGAGTACCTGGAATTCTTCTTGCAGGCACCCCCGGTAGAACAAGTTCCGTTTTCTCTCCCCTAAATCCCTTAACTCTGCGGCCCTCTTCTTGATGACTCTTGAATCCACCCTATCTTTAAATTTGTTAGCGGCAGTGCCCGGCCTGGGTGAAAAGGGAAACACATGCAGATAGGAGAGAGGCAAATCCTTGATAAGGGAACAACTGTTCCGGTGAGCCTTTGAATCCTCTCCGGGAAATCCGGACATGATATCGACACCAATGCATACATGGGGTATTTTAGAGTAAATTGCCTCGACAATTTCAGCAAATCCCCGGGTAGTATATTTGCGATTCATCATTTTCAGCACCCGGTTATCGCCACTCTGTAAAGGAATGTGAAAATGCCGGCAGAGCCATCTTTCTGATGCAGCCATTTCTATTAGCCCCATCTCAATCTCATTCGGTTCGATGGAACTCAACCTTATACGCAGGGGATAGTCTTCCCTTCCGACCATCTGAAGTAGAGACACAAGATCGGTATCGTCCTTTAAATCAACCCCGTACTTGCCGAGATGGATCCCTGTAAATACGACCTCCTTGTAACCCTGACCGGAAAGGACCTCTAACATATGAAGAACTTTTTCCGGGGCAAGACTTCTGTAAGGCCCTCTCGTGAAAGGCACGATGCAGTAGCTGCAAAAGGATTGGCATCCATCCTGGATCTTCAGATAGGCCCTTGTTCGATCCGGGAAAGATCTGATATCAAGGGAATCGAAAGGGGCGTCGGCCTCATACTGCTTGAGTAAAACCGTTGTCTTAGATGATGCTCCGCCATTTATAAGAAAATGAGGGATATCCGCCTTCATCCTGTTATCTGCTATCAGGCCAACCCCCTCAATTTGGGATATTTCTTTGGGCAAGGTTTGGGCATAACAACCGACAGCAGCAATATAGCCATCCGGATTTTCCCTAATCGCCTTTCTGATTGCCTGTCTCGACTGGTGGGCAGCCTTTTGTGTTACGATGCACGTGTTGATAATGACCACGTCACTCGTCTCATCTTTCCCTGCCTGTTGCCACCCGGCCCCTGCCAATGAGTCCTTCAGATAAGCGGATTCATACTGGTTGACCTTACAACCGAGGGTAATAACTTTAAAGGATTTATTAGTCATTTTTCTTCTCCCTCTTCCTTCGAATCAAATAGAACCTGAAGAGGATGATCAGGAGCGGAAAACCGACAAAAAGGATATCCTCTCCGGATCCAGGAGAAAAATCAGGCATAAAATAATAAGTGACGCCCCCTAAGAAAAGGCTGACCCTGAGGGCCCGGCCATAACCCATAAAGGTAAAAACCCTTAAAAAGGTCAGAAAGGATAGAGTCCAAAAGAAAAAGAGGAGGATATTTCCGAGATACCGGTATCGGGGAGGAATCAGATCGGAAAAAGGTTGGAGGACCTTTTCAAAAGGACCGCTGGTCTTCTTCAGCCTAATCTTGATGACTTCACCGATCGTCACCTTCTCATCAAGATAGGTACCGCCGGGTATCAGAAAATCGAGGGTAATGGCAGCCCCATCTTTGTGGAGGGCATCATTTGCAGGCCTGAACGGAAGTTGGAGGATGTGCTGCACAAAAAAAACTACGATAAAGCAAAGGGAGGCCAGAGCTAAAATGAGAATAACCTGGGAAATAGCCCTCTTTGCTGTTATTGCATTCATAGACCCTTCCTGTTAAGCGTCCCCCTCAATTGCCTGCACATCCCTGTATCTGACGCCCTTTGGATAGTCCATCCAGTCTAATGCCTTGCGTGGTTTCCATCTCTTACCATACAGGATGTTGTCCACATAAGGAAAAACCATCCTCGCTAATTCAGAGCGACGAAGGAGATATTTGACCACCCTGTGAATAGTGCGGTAGGGCCGGGAAAAAGGACATACAGCCATGCACACGCAGCAGTCCGTCCCGATCTTACCCCAGTACTCAAAGCAACTCTCTTCATTGAGCTTCCAGCGTTCCATACCCCTATCCACCTTCCGCTCCCGCTCCCGGGGGATGGATCTGGAGGGACACGATTCAGCACACTTGAGGCAGGCTTCGCAGAAATGTTCTGCGCCGAGGTCAACAGGCTTGTCCGGGACAAGGGGCATGTCTGTCTGAACCGCGAAAAGGCGCACCGCGGGACCGTATTTGTCGGCAATGAGGTAGCCCTGACGACCCAATTCACCTAATCCGGCGTCTATGGCGAGAGGGACCATCAACAGGTCGTAGTGACGGTTATGCTCTGCAACGGCCCTGTAACCCATGGTGCCTAACCACTGGGAGAGGATAGTGGTAATATAGGCCCCCCTGGCGTAATTATAGCCGCTCTCTACCACAGAAGGGGTATGGGGTGCAGTGACCACCAAATCGTGGTCCATGGCCGTGGCCACGACCACGGCATAGGGAAGGGGTTCAGGGATTTCCATGCCCCACTCATCCCATTCCCCATAATGGATTTCCCCTCTATGGCTGTAAGCCCACCGGGGATCGATACGGCAGACACCAACCAGATCAGCCCCCAGATGTTTTGCCCATCCCTTGACGATCCTGGTGGCCTTGGCCGGCTCTATTTGGGCGGGTGGCGGCGCTTCTCGTTTGTTAGCATAGGTGCTTTGCGATGCAGCCGATCCCGGGATTACACGGGCCTTATGGCCCAGCATGTTCGGTAACTCAAAAGAGGAAATCAGCATAGACACATTTGGCCTGTATGAGGCGTCAATGGAACCGGGCTTACCTAAAGGACCGCCACTTGCCCTCCGCCTGTCATCATACTCCTTATGCTCAGGATGCATCTCATAATAGCGATTGTACTGCTCTGTACCCGGTATAAGACAACGGTTGCGGGCAAACATGATGTCCCGTTCATCCGTTGGTCGAAAATCAGAAGGATCACCGGACAGATAACCGGCAGCGCCTCCAAGAGACCGGGTCTTTCTTTTATAGGGTATGAAGAATATTGCCAGAACGGCCAATAAGATCCCAAAAAGCCAGGCAAGGGGTATTCGAATGGGGGGCCATACAAAGATAAGCACACCCAATAAGAGATGGAAACCGACAACGGCAGCGCCTATTTTGGGTGCACGGGGCTCCTGCTCCCGCACGGACTCGTATGTGAACAGCCCGGCTATGCCGATAACACCTAAGTTGATTAGCGACAATATCCAGGTCAAAACGATATCAAAGGTCATGATTCACCCCAACTTGATCTCTGTAATGTACCATTGAGAAAAGAAAACACAGTCTTTTTGGAAATGACGCTTAGGCCTTATACATCTTGCACACAATGCCTCTTAACTGAGTGGTCCCCATCTCGGAATTGTAAGGCGGATTATCATCCAAAAGGATATTGATGTTCGCCTCTGCCCATCCGTACATGCTTGAAACGCCCCTTTCAGGAAACCACCAGGCGTAATCCACGCCAATAACCTTGGGGTCAATCTCTTTGGTTATATGTGCTTTTTGCTTAATCCTGCCCCTGATCGTCTCAATAACGACCTTGTCACCGTCATGGATACCCCCTTTTTCTGCTGTTTCGGGATGGATATGAACCATCGGATCAGGATGTTCCTGGCGCAGGGGATTTATTTGCCTACCCCCCGAGTGTCTGAAGGGAGCCGATTTCCAGCTCATGAGGATGAATGGATATTCATCCACCAGATCCGGTCTGCTTTCAGGCGTTTCCGGCGGTTCATGCCAGGTGGGTAACGGATCAAAACCCCACGCATCGAGACGATCGGAGTAAAGTTCCACTTTTCCCGAAGGGGTTTCAAATCCATTCTCTTCATGCATCCTGTATTGCCTGGAGCCAGGTATAATGGCCTTCCTTTTGAATGCATCAAAGGAAAGACCCGCCGGTTTTAACACAAAGTCGAGGCAGGCCGCTTCAGTGTCCCAGAAATATTCGCCAAGGCCCAGTTTTCGGGCAAGCCCGGATAGAATTTCATAGTCTGAACGGCACTCGCCGATCCTGGTAACCCGCTGCTGAACCAGTGTCATCGGGTAGGAGTAGGGCGGGGTCACGATGCTGTCGAATTCAAGGTAACTCGCGACCGGCAGCACAATGTCTGATATAGCGGCCGTTGGAGTCATGAACATGTCGGCCACGGCCAGGAACTCCACCTTCATGAGTGCCTGCCACGTCTTTTGTGCGTTTGGATAACTCAGGAGAGGATTGGCGCCTTGTATATAAAGACCGCGGATTGCATAGGGGTCTTCATCCATAACGGCCTTTATGACGCTTTGCGGCTGAACATATCGGATCATCGGCAATGACTGCGTATCTGCACCAACCCGTCTTTTCCATATATCCGAGGGCATCTTGTCAGTCAACTCTAACTCAGGCGATCTGCGCCCGAATAATGACGGGGAGGAAGGTTGTATCTCACCGCCCGGCGCGCCTAAGTTGCCGGTAATGGCCCTCAAAATAGAGATAGCGCGGGCTGTTTGAAAACTGTTTATCCCGTGATCAATGGCGTTTCCCCATTGAATGCATGCGGGTTTATTGCGGGCATAGAGCCTGGCGGCCTGTCTGATCTTTTCTGCCGGCACCCAGGTTATGGCTTCAACCTTCTCGGGTGGATACTCCCTGACGTGGTTCTTCAGCCGGTTAAACCCTGTGGTCCATTTGTCCACAAAGCCCCTGTCAAACAGGTCTTCATATATGATTACATGGATCATGCCCAATGCTAATGCCAGATCCGAGCCCGGTCTCAACTGCAGTGAGGTATCCGATTCTTTGCCCAATACTGTCTTCCTCGGATCAATGACAATGAGTTTCGCACCCTTTTCCAAGGCGTCTGTAACCCGCTGGTGGGCATGGTGGAGTGTTTCAGCGATGTTTTTCCCCCAGAGCACAATACACGATGGGGGATAGTCATAATCCGGTATGGCATAAAACCCATAGGTTATTTTCGATGCCATGACCCTTGGAACAAAACAGACATGGCCCTGCCAGGCAACATTTGGTGTACCGAAAACATTTGCCAGTCTGGATAGATAGCTGTCCTGCAAACCTTTTGCTGCGCCGTGTATGAAGGCCACAGCTTCAGCTCCTGCCTCGGCTTTTATCTTCTTCAGATGTGTAGAGATCTCTTCCTCTGCTTCATCCCATGAAATCTCCTGCCATTGGCCGCTTCCCCTTTCCCCTTTTCTTTTCAAGGGGTGCTTAAGCCTCTGGGGATGATAGAGGTATTCTAAGGACGTCAGACCCTTGATGCACAACTCGCCCCGGTTCAGGGAGTTGTCAGGATCGCCCTCAACCTTGATAACCTCGCCTCTCTCCATATGCACGCGAATTCCGCAACCTATCGGGCAAAGGCCACAGGTGCTTTTAATGATCTTCTGTTTCATTGTTTGTCCATATTAAATAAATCGTTTATCAATCACTCTCAGACTGTAGGCTCCTTTTCATCTCATGAGATTCGGCAAAAACAGGGCAATTTGAGGAAAAATCATCAAGAGCACTACAGTAGTTAGAATGGCCAACAGAAAGGGGAGTGCCCCCTTGAAAATGACCTCTAAAGGGATATCTTTGGCAATCCCGGAAATGACGTACACATTGATGCCCACAGGCGGGGTAATCACGCCCATTTCTGTGACGAGGACGATAATAACTCCAAACCAGATAGGATCAAATCCTAAGGATGTTACCAGAGGGTACAGAATCGGGACAGTCAAGAGAACCATGGCGAGGGAGTCCATAAAGCACCCCCCGATCAGATAAATAAAGATGATAAACGCCATGATGGCGTAATTGGGCAAGGGAAGCCCACCCACCCAGGTGGCTGCCATAAAAGGGATCCTGGTAATGGCCATAAAATGGCCGAATATGGTCGCCCCGGCAACAATAACCAGGACCATACAAGATATTCGCGTGCTCTCTGTAACCGATTGCACAAACCCCTTCCAGCTCAATTTTCTACGAACAATGCCGATGATTACGGCCCCGCCCGCACCGATGGCGCCTGCCTCCGTCGGGGTGAAAAACCCTACAAACAGTCCTCCCATAACAAGAAAAAAGAGAACCAGGGTTTCCCCAATCCCGGTCAGCGCAAAGATTTTTTCTTTCAAGGTCGTTTTTGCGCCCTTAGGCGCACTATTGGGTTTGAGCCGTACCCAGACGAGGATCGTCAGCGCAAAACAGACGGATAGGAGTATTCCAGGTAGAATGCCGGCGGCGAAGAGCTGTCCTATAGATTGTTCGGTGGCAATACCATAAACAATAAAAATGACGCTTGGTGGAATCAGAACCCCGAGACTGCCTCCCGCTGCAATAGTACCTGTACTCAGAGAAAGACCGTATTTATGCCGCTTCATCTCGGGCAGGGCTACCGTGGTCATAGTTGCCACGGAGGCATTGGTGGAACCGCAGATAGCGGCAAAACCCGCACATGCCCCGATGGTCGCAATACCCAGCCCCCCTGGCAGGGAACCAAACAGGGTGTGAGCAGTGTCAAAGAGCCGGCGGCTTATACCGGCATGGAATGCAACCTGGCCCATGAAGATAAATAACGGCACAACAGTCAGGTTATAAGACCCGAATATGCTGAAGAAATCCTTTGCCATTATCCTGAGACCACTTTCCCAGGACACCACGTAACTAAACCCTATGAGGCCCAGGAGGGCCATCACAAACCCAACGGGCATTCGAGAGAAAAGGGCAATGAGCAGAATACCTAATCCGATTAGACCGATGGTAGTTGGACTCATTTACCTTCTCCTTATGCCCGCGGCCCCGGACCACGGCTCTTTCTTCCCTGCAAGCACGCCCCATAAATCCACCCAAAGGACCAGACAGACCACAAAAGAAGAGAGGGCGAGGCCGTAAAGCACAGGGAAAAAGGGTAGTTCTAAGGTTAACGACACCTCTCCTGAGGTTCTTAAATCGTTCCCGTACGCTATACATTCCCATGCTAACAGGCTGAATAGAGCTATACCTGAGAGGTGTGTTATCGTGAAGATGGCCGTTTGTATCCTGCGGGAAAATTGCATGACGAGCACTGCCACAGCCACATGCCCGCCTTTCATGGTCGTGTAGGCCATAGCAAAACCGGCTACTGTTGCACCTAAGAAACCGATGATCTCATAGGTGCCGAGGATCGGATGCCTGAAGAGGCGAAGGACCACATCGGCACAGGTTAGGCCGGTCATTCCGACCAGACAGAACCCCGACACAAAATTCAAGATGGAAGACAGCCGATGCACACCTTTCCCAAAAGCCATCATATCTTCTCCCTCTTGATAAAACAGAGGGATTGGCCCCGAAAAGATCATAGGGCAATCCCTCTATTTATTCCGCCTACTACTTCTTGAATTCGCTATTGTACGTATTGACCAGACCCCTTAATGTCTTTACATACTGCTTCCCGGGAAGACCTTTGCCTTCCGTCTTTTTTTCATACCCTGAGATAACCGGCAGGACCGCCTCGGCCCATTTGGCACTCTCCCTATCTGACTGGGGAATCATTTTGTTGCCAAGTTTGAGCGCAAACTTCAGACCTGCCTCATCACCCGAATCCCACACAGCTCCAGCTTTGGCAATATACTTTGCGCTCACCTCGTCAAAGACCTTCTGGACGTCTTTGGGGAGTGAATTCCACTTTTTCAGATTCATCGCTACAAAAAATCCCGTTGTGTAGCCCACGCTATAGCATTCGGTGGTGTATTTGACCACCTCAGCCTGTTTCCAGGCCTTCAGGACCTCCATGGGACCAAAAGAGGCCTCAACCACCCCCTTTTTCAGGGCTTCATAGGTACCCCCCATCGGCATTGCAACGGGAACAGCGCCGAGTGCCTTGGAGACCTTGGCGCTGAAGCCGGTGGAGCGAACCTTCAGTCCCTTCATGTCCTTCAGGGTATACACCGGTTTCTTGCTGTGAAGCAGTCCTGGACCGTGGGCATGCAGGAACAGGATCTTCACGTCCGAAAGGGCCTTTGGCTTAAATTTATTGTAGAAATCGTTTATGACAAAGCTCGCAGACATTCCCGATGCGTAACCAAGTGGCAGGTCAACCGCTTCCATGGTGGGAAAGCGGCCCCGTGTGTATGCAAAGCAGGACATTCCGATATCAGTGACGCCTTTCAAAATCCCGTCATAGATCTCGTTCCCCTTGAGCAGTGTGCCGCCCGGGAAATACGTAAACTTCACCTTGCCCCCTGTGAGTTTTTCTATCTCAGCTCCCCAGCGTTCTGACATGGGGAATAGGGGATGGGTTGCAGGAAAAAAGGTACACCATCTCAATTCAACAGCTCCCTCTGCATCGGCAGGAAAGTTAACCACGGCCGTAAATGCCAGGACTAATGAGAGAGAAAACACCAAAAACCATCTCACTTTTTTCATAATAACCCCCTTTCTTGGGAAAACCTTTGAAATTTTGAGTCCGAGTTCAAAAACCCCCTGATATCCTTAAATTTCACCTCCTTTCTTTCAATTTCCTACAATCAAATCCTGTCAGCTCCTTGTTGGAATGAGCTGACCAAGAGCGCAAAGAGACTATATGGCTAATCAGCTACATTTGTCAACATTCAGTCGCTCAAGCGGATCTCTAAGCACGCCAAGACTTTCTTTTTCCAAGAACATTTGTAGCCCTCATCAACTG
>Ga0222626_1001178_pt1 | contig 12087 bp, 18 predicted proteins | sample AntAcemetageno91_FD_179862 | JGI IMG/M metagenome (GOLD analysis project Ga0222626, IMG submission 179862) | Saline water microbial communities from Ace Lake, Antarctica - #91 | ecosystem: Environmental > Aquatic > Non-marine Saline and Alkaline > Saline | place: Antarctica: Ace Lake | collected...
AAAAGGTTATATCCTCCAACATGGCATGGTTCTTTTTCTGATCGTCCGCCTGCCCTGTTAAATTCCGAAGGACAGCGAAGCGTATTTAATCGGGGTTCCGATCAGGAAATAAATAAAACCCTTAGCGCCCTTAGCGTCTTTGCGGTTCAGCATTTCCCCTCAGCAGCAAGTTATTTACTTGCTTATGGACGTCCCTCAGTTTACTAATGAAGATCGCAGCGAATTTAACCGGGGGCGGCTCAATAAATCAAAAACGAAACGCGCAATTTCACCCCCCCCATTAGTCCGTTAGCTAATTGAGCGAACTGCATGAAATTACAGGATGTCTCGTTTTTTCCTCGGCTTGATTGAGGTTAATTGTTGATTATTGAAGCGTTTTAATCTATTATTTTATCTGATGTTGGAGATATTAAGTGAAATTCAGCGAACTTGTTAAAATACTAAAGCAAAATGGATTTCAAATAGTTAAACAAAAAGGATCAATAAGATAGTGATGTTTAGGAATCCTTGGGGATGTATATTTTTTGTTTTATTTAGACAGGATTTACAGGATGTTACAGGATGTTTTATTTATTTACCCTTTCCGGAAGAAAGGGTAAATCCGCTGTCGCGAGAAAACAAGGACCTTGGAAAAGATCAGGGGTAAAACCTTCATTCTTGACACATTTAAATCTCTCGCAGAGTGCACTGAGTTTTTATATCTTTTTATTTTCCGCTGACCCCAGAGTAATAGGCTTCGCCCCGATGAAATAGGCTCTGCCCCAGTTAAATGGTCTGTTGCATCTTTGAAGAGGAAACCGATGCGAAACCGGTGTCAAAGCTTGAATTGTGAATTAAAAGATTGTGTTATTAGACCCCAGTACGATTTTCCGAACCTACCCCGGTGAAACAAAAGAAAGTACTGGTTTCACAGGGCAGGCGGGGCAGGCAGGATTTACTGGATGGACAGGATCTCTTTTATCTTCATCATTTTCCGGATGAAAATGATGAAACGCAATCCACCGAAGGTGGAATAAATCATTTGAATCCTGTTGATCTTGTCTATGTTTTGTTTTTGGGATAGGTTATGTACTTTGAGAAGTCAGGCAAAGTTCAAAGAGTTGAAGGGTTGAAAGAGATTCATGTAACGAGTTGCGGGTTCAGTGTTAGACAGCCTTGCAGAATGGATAGAATCCTATCATGATAAAAATATTTTATATCCCTTATTTTCAACAATATTAGAAAGTTGCTTATCTGAACAAACGAATATATCATCCTCTTCACAATAGGTTAAAAAGAAGGCAAGCTGTAAGCTATCAAGAGTTCTTAAACCATATTTTGTTCCAAAACCTTCTGAGAATTTTCTTCCTTATGATAAATTTTAACTAGCGAAGAAGTGTCGATGAAAAAGCTCATATCCGATCTTCCCTGTCTTTGATTACGTTTTCAGACCACAAACCTTTGGAAGTACTTACTATTTCGTGAACTTCTTTAAGTGTGTATTGACTTTTTGTTTTATATTTAAGGGGACCCGTCTTTTTCATTGTATTTATCTGCTCATACAACAATGTTAACTGATCTACCGGCAATTTATCAATTTCCTTATATATTCTTTCCTTTATTTGCACAGTCCTATCTCCCATGAATTAACATATTGAATATATGTATTTTTTATCACTACTTGCATCGAGACTCTCATTCTAACATGGCTTTTAGATCTTAATAATTTATATATCAAATAAAAGAATCTGTGTCAAAGCTGGAATTGTGAATTACCATCAGTCATCATATAGGGTTAACTGCGGGACATTCCATAAATAAGTAAATAACTCGCTTCTGAGGGGTTCATAAAATTTAAATTGTTTTTATCTGTGGGCTCCGTGTACTTTGTGAGATATTGCTGGCCAGGCGGGGCAAGGCTGAAAGCGCATAGAGGTACAGTGTTTTTGGTTCTACCAAATAGTTAAAACTATCCCAGATTCTTTTATTCTCCGGTCTCTCGTGATCAATGCCGCGTTGAAATATAAAGAAGTTGCTACAATCAGTTTATCATGCATTTCCATGTCCGGCTCAATTTTATCCGCTATTTTAAGGATATCAGAATCCAGCGCTGCTATATCAAAGTTTTTATATTCAACTATCTTCTTAATGGTTTCATCAAAGGTAAGAGTAATCCTCCCTTTTTTGGATATAAATATTATTTCTGCAAGAACAATAGATGGTACTATAATTATGCCTTCATCAATGGTTTGCTCAAAGGCCTCTAAAGCCTTCTTGCTCAACCTTAAATCATCAGTAAAATACCAAACAAGGGCGTGAGTGTCGGTTACATAGTTCATTGATTTGCTCATTAATATTCGTATGGAAAGACTGATTTTTTTGCATCGAGAAACAATGATTCATCAATCTGACTACCTTTCCAGATTCCCTTTAATGAACCCCTATTTTCCTTTTCATCTTTTTTTTGTATTAACTCGGTCGTTAACAGGTGAATGATTTTGTATAGTTTTGGCATCATTTCACATGGTACTCCCTCTAATTCCTTTAAGATTTTTTCTTTATATGTTGATAGCATTTTACTTCCTTTAATTTCGTAGTGGGGGCCTCTGACACCTTGTCACATTATTTAAAATATTGAACAATTTTTTATTCATTGTCAAGGTTTTTTGCCGCCCCTTCTTAAATGGAATCGGGTACCTTGGTAGACAGCGTGCATAACTTCATACTGGATGCTGGATACTGGATACTTGATGCTGGATAAAACGATTGAATGTTGAATTCTTTTTTATTATGTTAACTGCGGGATGTCCATAAATAAGTAAATAACTTGCTGCTGAGGGGAAATGCTGAACCGCAAAGACGCTAAGGGTTTTATTTATTTCCTGATCGGAACGGACGATCAGAAAAAGAACCATGCCATGTTGGAGGATATAACCTTTTGTTATCTTAATATATAACATTCGTGCAGAACGTGCATAACTTCATACTGGATGCTGGATGCTGGATAAAATGATTGAAGACCAGGGCAATTGAATATTGAATATTGATGATTGAATATTGAAGGGCAAAACAAATGAAGACCAAGGAAATTGAAAATACCAAATCGCTTTGCGAAGGGGGCTGAAAGGGTTAATTCTTATGGCGAACAATCTTTGGCAAACGGAAAAGATGGGATTGGGGCATTTAGGGGAGATCACGCCTCGGATACCCAATTTTCACATTTAAGCTTTGGGATTCTCGAAAATTCTTTGATGTTGTTTGAAATAATTGTTAGATCCAGACTCAAGGCATGGGCGGCTATCAGCGTGTCAAGGGGGCCGATTGTCTGGCCTTTGGATTCCAGAAATGTCCTAATTTCCCCATAACATACAACCACATCCCTGCCATGAAAAGGCAGGATGATCAACGGCAGTAGAAATTCATCAAGCGCCTCTTGATTTCTGTTTTTATGCCTGCTTTTTGCAATGCCATACTGGAGTTCTGCGTGTGTTATTGAAGAGATCCCAAATTCATGAACGGGATATTGCTCAAATTTTCTCAATACGCGCTTTGGTTTTTCATTGATGACGTATATGCAAATATTTGTGTCTAAGAGGTATTTCATTGGAACATGGGCTCTCGTTTCTGGTCTTCTATCGGTTGATTTCTCTCGATTTTAAAATCTTTCTCGAAATGGTTCAGGCTTTCAAAAAGAGATTCCCATGACTTTTCTTTAGGTAATAAAACAATTGCCTCACCTTGTTTTTTGATATACACTTCACTTCCTGACATTCTGAATTCCTTTGGCAATCTGACGGCCTGGCTTTGCCCATTCTTAAACAATTTTGCTGTTTTCATTGTTGCCCTCCATCTTAAATATATACTATAAGTATATATTTGTAATGCTGTTTGTCAAGAGAAAAGTGGCGGGCAGAGTGCAGAAGGATTTTAAGCTCATGAAACAATGGGGACATTCTTGATTTGTAACTTTGCAGTAGTTTACTTCACATCAAAGATTTTGATCTGAATTTGATAATGGGTCGGCTTTATCTTCATTAGACAGGGACTTCGATAGGTGTAAACCCAACCAACTCTTTGCGTGCACTCAATATGTTAGCATCGACTTCTTCCAGCCCATAATCTTCAAGAAACTGTTCAAATGTTCCCATCTTTCTGGTTTCTTCAATATTTATGATTATAGCCTCCATGAGATTTTTCTTTGCTTGCTGAACATCTTCCCCGCAGGAAGCAATATCCAATTCAGAACAATATGAAACATACATATTACCCTCTTTCCATATCTCCTCTGTCAATCTTATTTTCATATTCTTACCTCCCGACTCAGGTGAAGAGTGAATGATAATTGAATGCTTTTATAAAATTTTTCTCATATGTTACCGTTTTTGTCAATTTATACTTTAAAGAATCAAACGTCCATTAAACTGCGGGACATAAATAAGTAAATAACTCGCTGCTGAGGGGAAATGCTGAACCGCAAAGACGCTAAGGGTTTTATTTATTTCCTGATAGTAACCCCGGTTAAATACGTCCCAGTACGATTTCCCGAACCTACGGGATAAATTACACTCCTCACTGCGTGAATTGAACAGGGCAAGCAGACGATCAGGAAAAGAACCATGCCCTTCTGGTAGGCTATCTGTTGAGGTTGTTTACCATGCGTTTTATACCGTCCTTCATCAATGGCACATTCCAGTTCAGAAGGAATCCGAGTTTAAGGTTGGTAAGTTTGAGATAAGTAAGGAGTTGGGCTTCGTGTATTGGAGCTATTTTATCAACGGTCTTGTTTTCTATAATTACAGTCCGTTGGATCATCATATCGATTCGAAAGCCCGTATTTATTATAATGGTTTCATACTTAACTGGGAGCGGGACTTCACAGGCTACCGTTAATCCCGTTTTTTCCAGTTCGTAGGCCAGGCATTTTTGATATACGGATTCGAGAAGGCCAGGCCCCAATGCCTTGTGAACTTTAATGGCAGAATGTACGATATTTCTTCCGATTTTTTCGATGTCTTTCATCTATTTTCGTGTTGAACCCCGGTTAAATAAAGGCTAAAAATATTTAACCCCGATTGAACACCCAGAGGGTGCCAGGTTCAATTGGGCGGGCTGGGTAAATGTGGCAGAGCTCTCAAAGAACGCTGAGTATAAATGTCAGAGGTCACCCCGGTGAAACAAAAGAAAATACTGGTTTCACTGAACAAGCGGGATTGACTTGATTGGGCCGGGTGAATTCACCTGTAAACCTTTCGACGATGACCAATTGTCAAAACCAGGACAACCACGTTTTGTTCCTGGATATCGCACAGTACCCTATAGTCTCCAATCCGGTATCGCCAGAAGCCAACGTGATCACCCTTCAACGGTTCTCCAAAATGCCGGGGATTTTTGCATCCCTCTATCCGGTCGTTGAGCCAGTTGAGAATACGCTCTTGAACCGGCCGATCCAGTTTTCGCAATTGCCGTTCGGCAACGTCGCTGATTTCAACTGTCCAAGCCAAGTTCTTTTCTCAATTGTTTCAGCGGCTTGTGGCCAAGTGTTTGTGATTGGGCTTGTTTGGCCAGGTCCAAGTCCTCATTGTCCTCTAAGTATTGCAGGATCGCTTCCCGTACCACTGCACTGCGGTTACTGCCGCGCTTTCTGGCGAGCAGATCCAAATCCCGCTCTATTTCTTTGTTTAATCGGATCGCAATCATGGCGTGCCCCCGCTTGTTTGTCATACAATGTATAACGCCACTGGTAGAATGTCAATATGGATAAAAATATGTTTGTAATGGGGGACATTCATGCAGAATGATCAAACAAGAGAAAGTCCGGCAATAGCCTTAAAATGTTCGTCTTTTGTAAATAACTTTAAACCATTCTGAAATGCTACAGCAGCAATCCAAATGTCATTTGTGGGCACAGGCCTTCCGATCTCTCTCAAATTATTAAGGATTTCAGCATAAAACTCGGATGTATCTTCATCCACGGAATAAACAACAACTCTGGGACTGTCTAAAAATTTTTCAAGTTCTTCCCTGTTCTTCTGTTCTCTTCCTCCCCCCTTAAAACCGGAAAGCAGTTCACCTATGCTGATCACAGAAATCCCTATTTGTTCACATTTCTTAAGAACCTCAACAACTCCATGATCTCCTTTAAGGGCATACGAATAAATATTAGTATCAATCAACAACCGTCTCATTCCCACAATTCCCTGTCAATTTTTCTTTGGCCGTCGATAATACTCTGAATTTTATTGAATTCAGCATCAGTCCATATCCCAAACAAATGATCCATATCATCATACCTTATTGTATATTTTTTCCTCTTCTGCATTCCGATATTCTGTTTAATCATATCTAAAACCAACTGATTCACGCTTTTCTTTTCATTCTTAGCAACATGTTTTAGTTTTGAAGATATAGAAGAGTCTATACCTCGAATTGTAATTGCTTTCATGGTTACACCTCTTGTATTATGACATCATTAATTGCAATCTTTATGACATTATAATATGATTGCTATTTATATTTGTCAATCTAAAAAAAGGGCAAATCCGCTTTGTTTAATGCAGATGGGTGATATTGGTTTATTTCTTCCCAAACAGTATTGGACAACAGAACTTCTTGAAAATCCTTGAGCAAATCAGAACGTAGTGTTAAGGCTGAGGCTAAATGGATAGAATCAAAACCCCTTAAAGCATGTTTTTCTGCCAGATCTCCTGCCACCCTTATCATATCTCCAGTGATGCTCAGGATGAGATAGCTGCTCCAATCTTTATCAAGAAACGCTTTTATGCGATCATGTTCGACCGGTGTAAATGCTTTCTCTCGAAATCTGCGAGCAAAGGCCGCCCTGGCCTCAGCATAAGCAACGATCGAGGTGGCCGTAACTTCGAAGATCGGACAAGGGCATCAACTTTCGACGATTCAGCTTCTTCCACATACAATTTCACCAGACTGCTGGTATCAAGATATACGATCATTCTATCGTCTGTCCTCAATAACAGCGTCGGATACGCTCTTGCCCCTTGAAATAATCTTGCCCGGCATGCCTTCCGGCTTGCTCCCGGACCAACTGGCCACACCGCGCTGTATCAACTGATATATTTTCTCTTCCTTGGATTTTTTTTCAAGAGGCAATATAATGGCTATCTCTTTTTTTCGATCTGTGACAATGATTTTCTCTCCGCTTTTCACTCTCTTCATATAACGGCTCAGGTTATCCTTTAATTCTCTTATGCCAATTGTTTCCATAACACGAATCCTCAACGTTTTGTATAATGTGACTACATTATATTTTATATTGCCTCATTTATCAAACACCTACGGCTAAATCTTAATCAAAAAGAATCGGGGTTACCCATTAAAGGTCGGGTCAAAGCTTGAATTGTGAATTACCATAAGCCCTGTGGGCCATAATGGGGAGTCTATGATTTTATGCGTTTACTTTTGGGGTTTTGTGCCGGAGCTACCTCGGTGAAACAAAAGAAAATACTGGTTTCACAGGGCAGGCCCTAGATGAACACCCAAAGGTACCCCAGAGAAATGCGCTCCGCTGTCGTAAACGAATTTCACAGGGTAAACCCGGTTCAACAGGGCAAGGCGGGGCAGGAAGATTTCCGCAGATGAACACGGATTGCAGATATCCTATGGATACTGGTCGGGGTAGGAATGCGTGTTGCCCGGCACCACCGAGTGAAAAGGGGGACGGGGCATATAGATTGACAATTGACGATTGACGATTGTCGATTGTCGATTGACGATTGAAAAACAAAGAAAATATTGAACTTCAGGTTAAACAAAAGAAAGTACTGGTTTCACAGGGCAAGCTGGGCAAGCTGGATAAAAATTGCACGCCTTGAATTTGAACTTTTTACGAGACCGTCTTAATTAAACCACCACTTTTTTTTGCGAATCGGTTTCGGGTTCAGGGCCTTTACGGGTTTTCCTTCCAGGATGGTCCGGGGCCGGTGGATGACCATGGCTTCGGCCTCTTCCCGGCTTCCCAGGCTCCGTGCGACGACGTCAACTGCCGGGGAGAGTATGAGCGGTCGCTTGTCAAAGGAGTGGGCGTCGGAGGCGATGACGTGGACCTGCCGCTGCTCCAGCAGCATGTGAGCGCAATCCATGGCGTCTTCGCCCAAGAGGCCGGTGACGCTCATGGCGGTAATCTGGATCAGGCATCCCATGTCCACGAAATACTCCAGCCGTTCCGGGTGGTTCTGGAATACCGGGTTCCGCTCCGGGTGGGCCAGGATGGGCGTGATGTCGTTGAGCTTCATTTGGAAGAGTTCTTCCTGGGATCCCGGGGGAATCACGTGGAGGGGGAACTCCACCAGAAGGTACCGGCCCGTGTCGTTGATCGTGGCGACTTCTTTGGCAAGGACCTTTTGTGCCAGACCGGTGCAGATGTGGACCTCCGATCCCATGCACACATGGATGTCGATTTTGTTTTCGGCCAGGGCTTTGCGCAGGCGGGCCACCTCTTCCCGGACCCGTTGGCGGGGGTTGTTATAGACATCGTTAAAGGTGTGGGGCGTCGCCACCAGGGTGTGAATGCCGTCGGCTGAAGCCTGGCGTGCCATGGCGAGGCTTTCGTCCATGTGGGCAGGGCCGTCGTCGATGCCGGGGAGTATGTGGCAATGAATATCGATCATGAAGTTAAGGATTATGGATTATGGATTAAGGATTACGGAATAAGGATTATGGATTAAGGAATATGGAATATGGAATAAGGAATAAGGATTAAGGATTACGGATTACGGATTTAGGAATACGGATTTAGGAATACGGGATATGGATTAGAGCGTTGATCTCAATGATTTAATAAGGCCGTTTAGCATCTTGCTTGCGTTCTCGTATTGATTTTCCAAGGACAAATATACTTTTTTTTGCAAAAACTCTAAGTCATGAGAAAGAAATAGAAAATAACGTGTCTCCTCAAGTGATCCTCTTGCGTTATACAAAAACTTGAGATATTCTTTTGTGGTATTTCTGGATTGGCCTTCGACAATATTGGCGGGTACTGAATAGGAAGCCCTCTTTAACTGATCAACCAATCCATATAATTCGCTTTTTGGGAACATAGCCGCAACCTTATATATATCGAGAACCAATTGATGTGTTACCTGCCAAACCTTTAAGTCTTTCCAGTGTATTCCCATAAACTATACCTTTTTTCTTTTAACCTAAATTAACTATTTCAAAAAATTGAAACGCTCAACTTAGTTTAAGTTACCTTTACCTTAGGGCTCGCGCAAAAATAACTTCACATTTTTACATCTCAGCTTCAGCCCATCTTTGGCTGATACCTCACTCGCAAAATCCTCGAAATAGCTCGCTATTCCTGTGGTTTTGCTCTTTCGGATCAGCCAAATCTGGACCAAATCTGAGCGCCAATTCTGCGAAGTTATTTTTGCGCGAACCCTTAATCCCCTATCCTTTAATCCCTAATCCTTTACCCCTATCCCTTTCTCCGCGTTTTTTCCGCTGGTGCTTCTTTTTCCGGTCGCCTTCGTCGCCGTAATAATAGTAATAGTACTGGTAGTAGTAATAGCTGTCCCGGCCGACGCTCACGGCGTTCAGGACCGCGCCCAGGATGTTGGCGTTGACGCTCCTCACCTGGGCCAGGGCATGCTGGATGACCTGGCGGGGGGTTTCCCCGGCACGGACCACCAGGAGCAGGCTGTCGGCCATCTGGGTCAGAATCACGGCGTCGGTGACCGCCGAGATGGGGGGACTGTCGATGAGCACCCGATCGTACTTCTTCTTCAGGTCATTCAGAAGGAGCCCCATTTTTTTGGACCCGACGATTTCCGATGGATTGGGGGGAATGGGTCCCACCGGGAGGATGTCCAGGTTTTCCACGGACGAGGGGACGATGGCGTCCTTGGCGCTCCCTGTGCCCACGAGGATGCTGGACACCCCGATTTTCCGATCCAGATCGAAAATCTTGTGGATCCTGGGTCGCCGCATGTCGCAGTCGAGGAGCAGGACCCTGGATCCGGCGTTGGCCATGACCACCCCCAGATTGGCGGCGGTGATGCTTTTCCCCTCTGAAGAACTGGCGCTGGTGAGCACGATGGTCCGGGGGGCTTCATCTGCCGAAGAAAAGAGGATCCCGGTGCGGATGCTCCGGTAGGACTCGCTGGCCGCCGACTTCGGCGAATGGACCGTCACCAGCTCCCGGGCCATGTGGGCGGGGATGTCATTGGACGTGATGGCCGGCACCGGTCCCAGGTAGGGAATCTTCAGGTGCTCTTTCACGTCCTCGGGGAGCTTGATGGTGTTGTCCAGGTATTCCAGGAAAAAGGCCGTCCCGATCCCCAGGGTCAGGCCCACGATCACGGCCAGAAGGATGTTCCGCTTCTTTTTGGGCTTCACCGGAGATTTCGGAACCTCGGCCTTGTCGATAATCCGGATGTTTCCGGTCTTCATTTCCTCGGTGAGAGAGGTCTCTTTAAACCGTTTGATGAGCAGTTCGTACATCTGCCGGGAGCTTTCCACCTCCCGCCGAAGCACCCCGAACTGAACCGCCTTCTTGTTCAATTTAAGGCTTTCGGTTTTCTGCCGGGCCAGGGCCCGCTTAAGGGATTCTTCCCGGGCCAGGGCCAGCTTGTATTCGTTTTTGAGGGAGTTGACCACTCGCTGGGCCTCCAAGGCTTTGCGCTTTTTCAGGTCTGCCAGCTCCGAGTAGATGGCCTTCATCTGTGGGTGGTTCCGGCCGTATTTCTTGGACAGCTCGGACATCCGGTTGAAGAGGACCACCTCCATCTTCTTGATCTCCTGGATAAGATCGTTGCTCAGGACTTCGGGAATGGAGTCGAGCATTTCCGGGGTTTTTTCCAGAAAGATGGCCTGTTGATACCGGGTCTCCACCTTCACCCGCTGGGATTCGGAGTCCAGAACCTGGGCGTTGAGCTCCGCCAGTTTCTGAGCCGTGATGTTCTCGGCGTCGCTGGAAAAATCGGTGATGATCTGGTGTTTTTCCTTGTACGCCAGGAGGGCTTTTTCCGAAATCTCGACTTTTTTGCGCTCGTCGTTGATCCGCTCTCCCAGCCACTCCACCGCGCCTTTGGCCGCCGAAAGCTTGGTCTCCAGGTTCTGGCCGATGAACGCGCTAACCAGAGCGTTGGCCATCCGGGCGGACATGACGGGGTCCTTGGCCTCCATGCTTACGTCCACCAGGCGGCTGTTCCGGATGGGGCTCACCTCAACCCGGTCGATGAAGGCGTACACCAGTTCGGAATCCAGGGACAGGTCCTCTTCGGCAGATGCACCGGTCTTGTCCGCATCTTCCTCGGTTTTCAGGAGGGACACCACCCAGTTTTTTGCGCCGGTCAAAGCTTGGCCCATGGAGCGCTTGAGGTTGGCCAGAACGTTGTCCTTGGGCTCGGGGAAGAACTCGGGGCTGTTCTCCAGATCCAGCTTCCGGATCACTTCCCGGGCCACGATCCGGCTTTCGATGATCTTGTACTGGGTCTGGTAGTAGTCGGTTCCCGTAGAATCCACGGCCATGACCTCCTGGAAGGACATGAGTTTGGGGTTTTCCTTTTCGATGATGATCCTGGCCGAGGCCTGGTAGATGGGGGTAGCGGTGAATGTCTTTACGGCCACGGTCAGGACCAGCACCGTAAAGATAGTGGCGATGATCCACCGCCGTTTGATCAGAACCCGGAGGTACTCCCGAAGGTCGATCTGTTTTTCCTGGAATTCTTCCATGTGGTTTTTTCCTTGGATCTCTCAGGGAAATTGTTATTGGTTATTTGTTAATAGTTACTCGTTAAAGGTGAAACGTGAAAAGAGGATAGAGTAAAGAGAAAAGAGAAAAACTATTGGAAACTGGAAACTGGTAATCTGTGATTGGAAACTTGATACTGGAAACTGGCACTTCAAGTTTCGAGTTTCGAGTTTCAATTTTCAATATTCGATATTCAATTAACCATTAACAAATAACCCTTTGCCCCGCAAAGCCCTCTCCGGTTAGAAATAGCTCTCGGGGACGACGATGATGTCTTCGGGTTGTATGCGGATGTCCTGGGCTTTTTTTCCGGACTTGGTGATGGCATCCACCTTGACGGTGATGATCTTTTCCTTGCCGTCTTCCACACGGACGATCCGGGT
>Ga0222626_1001180_pt1 | contig 12085 bp, 16 predicted proteins | sample AntAcemetageno91_FD_179862 | JGI IMG/M metagenome (GOLD analysis project Ga0222626, IMG submission 179862) | Saline water microbial communities from Ace Lake, Antarctica - #91 | ecosystem: Environmental > Aquatic > Non-marine Saline and Alkaline > Saline | place: Antarctica: Ace Lake | collected...
AAAATCGCTTTTCCATCATTCCGGATCACTGCTGGATTCCCGCGTTCGCGGGAATGACGGTTGCGGTATATCATCCCAAATCCCCGTTTCCACGAGGATAAGCTTTAACAAACTGGTAATGCTCCCCAGGCACATGTATCTAAACGGTTACCAAGTGGCAGGCTTTTTCCTTTCTGTCCTCTCAACAGAAAGGAAAAAAATATGTTCTCTCTGCGATCTCTGCGCCTCTGCGGTGAATACAAGTCTTTCAATAGTCATTAGTCAATCGTCAATCGTCAATCCAAAGGGTCATTAGTGACATTTCTCTGTTTCTCCTCTTGACACGTCTCACAAAAAAGGTTACACTATTGTGTAACTTTTAATGGAGGCCAGCTATGCGATTTACAGGTGTAAAAGAACTCAAACAAAAAACAATGGATATCCTTAAAAAGTCTGAAAAAGAAGATATCATCATTACCGCCTATGGCAAACCTATGGCCATCCTCCATCATATAAACGAGGATGATTTAGCCGATTACCTTATCGAAAACGATCCAGCCTTCAAAACCAGGATTGAAGAGGCATTCACCCAATATGAAACCCAGGGCGGTATTACGGCCGAGGCCATGATAAAGAAATTGGAAGGGCGCTCCCGTGAAAAATAAGTTTGGGATAATCTTCAGCCCGCCAGCCCAACGGGAGATTGAAGGCCTTGAACCTGATTACGCCCTCCAGATTGCCAAGGATATAAAGACCTATTTAGAAATATCTCCCCTACCCTTTGGAAAAAGCCGCATTAAAAAACTTACAGGGTTTCATCCCCCCCTTTATCGATTGCGAAGCGGAGACTTCAGGGCCTATTACCGCATCATTTCCACGGATGTTGTGGTCCTGGCCATCACCCACAAAAAGGATAGCGAAAAGGCCCTCAAAAAACTCAAAAAGCCATCTCGTCACTAATCTGGACCCCGGACATTAGTCATTGGGCCTTCGGCTGTCATTTGGCCTGCGGCCGTCATTTGGCTGCGCCGTAATTCGATTGTCATTGGGCTGCACCGTCATTCAGTCGTAATTCGGTTGTCATTCAGTTGTTTTTGGGTGCCTTTTGTTGTTTTCCGATGGATCTGATATAGTTGTTGAGCTTTACGCCAATATCATCCACTTCTTTCATGAATTGATTAAAGAGTTCATCTGTTATCAAACCTCTATTATGGGCCTTTGTAAGCCAGGTCTCAGTTTCATATAACAACCGAATGACTACTGAATGACTATCGAATGTCCACCGAATGACAATGAATGACTACTGAATGACAACTGAATGACCATCGAATGACGTCCCAAAGGGACTAATGCCCAGTGAGTGCCTTCAAACGAACGAATACGGCGGCCACGGCCCGGTATATCGGACGGAAATGCCTTCCCGGCCATCGATTTTTTCCAGGGCTTCTCCCAGTTTTTCATTTTGATCCCTTGGAAGCAAACAGGACAGGTTCAAAAGCATCTGCTGCCCTTCATCCTCGGCCTTTTTGGTCTTTTCAACACGAAGGTCATCGGTATAAGCCTTGATCTCTTCATAGAATTCCTGAAAGTACTGATCCGCCTTGTTCGCCAGCTCATTTTTCAGAAGTTCTTCCAGCTTTTGGCGATACATGTAGGCGATTCCCTTGGGTTTTGTTATTATCTCTTCCCGCAATTGCTTTATTTCAAGGCTCTCATCGCTTATTTTGTTAGCCATGATTTTGGTTTCCCAGAAGATCTGGACGCCATATTCAGCCTTGCCCTGGATTTTGGCCAGTTTCGATGTGAGGTTGTCATAATCATCTTCAATCCACTTTTTCATGTTCTTTTTCGGATCCCCATCCTCTTTGCCCTGAATGATGGTGTCAAAGCCGACGGGAATGACCGTCCCGAACTTTTCCCAGGCCGCATCCACTACCTTCTGATGGATCAACACCCAGGCTTTGACCTTGTCGTGGTCGTCCGAATGATAGGGTTCGGCGGTGCAGTCATGGACGACCGCGGAGAGATCGCCGAAGGGGATGGCATACACTTCATTTTCATCGATGCCCGTATTGCCGAGGGTTGTTTCCTGACCGCCGTCGGCAATGCAGTAAAGATACAGTCCGATTGCGGATTGCGCCTGCCCGCCATCGCGCGCCTGAGGCTCACTCAGGCGAGGCGGGCGGGGATTGCGGATTGCGGAATTGTCGGGGACAGGGGAAGGGGTCGATTCAGTATGGGGATTTTCCTTGATCGGGACTGGTCTTTTCAGTGCTTTAGAATCCCGTTCCAGAAGTTCACTCAGGGTATTTGTGATTTCCTCTCGAACGGTTACTCTGAGTTGAGGCAGAAGAGAGGTCCTCACCATCTCCTCTATTGAGGCGTCGTTCTCAGCAAGGATATTCTTTATCTCCTGCTTCACCATCTTTTCGATTATTTTTTTCATATTGATTATTCACCGCAAGGCGCAGAGGACGCTGAGTTACTTTTCTTTTTTTGTTTTCCGTTGAGGGGCCGAAAAACAAAAAGGAACATCTGCCTGGCTACCGCTTCAAGTTGTTCACAATTCGCACTATACCATCCCGCATAACAGGCATTAATTTGTTGACGTCCATCACTGTTCGATCTTTTCAATATCATGAAGGGATTAGGTCTTTTCCTTTCTGCCGTCCCTGCCCTGTGGAATGCGAAGCCTATTCCTCCGGGGTCAACAGAAAGGAAAAAAACATGTTCCCTCTGCGTCCTCTGCGCCTCTCTGCGGTGAACACTTCCAACTGTCCACTGATCACTGACCACTGCCTACTGCCTACCACTCACCGCTCGCTGACTTTGGACCTTGGACGTTGGACCTCCAATTATCTTATCCAACAGCTCGTCAACAATATTGTCCAGTCCATCCCTGACCGATTTGACCGATTCGGTGATCCCCTGTTCGATTTTCATTTCTTCAATGGCTACGTCCAGATCCATCAGGGCTTCGCCCAGACGGTTCGTTTCCTCTTCCGTCAGGGTTCCGCCCTCCATTCTTCTAAGGGCCTGCAGCCTGAGAGCATCCTTGATGATTTCCACCAGGGCTACCACCAAACCCAGGACCCCGTGCTTGAGGTTTTTTTCATCGATATCTATTGGCATAATCAGTGTTCAGTGGTCAGCGTAAAAGCAGTGGTTAGTGTTCAGTGTTCAGTAGTCAGCGTCATCTCTTGAGTTTTGTGGCCAAAGTAGAAATCATTTTTCTCAATTCAATTATTTTTGCGGTGTACAAACCGCTAACATTAGAATCTATGTATCCAAGTCTGTAGGCAATTATCAGTTGGGTATCCAACTCGGCCAAAGAACCAAGGGAGATATACAAAAACTGTCTGAATTCGGCGGTATGCTGGCGAGATTGCCCCTCCGCAATATTGGAAGGTATAGAAACCGCGCATCTTTTAATCTGATCTGATAGACCATTCGCTGACCACCGATCACTAACCACTGTCCACTGATTACTGACCACTGACCACTGAAAACTACTCACTGATCACTTCCCTCTCCCTGGCTTTGGCGCTGATCCATCCACACCAGGGACACCCGGTGCTTATGAGATCTTCCAGTACAACCCTTTTCTCACACTGGGGGCAGTGGTCCTTGGTGATGACGGCTTCCTCCCAGGCAGGGGTTTGCAGGTTGGTCCCTGATGGAAATTCCATGCCGTATTTTGCAGCAGTCTCAAAGGATGCGAGGGCGGCCCTGATTTTTATTCCCAGCAGTTCAACGCCGGCAACCGATACCATGATGTCCGCGTTGATGACCAGACCCTTATCCAGAAGCCTGTCAATGACGTCTGCCAGACCTTTACCGTTCTGATCTCTTGACGGTTCCAATGCCATTCCGATTCCTTTCAATTCGTACAGGATTCTGTGGTCTCGCCGAAAAAAGCCCGGCTCTTCCGGTGGAGCACGAAAGCCGGCATCCCAAAATAACCTCCAGGATGCCGCCGGTGAATACCTTTCCGATGATTTCCTCAGTGTGCCGCCGGAGTTTTACGATCCGGTAATACACTCGGTTGCCGTGGGTAGCAAAAATGCTGAGGAGGTCATCGATCAGATCAATTCGGAGGTCTTCTTCATAAAAACCTGGAAGTTCGGCGACCACCAGAGTCCTTCTGGTCTGCTCAAAGATACTAATCCCGGGTTGTCCGTTACCTTTTTCCATGGTTTTGTCTCCGTCTTACCGCGCCCTTCCCCTGGCACTCGAGGCAGGGCAGTTTACTGTTCTGGTCTTCACCCGTCCCCCGGCAACGGTTGCACTCTTCAACCGGTTCTGATATGTGAACCACGCCTTTCCCGCCGCATACGGTGCACTTCAGAGGGGTGCGACGCTGAGCTTCTCCGGTGCCCTTGCAAAAGGCGCATGGAACGGCAGGAGGGGTCACGGTCACACTGCCGGTGCCTCTGCACACCGGACATTTGACGCCTTTTTGTCTGTACCCTGTTCCCCTGCAAAACCCACACATATGGCTCTTTTCGGTCAAGAGAGAATGACAGGGTATTCCGTTTCCGCCTTTGGCCAGGTTGTGTCCGTTGTTGCCCACGCTGATGGTGTTCCAACCCACGTCATCCTGGCCAGGTTTAAAAAATGCGTTTGAGGTTCGGTTATGGTTCGTCCCGACCGCCCTGAAAGACCGCCACTGGAACTCTTCTCTCTGGATGTTTCTACACGGGATCGCCTGTTTGGCTTCAAGAGGCGCATCTTCATGGGGCCAGTCCAGCGACTTTTTTCCCTTTAATGTAATACTGAAACGACTGTGGTTTTCCTGTGCGAGATGTTCACTCTTGATTAGTTTCATGCATAGGACTCTTGCGTAGGATGGGTCAACCCCAAGCTGCCGGCTTACCAGGCGAGTGGTCGTCTCGCCGGTTTCCTTTTCCACGGTTTTCAGCGCCTTCATTTCGCTTCCTGAAACCATAAGATAATCTCCTACTCCGCCGTCGATTCGGTATCAATGCGCCTTCTCATGCCGGTGCGTCGAAATTCCAGCATACTGCCTTCCCCGTCCAACCGGGTTTCGTAAGTGGCCAGTATATCCATACCTTCCGGAATAGAGTGTTTTTCAATCACCTCGAGGACGACTCGCCATTCTTCCTCCTCTTTCGCCACTTCAATGGTTGATGAGACTTCGAGCCCCGTGAGGGAATTCAGTTCGGACCGAGCGGTTTTCACGATTTTCGCCATGCCTATTGCCATTTTTTCTCTCCTTTTGTGCCTATATTACACTTCAAAGACCCTTCTCCTCTTCCTTCATTTTTCGGATCATCTCAAGCTGTTCCATGAGCCGGGTTTCCTGTTTTTCATATTCTTCCTCGGTGATGTCATCCATTTCAAACTGCATCTGAAGATGAAGCAGACCTTCATGAATTTTTGATTCATCGGTCATTTCGTTGTAGGCGGCGTCCCGCAATTTTTGACCCAGCCAGATAGTCAGTTTAAGTGGTGAAAAAAGGATATCGTCTAATATGAAGGCCATGATAATTGACTATTGACTATTGAATACTGAATATTGATTTACCTCTAACCACTGTCCACTGTCGTTTCACCATTTCACCACTATCTCCACGAAATTGCAGGGAGGAATGGGACCTACATACTTCAGCGTCATTTTTCCGGCATACTGGTCGGCGACCTTTTCTACTGCAAGATCAAATGCTTTTTCCTTGTCTCTTTCCACCAGAAAGGCGGCGTTTGTAATCATCTGATCTCCAAAATGGTTGTTCAGCTTTCTTTCCACCCAGAGACCTCTAAAGGGCGCCAGAATGGATTTCTCTTTCTGCGTTTTCCACGCTTCCAGGGCATTTTTCACCATTTCCCCGAGACGTACCTGTTCCCGCTGAACGCCTCCCTTCCTCTTCGCAAGCCTGTCCCGTAACCGGGAGATGTCCTTGTTGTTCTGTACGATTTCTTCGAATATAGGTTTCAGATCCTTCCAGATGGTCTTGAGGCCCAGTTCAACCTTATCGTGCATATAAGCCAGGGTGTCGGTCAGCTCCGGGCCCCTGTCTGCGAGGAGCTTTTCCCGAATCGGATCCAATCCTTCACTGACCGTGCCGAATCGCACCGGGAGCATGGGATATTGTTTCATCACCGTTTCCATGACTTTCTGATGGGCCATGGTATTGGCGCGGGTGACCGGGTACTGTGTGATGGAAGAATCGCTGACCACCGCACCAATGCCATCATACGCCACGGCATATACTTTGTTGTTTTCGTTGCCGATGCCTGTCAGGATGCCTAAGTCCACTTCCCTGTCCGTTTTGATGATAGCGTATATGTATTGTCCTTCCTGGCTCATGAAATCCTTTCCTTCTCCCTAATTTTCTACCGGCGTTATCGATCCCCAGCCGTTCACGTCTATTTCCCGGAATGAGCAGGAAGGGTTTTGACAGTACTCATTCACCAGCTTATAGGCTTGATTAATTTTTTCGAAATGCTTCTGGGCTTCCCGGTCTTCCGGGAATTTGTCGGGATGAAATTTTTTTGTCAGATGCCAGTAATTGTCTCGAATTTCCAACTGGGTGGCTTCTTCTTTCAGTTGAAGAATTTTTCGTGCGTTGTCTAATTGAGTATAGTCGGCGGTTTTGATCTCAAACGTTAGAAAACTGTAGGGAGGCAGAGGACCGATGATGCGAAAGTTGATCCGGTCTTCATATCGGCGGTCCAGACCCTGGACGATTTCTTCCAACCGGGGCGCATTTCCCCTCAGGACCAGGAAAGCCGTGTTCATAATCATGCTGTCATCCATGAGGGAATGGATACAGTGCTTTTCCGCGGTCTCGAGCAGAGGGGCCATGATTTCCGATTGTAAGGATTCCCGTTTTTGATCCAGCAGGGTCTTCACCCGTTTTCCGGCTTTGATCTGAATTCTTAGAAGGTCGTCTTCTGATTTGGCTGCCGCGGCTTCTTTGAGGGCTTTAATCTCTTCGGTTTGTCCGATTTCAGCCAGTATGGTATTCATCTCCGGCCAAAGGGCCACCACATCCAGTTCAATCCTGTTTTCCATTTCCTTCAGGTTTTGAGCAATTGCTTTTTTGCCCTTTTTCAGAATACGGATGACCTCTTTATCTGCCTCGAGCAGGTTCCCGAATTTAACGGGGATCACCAGGTAATCTTTCATCACTTGTTCGATGACCGACTGATAAACCGTCAGGTTGTGCAGGAGAGTTTCTTTGGGGAGAGCCGCAAACCCTTCCCGGGACAGGCGACTGACAAGGGCGGAAATTCCCTCAAATGACAGGGTGTACACGTCTCTGCCATCAATTCCGATGGGGCCGAATTGGCGGGGCCTGTCCTCTTGAATGAGTCCGTAAATGGTCCTCCCTTCCTCTGTCATATTCTTTCTCCGAACACTTCAGGGTTTGTTGATCTCTTTCAGGGCAGCTTGAAAATGCCTTTCCGAGATAACAAAACCGGAATAATCATCTTCCCCCGTTTCAATGAACTCCCTAATCGCCCGCATGGCGGCCTTCCTGCATATGGATTCCAGGTCTGACCCCACAAGTCCTTCCCCGGCCTCGGCGATTTTTTCCAGGTCAACGTTTCCCTCCAGGGGTTTCTCCCTTGTGTGAACTTTGAGAATCTCAAGCCTTGTCTCCTGGTCAGGGATAGGAAGCTCTAAATGAAAATCAAACCTGCCGGCCCTCAGTAATGCCTGGTCGATGATGTCAAGCCGGTTGGTGGCCGCGAGAACAACGATCCCTTTCAGCTCCTCAATGCCATCTAATTCGGTAAGAAACTGGCTGATGACTCTATCGACCACGTGGGATGCAGCCTCCGAACCCCTTCTCGGAACCACACTGTCTATCTCGTCGAAAAATATGATGCAGGGAGATGCCTGTTTGGCCTTCTTAAAGACCTCGCGGACGCCTTTCTCACTCTCTCCAACCCACTTGGAAAGGAGTTCAGGCCCCTTGACAGAGATGAAATTCACCTCTGATTCCGAGGCCACTGCCTTGGCAAGAAGGGTCTTCCCTGTTCCGGGCGGCCCGTAGAGGAGTATCCCCTTGGAGGGGCTTGTATTGGCGTGTTCAAATAATTTACCATATTTCAGGGGCCATTCAATGGTCTCCATCAAGATCCTTTTTACTTCAACAAGACCTCCGACATCGTCCCACTTTACATCCGGAATTTCTGTAAAAACCTCCCTGATGGCCGAAGGCTCCACTTCCTTCAGGGCTTCCAGAAAATCATCCATGGTAACCTGAAGCTTCATCAGCGTATCGTAAGGAATCTCCGCCATTTCAAAGTCAATGACAGGAAAGATCTTTCTCAGTGTGGTCATCGCTGCTTCACGGGAAAGGGCCTCGAGATCGGCCCCCACAAACCCATGGGTGATCTCTGACAGGCGAACGAGATCCACATCTTCGGCCAGGGGCATACCCCTCGTGTGTATATTCAGGATGTCGAGCCGGCCGTTTTTGTCCGGGATGCTGATCTGGATCTCACGGTCAAAACGGCCCGGTCTTCGCAGGGCCGGATCAAGGACATTGGGTATATTGGTGGCGCCTATCACGATGACCTGCCCTCTTGAAGACAGCCCGTCCAGCAAGGCCAGAAGCTGGGCCACCACCCTTTTCTCTACCTGCTTTTCGCCGCCCATCTCCTCACGCTTCGGGGCAATGGCGTCAATCTCGTCCAGGAATATGATGCTGGGTGCATGGGCCGTGGCATCTTCAAATATCTTCCTTACGTTGGCCTCGCTCTGGCCGTAAAACTTGTCCATAATCTCGGGACCGCTGATCTGCGCAAAGTATGCATCTGTCTCATTGGCGACGGCCCGGGCAATCAGGGTCTTGCCGCATCCGGGAGGACCGTGGAGAAGAACGCCCTTGGGCGGATCAATACCGAGGCGTTCAAAGATCTGGGGGTATTTCAGGGGGAGTTCTATCATCTCACGGATACGCCTGATCTCTTTGCCAAGCCCCCCGATATCCTCATACGCTATCCTGGTCTTAGCCTCTCCGGGCTCACCCTTCTCCTGGATCTTCATAACGGTCTTGGGCTGGATCATCACCACGCCCGAAGGCCTGGTGGATACGACACTGAAGTCCTGGGTCCTGGTCCCGAAAAGCCTTGCCCTTACCGTGTCCCCCTCCACAAGAGGCAAGCCCTCGAGGAGGCTCCCGATATACCTGGCATCATGAGAACGCATCACGGTTAAAGGCGCGACAACGATGCTCTGAGCCGGGCTGAACTCCATCTTCTTGACAGACACCTTTTCATCAATACCGGTCTTGGCGTTGTCGCGGGTGATACCGTCTGATCGAATCAACCCCATGCCACGATCCTCCATATAGGCGGGCAGGACCTTGGCCACGGTTTCCCTCTTTCCCTTGATCGCCACTACATCCCCTACCTCGACTCCAATTTTCTTGAAGTCAGCAGGATCAAACCGGACAATCCCCCGGCCCACATCCTTGGTTCCAGCCTCGGCAACCTTCAGGGTAAGGGGTTTAGGGATTTTTGCCTTTTTTGTCTTTTTGTCGGAAGTCATAATTCATTACCCCGTTTTGTATCTGTTCATCCCGCCTGTTGGCGGGACTAGAGACGCAAAGAGAAACTGCTCAATTTATTTAGCTGTATTAATATTCGGTTATGTCAATTTATGGATGGCTATCTCTTTTGTTTTTCGGCCTCTCACCGAAAAACAAAAAAAGAAGTAACCTCTGCGTCCTCTGCGCCTCTGCGGTGAATACAGGTTTTTCAATCGACTATCATCAATCGACAATCATCAATCCAATCACCATTTCATCTCAATATTCACAAAATTGAACGGGGGGGCCGGTCCCACATACTTGAAGTGGGCCTGATCCTTGTATTTTTCAGCCACATCTTCCACGAGGTAATCAAATTGCTTTTCCCTGGTCCTGTCGATCAGAAAAACGGCATTGAGAAACATATCATCGCCAACAAGATCATTCCTGCGGATATCCAGGGCTACCCTTTTGAATTGATTTAAGATCTTATCCCCCTCATGGGCCTTCTTTTCCTCTAAGGAGGCCTTCACTGCCTTGCCTAAGGCTATCTTTTCTCCGGTGTCATGATCACCCGATTGCTCTTCGGCCATCCTTTTGCTCTCCTTCACCTGGGGGTCCTGGTCGGCAATTTCAGTAAAAACCTTTTGCATGTTTGTCCACCGGCCCTTAAGGCCTAATTCCACCTTATTGTCCATGTCTCTCAGCATCCCTTTAAATTCTCCGTACCGTCTCCTCAAAAACGTACGAATCTCTTCAGCGCTGTTTGCAATGGTGCAAAACCTTAAAGGCAACACTGTGTAGTCCTTCATTACCTCTTCGATGACCTTCTCGTGGGCAGTGAGGTTCTCAGGATTAATTACGTATTTGGTTACCACAGAGCTGCTTATGACCGCGCTGATGTCGTTAAGTCCTATGGTTGAAACAATATCACCCCTTTTACCAATCCCTATTGGTCCAAAATTTCGTCCTTCATTGCCGCCGATGATGCAGTAGATATACTTCCCCTCTTTGGCCATAATGATCTCAGTCCCTCCAATAAATCCAACGCGTTAATAATTAACCTTCATGACCTTTATCCCACCCTTCGGTCTGGTCTTTATCGAGTGTGAATCGGCAGCGCTCTTCGATCTCGTTATTCCCTCTTCCGCCTCCAGTTCCGCAACTCTCTGAATTATCTCCGCAATTCTCTTTTCAACGACCTCCTTTCTATTATTTACGCTGATCAATTCTCTTTGAGAAAGGGCTAAATTGTTCTTCAGAAGATAAAGCTCCGCGTCATTGGACCTCTCCGCCTTGGGGAGGGAGCGGTGTTTCATACTCATCAGGGTCTTTATGGAACTAAGCGACTTAAGCTCTCTTTTCATGGGATCCTCCGTGGCCTCATAATGCAGCCTTATTTTTATGAACCGTCTTGAGGGAAGTCTTCGGCTTTCTCTTTCCCCCCCCATTTTCCCCCTGACATACCTTGTCAATCAACCCCGAGATGACTTCCCTTGTCCTTGACTGGCTCCCTACCGTGCCGATCCGGCTGGTCTCGGATGCAAGGATATCCATACAGATCTGCCTGAAAACCGGATCATCCCTGTCCACAGAGGCATGACGCACCGCAAGTGTCTTTGCTATCATGATGGAGCCTCTGACGGTTGGGGCAAACTCGTAGGAATCCGAATCTCTCAGGCCCCTTACGATTTTGATGATCTTGGCTGCGTCAGCATTGGCAAGACCCGATTTATACTGGGTAATCTGCACCTCTGTCTCCTCATCAAAATGGTCGAGATCCAGGGTGATCATCCTGTCACGCAGGGCGTCCTGGCTCCGGTGCACCCCTGCATATTCCTCCGGGTTGCTGGTAAAGATAGCCGTGAAGTCAGGATGTACATTCAGATAGTTGCCATCGCGATGGCTCGGGGCCGGCAGATCGAGCATCCTCTCCTGGAGGACCGATAAGAGGACGTTATTGGCCTCGGGTCTTGATCGGGTAAACTCGTCGTAAATAAGTGTGAACCCGTTTCTGCAGGCAATGGTGAGGCGGTTGTCCGCCCATCTTTTATTCATATCCTCCTCAGTCTTGAGAACAGTGTGGATGTAATTATCCACCACCTTGCGGGACCGAAAACCGGTTTCCCCGCCCACCAGGTCAGACGTGGAAAATTCCTCGTCCCCGTGGATCATGATCATCGGTCGTCCGATCATGGCTGCCACATGCATGGCCAATGTGGTTTTCCCGGTCCCGGAGATCCCGCGAAAATGGATCGGGAAACCGGCATTGATATAAGCCAGTGCCCTCTCGGTGACGTCCTTCACATATGGTGTTTCTACGAAATTTGGCATCGAGCGAGGCTCAAGAACCGTTGTGTTATCATTTATGGGCATAAATTTCTCCTTTCTTCTTCAACAGCAATGGTTAAATACTTGCTCGCCTCTAGCGAGTCCAAAGTCAAACGACCGAATTCCAATGACGCTCTGGATTGATGATTGTCGATTGAAAAACCCCCAACCCGTAACCAATGACTAATGACGTCCCAAAGGGACCAATGACGGCCGAAGGCCCTAATGACCAATGACTAATCACGATTAACCACCCCTTTGCCTCCGCA
>Ga0222626_1001181_pt1 | contig 12049 bp, 10 predicted proteins | sample AntAcemetageno91_FD_179862 | JGI IMG/M metagenome (GOLD analysis project Ga0222626, IMG submission 179862) | Saline water microbial communities from Ace Lake, Antarctica - #91 | ecosystem: Environmental > Aquatic > Non-marine Saline and Alkaline > Saline | place: Antarctica: Ace Lake | collected...
CCACTATTCCGTTCATTATACAGACTCACTGCAAAAATTTTCCCGAAAAGAGTAATTATTAGTCCAAGGGAAGAAGTCTCATTCATTTCAAAGTTTATTTATAGAGTAAGTGTAAAATTTCCCCTCTTTTTAAACAAGTGCATTAAATAGCCAAAACTTGTTTTTTGACACAAAAAACATTAGAAATGTGTAAATGGAAACAAAAAATTATTCTGGTGAGGTTCGTGGATGGCTAATGGTGTATGCCATTCTCTTCCTTGCTTGGTTCGCACAAGAAGTGTTGGACTTGTTTTGGTTACTAGCGTGGCAAGTTTCTTACGAATTGATAATTTGGAAGATTCTTATAATCTTTTTTATCGGATGGGTTGGGCAGTTGTTTTTCAGAAGGCAAGAAACAGCACCTTCGTGGATGATAATATTTTTAGTAATCAGTTTCTTACTGTATATCATCCTATATTCTTCTGAAGATCCAAGATTCATACCACAAGAATTCGTCGTGGCTGTGATTTGGATACCATATTTTGGTTTATCAAAAAGAGTTGAAAATACTTTTGTTTATAGAAAAAAAGTGAAAGTAAAACCCCCACAACAGTTTGATGGTTTTTTAAAAAAAATGGTAATCAGTGTCCTCTTAATTGTTCTCATTCCCGCGGGGGTATCTGGAACTTTAACCACAAAAATAGATGAAATACGAACACAATGGAGCGACAAACCCTCATATAGTCCTGAACAAGTTGAAGATTTGGATTTACTATCATTCTACTAAAAAAGTTCGATATAAATATGTTTAAATTTTTCAAAAAAAATTCAGCAGATATTCTTGAATTGATTAGTAATCAAGCAATAGGCGGGCAATCAGTATTATTCCGGCTTTTTAAAGAAGCACTAAAAGAAAAGGAGAAAGATATAGGACGAATTGAACTAACTTACTTCGCACTTTCAACGGTAGGTTATTTTTACCTACGTATGAGCGACTCAAAAGATAAAGAAGATATGTTTGATAAGGTGTCTCTTAATGTTTTACAAAAAAGCCTCCCATATTCTACTAAAAACGTCTCAATCAAAGAGGCAATTCAAGAATATCAAAAAAGATACAGTGAATATGATAAACGCATTCAGTTAGTTTTTGAGAAGAACAATATTGATTCACATGCCTGTACCACACTATTAATACATATTTATGAATGTGTAATGGGCAGATCAGCAAAAGACAAAATGATTGAAATTACTTTGGCATCATCGCTTATAGGCCAATACTTGATAGATCATGTTGATTTTATGAAGCAAAAACTAACTGAATAAGTCAGAATGCCAACATCGCTTAACACGGCATATATGACTATGCACATCGCACCTCGTTGCTTCGCCTATATTTGCCCGTGGTAAGCTCTCTTCGGTCGCAAATTGTACCACGGACAAACATCGTAGATGCCGAAACGTTGGAGAATTCCCTTATCCCGTTTCAATAACTAGCAAATTCTACCATATCAATATTTTCAGTTTCGGCGTTTCCACCGATAACAGGATTAAGGGTGACTTCAAACTTTGAATATTTTGTGTTGATATAATTACCTTCTTCATATTCACTTGTAATGAAATTAAAAGAGTCTTCAAAAAGTTCATAACCTGAATTTACAGTGAACGCTTTTATTTCATCATCCCAGTCATTCCCAAGATTAAAAAATAATTTATAATTTCCGTCTTTTGTTTTGCTTATGGTGTAAGTGCTATTTGCCTTAACATACACTGTAAAAACGGATTTATTTATCGTTGTATTTACTAGTTTAGCTATGGCGTCTAAACTCGTGCCATTTTTTATTTGTAGTTCCCCTAACCCATTTAAATAATAAGAATTCTTTGATAAAACTGTTCCGTTTGATAATGACACATAATCTTTTGGATTTTTTTTTGGGATTTTTGAAGTTATTGGTCCTACTAGATTATTTTCAATGTCTGGAAGTACGGAAATAGGTGTAGAATTACTATTTGTATATGTATGATCCTTCTCTTTTTGTGTGCTAATGAAAAAGATTATCAATACCAAGGCCAAAACGGGAATGTATTTTTTAAAATTATTCCAATTAAAGTTTTTTGTTAATTGGTTGAAATTGATATTAGGAAGTTTGCGTTTTGAAGTTTTTGTTCTTCGTTGAGTCGTTTGTGATTGTTGTTTATATGGAGTTCTAATTTTTTCAACTAAAACACGATGACAATATGGACAGGTGTCATTGCTCTCAGCGATAGTGTTTTTACAAAATGGGCAATTTTTCATCTAATTTAAATTATATTATTTTCTATTTTTAATCATCACTTAGAGTTTTAAGACTTTTCTTATATTTCTCAATTTTTTCCTTAGGAGATTCCCATCCTCGATTTTGAAGGTTGTGTTTGAGATCTTCAATCTTTACAGCCCGAGAGAGTGGATTGTTCTTTATAGCATTGATATATTCATTGTAATCGCCTCCTTTTGTTTTTGTCATCAAGCGAAGAGCTTCTGCTTCCTCTGGTGTTAAGAATGGAACATCTTCTATTTTTGTGTCCGTATCCTCAAAGACATCATGCAAGAGTGCCACGATTTTTTGAGATTCATTATCCATCTGACGAAAGAGATACAAAGGATGCTCTCTATAGGGGAATCCTGCTTTATCTTTTTGTTCCTTGTGTGCACTCTCCATAAGCTCCAGAGCTTGTGCAATCCTTGGTGGTACTTCTGGAATAAGGTAGTGAATTACATCGTTCCAAGTTTTAAATCGATCTCCTCCAAATAGAATATGTTCTCCTTCAAATTCTCCTGCTCCATTCTTTGTTCGGTCATCAATGAGATAGTCACCTTTGTTAAGATTCTTATGATGCGTGATGATAAGTCTTTTGTACGCCAATACTCCCAAGTTTTTTTTTACCCATTCTGCTTTATGACTCCATGCAGAATCGTTTTTCCAAGGGGCAGTGGAAAGTATGTAGGTATCGAAATACTGTGTTAACTTTTCAAATCCTTCTATAGCACCATCTATTGGGTCCATCAATGCAAATAGCCCCGGAATATCATCTACATCTCCTTCGTATTGTTTTAATAATTCGGGTTTTATCCGAGGAAATGCGGACTGGAAATCGACAAGAACATTGTCCATATCAACGTAAATGGTTTTATTCATGGTTCAGTGTGTTTATATGTTTTTGGATCATTCCAAGTATAGTTTTTTTCTTTTTGGGAACAATTTGTTTCTTGTTAGAATAAGTAGTAAGAATACGGAAATATCCTTTTTAAAATGCTCGAGATTATTTTGATTTTGTTAATACCTGTGACAGGATTTTTGTGTGCGTACACTGTTGAGTTGCAGGGAACAACACTTAATTTTGGAAGGGAAATAGGGAAAGCGATGGTGGATATTGAATCAATTAAGACCGACTCCGTAGAGAAAGGTGTGGCACAAAATCTTATTACGAAATTTAAAATAAATTCTCTTTCCAAAAACGGAGTGCAAGACATTATAACTCCGAGAATGCAAAACTATAGAAATATTTTATTGCCCTTACTTCAGTTGGCGATTTTAATCATTGGTTCCTTTGTGACAGAATGGTACTGGGCCCTTCTAATGGTTTTTGGAACGTTTATAATTGCATCGTTTATTAAGAGACTTATTCCAAGTTTCAATGAAAACTCTGAATATTATTCAAATATAATTAAAAAAGATCTTGATAGAAAAATAAGATTATATGAAAGAAAAGGACAAAGCGAAGACGTTGCTGTCTTGAAAGGTATTTCAAGATGTGTTAGCACACTTGCTTTTGAAGAAAAAGAATATGAATATATGAGTCGTTTGAACACTTCTAGCAAAGAATAGCATGAAAGGATTTCTTCAACTGTTTTTAAAATTATTAAAGAAACTTAATCGCATAACATGAAAAAAGCAACTTCCAATATTTCAAAAAAAACAGATGTAGAACAAGTGAGTAAAAAAAATGTGATGCAAGTGAGAGTTTTAACGATGTTTTATGTTATTCGGGGAAGGATATTAGATTTCTTTTTTCGTCCCAAGAATGAAGTTCCCCAGGAATCGGTTAAAATTTTAATAAAGGGCGAGCTTTCTCCTTCGGAAGATACTGTTGGAAAAAATTCTAAAAAGGATTCTAAGAGATCCGGAATGATTTGGCTAATTGTCTGTGGAGTTCTTTTTTATTTTGCAACACAAATGGAATCCCCATGGTTGTTGCTCCTAATAGTGATACTCCTGGAGATCTTGGTAGCGGTATTAATGGGGGTTTTTCTTGCTTTTAAATACTTGGCTCAAGAAAAAAAACATAAACTACTGAATATTTTTGTTTGGGGAAATCTTGTTGCCTGGATAATCCCTCTTATAGGGATTTTTGTTTCTGTATTTTTTTGGAGAATAGGGAGGAGTAACAAAAACAAAACATATTTAATATTGTCAGGAATTTGTTTTTTCCTGTCGATAATAGCCCTTGGAATGACTCTTTCTGAGAAAATATCTATATATTTCTAAAAACACCTTTTCCTATATAAAAAGTAAATTTCATCTCCTTTTAAGTTAAGTTGATAAAAAAGTTCGATTAACGTCTAACCAGGAGCTCTCCAAAGAGTCTGTGTTCGAGTACCTCCCGTTTACACAAGGAAACACTTACCAAGTCCCCGCATCGGAAAAAAGCCCCCCCAGGGGGCGTTACTGTTCAAAAAATTCGTTACTAGCGAGAAGGAGGGACTATGACGCGCTTTATCTAATCTTGGTAACAAAGTAGCGGATTTTCAGCCTTACTCCTTACAAAAAGCAGGGAAGTGAATGTACCCCTGATGGTTTTTAATAGCGGTTCCAATAGCGTCTACAGTTCTGTACCATAAAAAACACGTGTACCCCTTGCGGGTGCAGGTGTTTTTTACTTTTACAAGTAATGAGAACCGTTTAAGGTTCGATGATTTGCACCGAGTGAAACGAGGATGCAAATACCTCGAGTAGACGAACGAAGTGAGTCGTCAGGAGAGCATCCTATCGCGTCTTTTAATTAAAGGGATCCCTCCGCTACGGTCGGGATGACAAAGGAGGGTGAAGGGACGAGTATCCTATCGCGTGTACCCCTTGTGGGTTTGGACGGTTTTTGTTTGTGGAGGAGATGAGAACCAAAATAGGTTCGAGGCAATCACCGACCCCGCGAAGCGGGGGAGGATTGAGTGGCCCTCGAGCCGTCTGCCATCGGCAGACGAGTGAGAGAATCCCAAAGCCTAATGACTACTTACAGCTAGATCCCGGATATCCCTCCGGGATTCCGGGATGACAGAAGAGGGGAAGTACGGAGTAATCCTTCCGCCTCTTAACATGCTTGACTTTTATCTTAAATAATTATAAAATACAAGCAGATGACAGAAAATATTGCTGATAATCGACCTTATGACACAAGAAGAAACTTGGCAGGTCATGAGGAGAACTTTTCGAAATTGACTTACAAGCCAAAGGGGAATTGTAAATTATGTGCATCCGTTGAGTGTGAGTTGAATATAACGCCGAAAAAGGTTCTTGCTGCATTAGAAGAGGGAGACATGGAGGCCGTGGAAACATTCGTCTGTGACGACAAGAAGGATGATCCATTGGCCATGAAGGCTGACCTGAGAAAACTTGATTGAGGGTAGGGAAAAGATCAGCTACTTTTTTACTATGTCCGTATCACATGGCAGTGTTTTTGTATGTGAAATTAATTTTTATGAAACAGAAATCGGTGGGTCTATTTTTTGTATTTCTTCCACGATTGTATTCCATTCCTCCCATTTAATATTCAGGTCTTTTTGAAGGTCTTGGTATTCAATGCCGATGGTCTCCATCTTTATTCGATTGCCCTGAAAATCTGCTTTTTTAAAACTCTCGGTGTTTTTTTTCTGTGCGTCTTCGAGCAGAAGCATTTTCTTTTCTATGGCATCGAGATTTTTCTTGAGCGGGCGCAGAAGGCGATCTTTTTCTTTTTGAGCCTCACGGAGGACAGAGTGTTTTTTTGTATTGGCGGGTTGAATCGCAACGGATTCGTCTTTCTGTTCTTTTTGGAAGCCTTGTTCTGCGAGAAATGTTTCGTAATTGTTTTGATAAAAGAAGACTTTTCCGCCATCGAAGACAATGAGTTTTTGGGCTACTTTTTTGAGAAATTCTTCGTTGTGGGAAACAAACACGATGGATCCAGTGAATTCTTTTGTAGCGGTGATGAATGCTTCAATTGATTCGTAGTCGAGATGATTCGTGGGCTCATCGAGGAGCAGGAGGTTAACGGGTGAGAGTAGTATTTTTCCGAGGTTCACACGAGCTTTTTCTCCTCCAGAAAGAATGCGGATCGGCTTATAGGCGAGGGAATCGGAAAAGAGAAGGCTTCCAGCCACGTTTCGAGCCAGTTGCTCGTTTATTTCGGGGACGGTTTGAAGCTCTTCGAGAATATTTTTACTAGGGTCTAGTCGCTCGATATTTGACTGCCCCATGAATCCCGAGACGGTATTTACATGGATTTTTAGGGTACCTGACTGAGGTTGTAATTGCTGGCTTAGGATCTGGAGCAGGGTGGTTTTTCCTTTTCCATTTTCCCCGATTATTCCAATCTTTTCTCCAGGTGCAATTTTGAAGCTGAATTTTTTGAGTAGGTCGGAATCGGGCTCATAGCCAAAGGAGAGGTTGTGAGCTTCGATTACTTTCCCGCCTGTAAAGACGGTCTCTGCGAACTGGAAACGGATGGGAGCTATGCGATCAAGGGTGTCGAGGGATTTGCGTTTGTCGAGCATCTTTATGCGGGACTGCACGAGTCCAGCAGAACGGGCACCGGCGCGAAATTCTCGGATGAATTTATTTTGTTTTTTGGTCTCTTTTTCTTGTTTTATGCGGGTGCGTTCGTGGAGGGATTCTTCTTTTTTTATTTGGGTATAGCACTGAGAGGGAGCGCCCTTCATCTTTTTGAATTTTTCTCGATGAATCATCAGAGTATGAGTGCTAATGCGTTCGAGGAAGGCTTGATCGTGGGAGATGCAGATGATTTCGCTTTTCCAAGACCGGAGAAATCGTTCGAGCCAGCGGATACCGAGAATATCAAGGTGGTTCGTGGGTTCATCTAGGAGGAGGAGATTGGGCTCAGAAAGGAGAAGCTGAGCGAGTTTGACTCGGATTTGAAAACCTCCAGAAAACTCATGGGAGGGGCGGCCGAAATCTTGAGTAGAAAATCCAAGCCCTGAGAGCATCTTTTCGGCTTTCCAGACATCGTGTTCTTGCCCATGGGGGAGGCTCTGGGCGACTTCGTCCCGAATGGTGTTTTTTGTGAAAGTGAGGTGTTGGTCGAGTGCGCCAATGCGATAGTGCTCGGGGAAGGATATGACCCCATCGTCTACGGAATCCTCGCCGAGAATTAATCGGAAGAGTGTTGATTTTCCAGAACCATTGCGTCCAACCATGCCGAGGCGTTCGCCGAAATTTAGCTGAAAATCAGCATCATCAAACAGTGTTTGGGATCCAAAGGATTTCGTTATATTTTTGCAGAACAGCATTCCAGCCAATGGTATTGAAAAAGTAGATTTCGAAAAGGAGGAAAGGTGAAGATTTTAATTATCTCCGTACCTTTAAAACACATCATACGGCAAACTTGAAAAATAGGTTCCTTCTGGAACAAATTTAAAGAGTTTATACAATTCTTTTTTCACCTGTTTATATCGATCTAAAAAATCTTTGTCTTCATCGTACACCTGCTCTGGACTGTAGATTAAACAGAGAGGGATGTCGGCTCGACCGGGAATTATATTTCGTTTTAATGGATACACTTGTTTTACCAAAAAGTGATCTTTTTCTGAGGGTAGATCGCACAGAGAGTAGGCTTCTTTTTTAAAAGTAATCGTATTATCGGCATTGATTTTATAAATTCCAGGATGGGGAGCTTCTTCAATTTGTCTCTTTCCATCCTCTTGGCTTACCATATAAAACCCGCCGCCCTTCCAAATACCACGAATGCTTTCTTCATATTGTTCGATATTAAAAGATTCCGGTAAACATTCCAGATATTCACAAAGATGGATTGCTATTAATGGAACTTTTCCAGATTTTTCTGCCAAAAAAGTTTGATTGTTTGTTGAACCCGTAAACCGTGGGTTAATTTCGAGAACAAAAATATCATCAGTTTCTTTCTCCCAGAGAAGATCGACTCCGAAGTGACCCTTGAAATTCTTCTTATAGAGTGCGTTTCCAATATTTCGAGCAATAACTTTTACCTTTTCCCGTGCCTTCTCTGATATAAAAGTCTCACTCTGTGTGAAATTCACTCCCAAATCAGTTACATTGTGTCCCTCTTTTTTAATGGCTTGTATGTAGGGATCCGCTATTATTGGACCCTTTTCAGTGTTTATTACATTAACACAAAGTCCGTAGCCTTCGATGAATTTGGAAATCTTTGCAGGAGTTGTTCGTGTGATTTCTTTCTGAAGAAGGTCAAAATGTTCTGCGCTTTTTACGATGTTTGTATCATTGCATCCACACGTATTCCATCCTGATTCATGAAATGAATACTGTACTACAAAATGCTTGGTATTGAGTCGTTTTTGAATTTCTGAATACGTCAGTTCCTTTATGTTTTCTTCAAAAAATGGAACTAATCCCGCCCCTTCTTCCACTCCATAATTGGGTAAGTTCGTTTTATACTGAAGCTCTTTAAATAGCTTATAGTCTGGCATAAGATGTCGTAATCCATATTCTTTACAAACTTCATCGAGATTTGTGGAATTTTTATAACAGAAGAACAACGGTTCTTCCTCCATATGTTCGATATATTTATCGGCCATCATTTTCCAAATGAGGTGATCATGTGTATAGATTCGATCTCTGTGGCTATTGGGAAACGGACGAACACATCGAATACCACGAGCTTCAAGTTGAGACTTAATAAAATCTTCTCCCATCGAAGGATATTTATACCAAATCTCTTGTGGAATATCTAAAACAGTCTGATCTAATCCTTCATCAAGTGTGTTCGCAAGCCGGATAACTTTCTGCCCATTAAGAGCACTTTGTAAACTTTGATTAATCTTAAATGATAACGGGTCTTCCTCTGAATCAACCATCTTGTCTACGGTAGGGGAAAACCAGGAAATGCCAAGTCTTTTAGGATATTAAAAAAATAGATTCTTTTTAAAATGACTAAAACCCTGCCTGCTGGTGTTTCTCGAGATCAGAGAACTATTCTGTCATCTCAAACAAAACTTTTACGGCACCATTTGCTGGGTTTTCTTCTACGGAAATATTTTGAGGCGTTCCAAAAGCACGTTCAAATGCCTTTCCTGATGGGGTTTGAAGTGCGGCGGTAGATTTGTCAGGATTCTGTTCTAACGCTTCATGAAAAGCCTCTAGATTGGTAACTGTATGACCGGTTCCCGCTGACATCCAGTTTGCTTCAAAATACTGTACTTCAAGGCCTCTCGCTCGCAATTGCTCTACACTGTCGAGAAGAATATTTTGGGTTAACCCCTTCCCCTGAAAAACTTGTTTGGATTCACCTGTTTTTTCATTTTCCACAAACTTATTAATTTGGTAACTCACGGTTTTTGTTTTTGGATCGTATTTTACTTCTCCGACCAAATCTCCGTTTTCAGTTTTATACTCCATGATTTTCTTAAACCACGTTATTTTTTCTGAATTTTGTAAGAAATTAGAATCTATTTTATTTTGCTCAAACCAAGACTCATTTTGTTCGATGATATTAGCTACTGCCTTTTCTGTAGTATCCACTACAGAATCAAGATGTTCTTCTATATTTTTTATTCTCGACTCATGTTCAGTGTTTTTTTTTACTTTTTCATCATTTACTATATCTAGATTCTCTGCAGGCAAATTCATTTCAGGATTATTGAACAAGGCATCATGCCACCATTTGTTTTTTTCCAATTCTGATTTTTGAATAGTGAGTCTTCCTGATCCATCCAAATATCGCCCCGCCTGCATACTTACTGACTCACCTCCCACTGTAAACCATGAAACCACTCCATTCCATTCAAATCCTGCTTCTAAAGGAGGATCTTGAGATTCAGCATATTGCTTAATAAAACGACAAATTTTTCCATCAATTGTGTTCCGTTGGCATTGATACTCCATAGTGTTTTCTATTTCCGCTTGTTTCTGATTTTCTTCATCAGCATTATCAAGGGCCTCATCATTCATTGCCTGTAGCCAATCTAGGTTGCTCATTTTGTTATTTTATTACGTGTTCGAAATTCCGTTTCAAAATCCATAGCAAGTATTTTTCCTGTTTGCGCATCTTCAATTTGTATTTTTATTCCATCGTCACCATTTTTCAAGCTCTGATTAGCGTCCATAAATCGGAATACCTGATATTCTCCAACTCCTACCTTTACATCCTTGAATTCATCTCCAACCTTAAATTTTTCGTGCACCAGTGTTTTATTTAGTTTTGTGTATTCTTGTCCAGAAACCTTAACTATTAATGTTCCATTGTCTAATTCCACATTTTTAATACTTTCACATCCTCCAAAATGACGAAATGAAACAGAATTTTGTTCCTCTAGTATTTCTCTCATTTTTTTTGCACCAAATTTTTGTATTTCTTCCGTATATTTGGGATTAGAGAATATGTTATCAAAGAATTTTGTTTGTAGCTTCGTAAAAATGGCATCTACTGATTTTTTCTCATCTAAATTTATTTCAAAATTTTTACATAGTTGAGTAATCTCTGGATCTTTTTTAATAAAAGAGAGGACTTCCTTAAGTGCTTCTTGAGGATCTTTTTTGATTATTTTTTCATTTGCTCCTTCTCCTACTTTTATCCCTTTTTCCACCTGTTTCTTAACGGATTCTAAATATGAAAACAGTTTCCCACTTTTTCCTTCTCCCATGAAATGATAGACATCGCGAAAAGCGATTGTTTTTTGAATATCAGAAAATCTATCGGGGGTCATGTCTGTATTATCTGCCATCCGAACTAAGAATAATAACGGATCCTCCATTGCATCTGCTTTGCGATATTCCACCCCCAGTATTTCATCATCTTTTTTATTTAAATCGACCATTCTTCCGGAAAAAATCTTTTTATCTGTTTCGATAAAGTTGAAACGAGATTCGGAAATCCCTTCATGTTTAAGCACCTCTTTAATTTGAACGATATTATGTGCAGAAGCTTCAATTTCAATTTCTCCGTTCTTATGATTTCCTCCAAATTTATTATAAACATTAATAATATTTTCATTATCGATAATGAACTCCCCATGAGCTATTTTTATCTTGGCAGTACGGTGAATTTCTACTTTATCTGCAGAATGAAATAAAACTCCATCCACTAGGTCTGACAACATCTTTTCTTGTGATTTCGTGGGAATCTCTGTAAAACATTCATTAAATATTTTTATAAACTCGTCTTGTTTTAAAATTTCCGCACCAGTGATTGCGTGTAGAGCCTTTCCTAGAGATTTCCCATTTGTATCTTTTGGCACTTCGGGATATCCAAAATCATGATAAATTGCCACTAACTGAGACAACATGCGAGATTTCTCCGGAGAAATCTTGTATATTTCAGACATCCTTTCGATGATCTGTGGATTCGTATCTAGAATATTCTCAACTTGTTTTTTTACATTCAAGGAGTGCCCAAATCCATGACCAACATATTGTTCAGGATTATCGATTTCCTGCTGGAGTGCCTGTTTATTAATATGAGCAGTCAGTTTTTTACGAACAGGCAACGGAATATCGCATCCATCAAATATTTTTTCAATCTCATGTTGGACCTCTGCACTTTGAATGTAGTCAATGCATTTCTGTCGATGCAAAGCTTTTTCTGCATTTTTAGCATCTTCACCTTTAAGGACATCATTTGTTTTCGAAGCCGAAGAAATACCTTCTTTTCTTACAATGTTTATTTCATCTGGTGTTTTTCCCAAAATATTCTCCTCCAAATTTTTGCGCAATGCGGGATCTAGATTTGCTTGATCAAGTGCACCTGCCGCATGTCGCTTTGCTTTGGCAATTTGTGCTGGTTTTTTTCCTGGTTTTTTAGAATTCAACAATAAGTTGTGTGCACCATTTAC
>Ga0222626_1001183_pt1 | contig 12031 bp, 27 predicted proteins | sample AntAcemetageno91_FD_179862 | JGI IMG/M metagenome (GOLD analysis project Ga0222626, IMG submission 179862) | Saline water microbial communities from Ace Lake, Antarctica - #91 | ecosystem: Environmental > Aquatic > Non-marine Saline and Alkaline > Saline | place: Antarctica: Ace Lake | collected...
ATTGGGAAGAGTGCATTGAATAAGGACATTTGGAGAGAAGGAATTGTTGTTCGTCTAAAATGTGATCCCAATGTTAGTTTCAAAAAAATAAATCCAGAATTTAACCTTCAATATGATAAATAAAAATAAAGGATTTTCTTTCCCTGTATTGTAATAATATTGTAATACAAGGAGATAAAAATGAAATGGCAAATAGAAATAGGAAAAGAAATTATTAATAAATATAATGAGGGAACAAGCGTTGTTGAAATTAGTAAGATACACAAAGTTAAAAAAGCAAATATTAGACACTTTTTAAAAAAATATAACAAACAAAACTGGAGAGGAAGAAGAATTTATACTTTAGAAAACGAAAACTATTTCGAAAAAATAGACACTAATAATAAAGCTTATTTATTAGGATTTTTATGTGCTGATGGACATGTTTCTGAAAGATCTGGTTCCGAAGGGATTAGGCTTGAAATACAAAGCAGAGACAGAGAAATATTAGAATTTTATCTTAATGAAATAGGGTCTAATAAAACTATTAAAAATATTTATAAAGAAAATAAACATTATGTTAGATTAACAATTTTAAGTAAAAAAATTAGACAAGACTTAAATAACTTGGGAATAAGACATAATAAAACTTATAACCTTAAAATGCCATTAATAGACCAACAATATCTAAGTCATTTTATTAGAGGTTATTTTGATGGTGACGGGTGTTTATATATTAACAACAAGCAAGTAAAAAGATGTATGTTTTCAATTATATCAACAACTGATTTTTGCACTTGCGTGAATAAAATATTTAAAAAAGAATTAAATATTGAAAGCAAGCTTGTAAAAGATCCTAAATATATAGCGGACATATCTATTATTTATGTTTGGGGAAATAGAAGAATTCAAAAAGTATTAGACTATATTTATCAAAATGCTCAATTGTTTTTAACTAGAAAAATGAATAAATACATGGAATTCAAAAAAATAAGAGCAGAACATTCGCACGAATCAATTATGAAATTATCAAAAGAACAAGTGCAAGAAATAAGAAAAAGAATTACCAATAAGGAAACGCTTAGGTCTATTGCAAAAGATTATGGAATTTCTCACGGCCCTATTAGTTGTATTAAAAGCGGTAAGTCTTATAAATGCTATGAATAAAATATCAAATACCACAGATAAAGTTCAATGCACCCGATGTGGTAAGGATGTTACGGGTTGGAGTAACGATGACTTCCAAACTCACATTAGGGTACATTTAATGAATGAGATACGCAATAAATATCCACAGGTGTTTAAGGCGGCGAAAGAAATTGAAACAAAGTATGGCGCTAGGTTGATATTTGAATTTAATGATTAATCTATGATTTAATTATTCTAGATGAAGAAGGCAATTGGTATATTATAACAGTTGATGGCCGAGTTTTTCTATTTAACTAACTACATATTTTGCTTGACTTCTTTTTCTTTTATGCTATATTGGTACCATAAAAGGAGAAATATGTCAGAAAAATCAAAGAAACTTTATGAAGCAATGTTTAAACGGCGACTAGATCCAAACGAACCTTTCGATGGGTGGAAAAGAGTGCATAGCCGAGCTGGTGAAAAAGAAATTGAAAGATTATTACAACGTGGCTATAGTGTAAAAACAGGTTATTATACAACCTCAATTCGCGGGTTTCATGACTATCAAATTCTTTGGAGAGAAAACAATGTATAAAATCAAGTCAGACAAGAAACTGAACCCAGAACTAAAAAAACAAATGGTTGGACTTCGTTCCGCAATGTTTGGTCAAGTAAACAAGACAAAATTGCCAAAAAGATTTACCATAGTAATGAATAATGATGAACCTAATGGTGACATTACGGACACGACAACTGGCAGAATAAGCAAACGAGTTCCATTATGTGCTTTAGGTGATGTAAAACAAACTCTCAATGATTTATTTGGATAAAATGAAAAATGAAAGACCCAAAGAAAAAAATCAAAGACGATGATTTCAAGAATGTAGGCGACGAAGACTTCTATCCTTCCAACCCAAATGAAGATGATGAAGATGATTGGGATGAAGATGATCATGACCGAGATGCTGATTTGTATGGGTCGTATAATGATTATGGGGATAGATAGTTAATAATGAAAATTACATTTACAGCAGGTCGTATGTTGTGTCGTCCTATAAGAGATTTTCTTCAACGTTGTAAATTTGATGATCTCAACATTGAGTTTTATGAGAGTTCTGGTTTTTTGGAAAGAACTTTTATGGTTAAAGGTAACGAAAAAGATGTTACAACTGTTAGGCATAGCCTATATAAATGGTTTAAAAAAAACAACTTATAATGAAAAAACTTCCCCCAACGCTTAAACTAACTTGGCACAAAGGGTATAAAAAAGATTATCCCAAGGGAGAAGGGGCTTATGTTGTAATGATGCAAAACAAAAAGAAGCCCCATTGTCCTGCACCTGATTTTGCTATTTTTATAAAGGAGACACTAAAAAGTGGACATGTATATGATAGATGGCGTTTATTAGTAAATAGTCATATTTATGGCGATATGTTTATTGCCCCTGATATTGACAGCAAAGTGGAAATTATAAACTGGGCAGAAATAAAAGGAGAATAGTTATGGGATATGAAGTAACAATGTTTGTAGTTCAACATCGTGCAGGTCATGAAAGTTGTGAAGATGGTTGGTGTAATATACTCGGAATGTTAGACTTGAGCAAACTTGGTGACGGAAAGGTTAGTAATATTATCTCTAAATATCACGAAGCCCTAAAGAATACACCAAAAAGTAAACGTCCATTTTGGTATGATGATTATGGCAAAAAAGAATTCAAAATAACTGAAGATAAATATGGTGACGGTCTTCCTCTTATTCCTATCCAAGAATTTTTGGACGCACTGAAAGATGATAATGCACAATATAGAATAGATGAAGGACAAACATATAGGCGTTATGATGCGGCAATTGCTCTATTGGAAAGTTTTTTCAGTAATAAATGGGAACACGAGATAGGACGGGGGTGGATACATGTGATACCATATGGTCATTGACACACTAAATGATGTGTATTAAGGGTGATAATGAAGAAATATAAACTACCCAGTCACTAAAGATGGCTGGGTTTTAGCCATGAACCTAGACCAAAACCAGACTAGCGGACGAACCGACAAGTCCAGAATTGATTTCAGACAGTTCTGCGCTTTCAGGGGTATTATTGCTCCCCGTAGTAACCAGGTTATGCCTAGTTACCACAGACCGATTGCGTATATTAATGCTGGCAATTCGATCCGCATCTCCTCTGTACCCACAGACGAGGCATCGGAATTTAATACCGTTCCGATTACGGTTATCCACGCTTCCACAGCTGGGGCAACCTCTACTGGTGTTCTTTGGAGAAACCAGTTCAAAGGCAATTCCCTTGGCTGCAGATTTGTATTGAACAAAGAACTGACCCATGGCATATGGCCAGCGGTGCACCTTATCTCTCATGTTCTTTCCTTTGTTTATACTGGCTTCGCGGATGTTAGCCAATTTTTCCATCACTATTCTCTGTGCTCCCTGCTGTTCTGCCCAGCTTACAAGTTGCTTGGACGCACAATGCAGAATGTGCTCGGTTATGGACGCTTCGTTCCTAGACATTCTTTGAAGGAGTCTACGAGAGGAACGGGAGCCAACCGATTGTATTTTGGACCTTGCCCGACGAATTTTTTGCCTGCGATGATTCAAGTTTCCACCACTAAGAGTAAGGGTCTTGGTGTTGTCAGAGTTGGTAGCAGTGAAAATTCTCTTGATTCCAGAGTCAACCCCAACCACACAACCTGTAGCCTTGGGTTCTGGAATTTCTATAAAGTAGGTAAGGATGAGATACCAAATCTTGTCACACTTCTTGAGTTTAGAGTCACCCCATTGCTCCATTGGTGGAAGTCTTTTGTCAGTAAGTTTAACTGGCTTTCCCCAGAAGCAGATGCCCTTGGTCTTGGCATAGGAAAAATCCCGTTGCCAAACCACAGGAATAACTTTTCTTTTAAACTTGACTTCGTGCCAATTCTTGTTAGACTTCTGGGATTGATAAGCACCAGAAAGAACACGAAAGACAGAACAGGTAAGTTGAGAAGGAAGTTCGAATTTTGCTCTGACGGTGCTGTAAAACTTTTTATGAAGGTTTGGAGCAGTAGTGTTCTTGGTCTCAAACACCTTTGGAGAGATATGATTACAGGAGTCAAGGAACTTCTGGCAGAGGTTATCAAACGCCTGCGATTCCCCAATCTTGACTTTAATTGTTCTGATAGTTTTCATTATAACTACTTATTCTTTAAAACTACTGAAATACCTTTATTTAATTTAAATTATTTTTTAATGTATAATATAAGAGAAAGGACGGCAATTCCTCCCCGACACTAAAGATGTCGGGGTTTCCTTGCCGTAAAAACAGAAATGAAAAAATAATTAATAACTGTCAAGAATGCCCTGCATGTTATCAAGCAACTGGAATGTGTGTCTATGAGTGTGCAAAAACTGGTGAATCTTTAGGATATAATGATAATTTTATTGCAATTCCTGAACATTGCCCACTTAAAAATTGGACAGACAATATGCCACTAAAAAAGGTAGTAAAGTAATATGATTATAATTAAAATATTTGTTTCCCTGATTTTTTTTATGATACCATGTTTAATCTTGTTATGGATTTTTAATGGCACGAAAAGATATGGAAATTATTGGAATGTGAGAACAACTCTTGCGGTTTTTCTAGCCTTAGTGTGTTCATCTCTTGCTATATTTAATGGACTTTTATTATTAGTACTACCATAATAATAAAGATATGCTTGATACAATAATAAAGGAGTAATATGACACTGGAAGAATGGAACGAACTGGAGATAGAACCTGAACTGACCGATAGATGGAAAGAATTGATGAAGAAAACAGAAGTAGAGGATGAACATCCAGAAAACTATAATGGCCCGTGTTTTTGTAAATTGTGTCAATCGTATTCTGATTTTGAATAAGGAAATAAATGATTGTTAATAAAAATAAGAAAAAAGAAAGAAGAATCGAGATAGATCTAACCGGACCTCAAGGAAATGCTTTTGCAATCTTGGGGTGTGCTCGTGACCTCGCCAAAACCACTGGGAAGAATTTTGATGATATTAGGAAACGTATGACTTCGGGTGATTATGAAAATCTGTTAAAGGTTTTTGAAAAAGAGTTCGGAAATTATCTAATAATGTATAGGTAATGTTACAAATGTTACACTAAATACAGGTGTATATAATTAGGAGACGTAATGGAAATAAAAAAAATTAGTCAAAGTAAAATATCTTTTCCCATGGGGCAGATTGTTGCTACACCTGCTGCACTAGATGCATTGGAAAAGGCTGGACAAAATGGTGCCGAGTTCCTAGATCGCCACGCCAAGGGAGACTGGGGCGAGGTTGGCGAAGAAGATTCCAAATCAAATGACGAAGCATTGCGGATTGGTGAGAGATTACTAAGTGCTTATACATTGGAAAGCGGAGAGAAGATCTGGATTATCACTGAAAGAGACAGAAGCGCTTCAACCATTCTATTGCCTGGAGATTATTAAAAATAGGGCTCGTAGCTCAATTGGTCAGTAGCAAAAGTCTCATAAACTTTAGGTTCTCGGTTCGAATCCGAGCGAGCCCACCATAAAAAGAAAGAAAAATAAGTGAAATGTCCTAAATGTGGAAGCAAAATGACGATAGGAGCATCGCACGATTCCCAGTTTAATGCCCAATACGAATGCCATTGCTGCGGAAAGTGTATACCATTTAATTTCCAACAAGATTAGTTGAAACACAAGCGTACCAAGGCTGCTGATAAGAAACCAATCTTATCAGCTTTTTTTTGTATGTCTACTGCTGCAGATAGTACGAAATAGTACGAATCCACCCATGCCTCTAGGAGTGCAAGGAAACCTAAAAAAGTTTACTAATGATGCTTCAGAAAGCCAAACCCGCTGGAGATTGGTCGCTGGCTTTTCAGGTAGAGGAAAAATGTTTACTAAAGATGTAACACGAGTAAACTTTTTTTAGGCCGCAGGCAAGTAAACATAGCTCAATACGTCACCTGCACAAGTTTTCTAATTGGCTTAAGATTAGTAAACTATTTTTTTTCAAGTTTTCCAGAACTCAAGATTAGTAAACTATTTCCATTCTGGAGATCTCCTGGACTGGTTAAACGTCCATATTTTGATGGCAGGATCAAATTATTGATGGTCCGATCAATGATATCATAATATTTCATTTTATTCTTGACTTTAAACACGAATATGGTAGATTAATTTCCAGAAAGCAAATACTAACAATCAAACAGGAGGTTATTATGGGTGCATGGGGATGTGAATCTTGCAGTAATGACAGTTGTTGGGACCACCTTGATGGAGAAAATATCCACGAGATGACCCAGAAGGAAGGAACCAGTTCAGTTACTAAGGTATTCCAAAAACTCAATGGTAGAAGTGCGAAAGACAAGGAGACCAAACTCGGGGTCGTCATCTGGGTTTTGCGACAGGGGTTACAGGTTGAAAAGAAATATCTCTTCAAGGCTCTGAAGTTCGCAGAAGACCTCATCAAGGATAAAGGTTATCTTGAGTGCTGGGATAATGATCGCAAGCCTCAACTTGACAAAGAAATCAAAGAGATTGATGCTACCCTTAAGAACGACTGCGTAGGAAAAAAGAAACATATACCTGGACTAATGGAAAAGATGACTAAAGTATTGTATTAGATAATGCTTGACATTCTCGTAAAATCTGATATGGTATTAACAATGAGAACAAAAAAAGACATATTCGGCAGGAAGTGGCCTTATCCAGCTAATGAACTTTGTCCCAAGTGTGGGCAACCTGATAGCTGTGGAAACTGCAACCACAAGCGCCTCCCTAACAAGCAAGTTGAGCAAATACTAAAAGGGTAAACAATGGAAAAATATCAATTAATTACGATTGAATTAGCACGTCTTTTTAAAAACAAGGGATTTAACTATTTCTTTAAGATTAAGGCAACCCAGGAATATCTTCCCTCCCCTAACATAGGACACTACAAATATGTTATTACTGGAACTGATAGAAAAGAAGATATCTTAAAAGTTTCTTCTTCCTGTGGTGCAGCTCCTGACGGAAAAATTAACAAACAATTTTTAAAAAATGAGTTAAAGCGTTTTTGGGCAGAATACAAACATTATCAACGCTACTTAAAGGAAGATGTCAATGGCTAAAAAAGGTCAACGTGTATATATGTGGTGGAGTGCATCTGAAACCCACCGTGTTAAATTTATTCGATGGGCTAGGATGCGTATGAGCACTGGTGGGGACGATACCAATAAGTTGGGTGTTGGTGCGATTGTTTGGTCAGAATGGCTTTTCCGCCAACCTCTGATGAACCGTCGCCAACGACACGGACTTCGTGCTGGTTATTGTCGCGTGGAACCTTATCACGACTTGTATCGTAAAAATCCTTATAGATATGGTTATAAAACTCCAAAAGTAAGACGCCCAAAATTAAAAGATGTCAAAAGAAGCATAAGGTAACTTATGTCAGCGACTCACCCTCGTAAGGTCCACAGGCACTTAATTTTTGTTGAAGAGCCTCACCAATGCTCTTATGCTAATTTAGTGTCACTGAATAAATACCTATATATGCAGACCGACGACTGTTTGCTTAGGTGGATTAAACACAGGAAAGCATATCTTAGGAAACATCTTCGCAAAGACAACACCCTTCGTTGTGAGTATTGTGGCAAGACAGGTTTAAGAATAAATACAAAGAAACTTCCACTGTTAGCTACAATAGACCATAAGATTCCACTTTCCAAAACCAGAAATAAACACGACGAGAAAAATTTTGTGATAGCTTGCTACACTTGTAATTCGGCTAAAGGAGTAATGTCGGAGCGTGAGTTCAGGCAGTATTTGTTTAGCCAATCTGTTAAAAATAATTGGGCGGTGAAAAATGTCTTGAAACTATTTAGCAAATATTGTTTTTGTTCATTAAAAATATGCTTGACTTTTAAAAGATTTGTGGTAGTCTTATCAGAAAGGAAAAGCTATGGAAACAATTAAAGTCCCAAAGAAATTGCAAAGTATTGTTAAAGATTGTCCAAATGGTGGCATACCAGGTTTTTATGTAACCGAAAATAAACTTGCTCAATTTGCCAAAATAATGCATAAAAAACATATTGATGAGATTATTCCTCTAAATAATAATAAGCAAGCCAATCCTGATTCCTGTAAATGTCAGAAGGGACAGAATGATGGATGGCTACTTGATAACGCTGCCTATTGGGAAACACCTGATGGTTCTCACGGTTGGTGCTGCCAAGTTTGTGGATGTGTATTCCAATGGGGATAAGTTAGGGCTTGACTTTTAAAAGATTTGTGATAGAGTGTTTTATAAACAAAGAAAGAACCTATTATGGAAAATAAATTAGCTATGTTTGTAGTTCAAATACCCAATCCAAAAGATACCTATACTGTTGGTCGTAATGGTGTTTTTGACATTCATGGGATGGAAGTTTTTAGTAATGACACTGGTATTTTTTTTACACCTATTGGTAAAAGCGGGCGGCTTCTTAATTCTGGTTTTAAAATTCCACATTCGGCCTTAAAAGAAATTGTTGAAAAACTTCAAAAACACAAGGTAATATGAAAACATTGACCAAAAAAATTAAAGTGAATAAAAAGTGGGCGAAAGAAGTCCAGAAACATATAGATGAAAATAAACCATTGGATGAAAATGTATCAACCAACGGAAATCTGGAAAAGTGTTTGTCAGCTCATTTTGGAACTCCTGGCGAACTCAATCAAGAGGGAATGGATGTTGACATTAACATCTACGACTCGCCAGATGGCCCTTGGATTGACGCTATACTTTTTGAGAACTCCTGCGAAGTAACAATGCTTGAACCTCAATACATTCTTCTCGGCAAATATCCTTTTGAATATGATGGTAATAAGTATGTCGTAATAATTAACTAAGGAACAAAATAAGGGAAATCAAATGGCAAAGAAAAAAACAAAGCAAAGCGAAAACAAAATTATCAAAATTTTGTTCCATAAAATCTCGTATTACTATGACGATGATTGCTTGGAAATGCCTGACTCGGATCAGGAACATGTCAAGGAAATGATTATTGATGGCTGTAATCAAGGAGAATTGTGTTACTATGACCACGAAAAAGAATATCGTGGCTGGTGGCACATTGAAAAATAATGAATAAAGAAGAATTAAATAAAGAATCTGCAACATTAATACCTTGTCCATTTTGTGGCAACGGCGAAACGGGCTTCCATATTTCAAAAAATAATAAGGCTTCGTTACATATTTATCATTACCCCGAAAAAGGTGTGTGTTGCCCCGCCCTAATGGATCAAGTCTGTGATAGTTTTGAACAAGGTCGAAGATGGTGGAATACGAGAACAAAATAGTTCTTGACATTCTGATTAAATCTGCTATATTACTCTTATATCAAAAGAAAAGGAGACCAATTATGAGCAACAATCTACCAAACATTTCTCTGTGGTTTTGTGAAGGAACAAGTGATAAGGTTTATAAAGCTGCCGTCGAAGATGCAGGCAAGGGTTTATATTCAGTGAACTTTGCCTATGGTCGAAGAAATTCAACTCTTAATACTGGTACAAAGACCCAATCTCCAGTTGATCTTGAAAATGCAACTAAAATCTACAACAAACTCGTGCTATCCAAAACTGCGAAGGGTTATAAGCCTACGGATGATAGCGGCAGTATTGCCAGTAGTATCACGACAGCAGTAAAAGATATTGACCAACGCGATACTGGTTTACGTCCCCAACTTCTTAACCCCATTACTGAGGATGAAGCGGAGAAGTATATCCTTAATAATGATTGGTGTTCCCAGGAAAAGTTTAACGGCAAGCGGATGACTGTCAAGAAGGACAATAAAGAAACAGTAGCCGCCAACAAAAAGGGGCTGTCCATTGGCTTCCCCGACGCCATAGCTAACGAAGCCAAAGCCGTTAATGTCAGCTTTACTACTGACGGCGAATCTATCGGTGATGTTCTTCACGCCTTTGACATTCTTGAACACGGCGGGTCTGACCTCCGAGGAACACCCTATTTGAAACGTCTAATAGCCCTCAACGGCCTTACAAAAGACCTCAAGAGCATCATTGTTGCTGAAACTGCTATGGGAACGAAACAGAAAAGTGCTATGATGGCGAAGCTCAAAGCAGCTGGTAAAGAAGGTATTGTTTTCAAATGCCTGTCAGCAAAGTGGTATGCTGGTCGCCCTGCTTCGGGTAGCTCTGCCGTCAAGTGTAAGTTCTGGGAAAGTTGTTCGTGTGTGGTGTCCAAAGTCAACGCAAAGCGGAGCGTGGCAATATCACTAGAAGGTCAACCTATTGGCAAGGTTACTATACCACCTAATTTTGAAGTTCCCACAATAGGGCAGGTCATTGAGGTCAAGTATCTTTATGTGGTGGGGAAAGGCGGGTCTCTGTATCAGCCCATCTATCTTGGGGTGAGAGATGATGTTGACGCTTCCGAATGTACCTTCAAATTGCAAAAGATAAAATACAAACCCGAAGACGATTAATGCTTGACATTTTTAATAACTATGCTATATTGGTTTATAAAAAAGGAACACACTGAATGATGCACGTGTATATACATTTTTGCAAAGGGAACCTGGTATTCATGAGGTCATGCGGGTTATGCCATAGTTGAAGCTTCAGGTTTCTATGCTTAGTTAAGCTTCAACTCTTTCCGAAGGTCGGCTGGGCGATCTGTAATAGCCCGCTCCCAGCATTTTTACGTGGAGAAATTATGACAATAGAAGAAATATCATTATTACAAATTGGAACATATTTAATACCTAATACCTGCCCTGTAAGCTCAGCCATAAAGGTGATAGAAGTTCAAGATAAAGGTTTGCGTTTTCGCAGATGCCATTCATATTACAATGGAGAAGAATTTTTCTTAACAAAGAGTGCATTAGTTAAGTCTAAATGGATTGTTGTGCCAGAGGGAACACAACTAGTTTTGCTGTGAAAAATAATCTTGACTTTATGGTTATTTGTGATAGTGTTTATAAACAAATGGAAGACGAAGGAATCGTAAATGGAATCAAACAAAAAGCAACAAGAATTGGAAGAACGGGAAGAAATCCAGTATTTACGTGACGAAGAAAAATTTGAAAACGAATATGAAGAAGAACAGGAAGAAATGGAAAAGAAAGAAAAACGCAGACGTGATGAAGAAGATGAAGAAGAGGAAGAAGAGGAAGAACGTAGGCGTGATGAGGAAGAGGAAGAACGTAGGCGCAACGAGGAAGAAGAGGAGGAGGAAGAGGAAGAACGTAAGCGTGATGAAGAAATCCAGTATTTACAATATTTAAATGACGAAGAAGACAAAAAAAAACACAAGCGTGAAGAGGAAGAGGAAGAAGAGGAAGAAGAACGTAGACGTCGTGAAAATAAATAAAAGGTAAAAAATGGAAACAATTAATTTTTGGCAAGTTCATGGACTTTTCTTTTTATTTTTTATGTTCTTTTTCCCCCGCCTTACTATGTTATTTGCTACCACTTTTACTGGAGGTATATTTTTTTGGCTTGGATTTATTTTTATCCCAAGATTAACAGTGGCAATTTACGCATCGCTTACCTACTGGGATACCAACCCCATCCTAGTAATTATTACTTGGATATGGGCTATTGTTGGTGAATTATTTTGCAAAGGTTATACTGTAACCCATACGGCTAATAAAAGGAAACATAGTAAAAGGAGAAAATAAGGAGAATAATATGACAAACAATAAACAAATTACGAAACCAGTGAAGGTTACTAGGCCGACTCCCCTCGACAATAAGCCCGATGTGTTTTTCTATTACCTTCGTGACCCCAGACGTCATATTTTTGGCGGGGCGTGCTTGAAGAAGGTTGATGGGAAATGGTGTCGTGGAATTTCCCTGTGGGCCAGCAAACTCGACAAGTTTGACCGCAACCATGCAAAGGGATTGGCCTACGAGCGTGTAATCCAA
>Ga0222626_1001185_pt1 | contig 12011 bp, 10 predicted proteins | sample AntAcemetageno91_FD_179862 | JGI IMG/M metagenome (GOLD analysis project Ga0222626, IMG submission 179862) | Saline water microbial communities from Ace Lake, Antarctica - #91 | ecosystem: Environmental > Aquatic > Non-marine Saline and Alkaline > Saline | place: Antarctica: Ace Lake | collected...
CCTGAGGCGTTTGGCAACCGATCTAAAGAACGAACTGTCCGATCAACAAGGGTATTCCGAGCGCAACCTAAAATTGATGACACAATTTTATCGGGAATATCCCGGGCTGTTTGAAATTGGGCAACAGGCTGTTGCCCAATTGTCTGATTCAACAGCAAGCCGCAGATCGAGAGCGGGAGCTGGAAGCAGGGCTGGTCGAGCACCTTGAACGGTTTCTGCTGGAACTCGGCGCCGGCTTTGCCTTTGTCGGACGGCAGGTGCACCTCGATGTGGCCGAAGAGGATTTTTACATTGATCTGCTGTTTTACCATCTCAGGCTCAGGTCGTTTGTCGTGGTCGATCTGAAAATCGGCCCGTTCAAGCCGGAATACGCCGGCAAGATCAATTTCTATTGCAACGTGGTGGACGATCAGTATCGGTATGAAACCGACAACCCCACCATTGGCCTGATTCTCTGCCAGGACAAAAAGCGGGTGCTGGCGGAGTATGCGCTACGCGGCCTGGACAAACCCATCGGCATCTCCGAATACGAGCTGACCCGGGCCTTGCCGGACAACTTGAAATCCGTCCTGCCGACCATTGAGGAAATCGAGGCGGAGCTGTCCGCTGGACTTCAAGATGAGAACGAGGGGGATGATAAGGATTGAATCAACATCGTCAACGACGTTATAAAAAATGGCAAAGGCTGAAACTTATAATTTGATGGGCATTCCGGAAGTTACATGAACAGACAAAAAATAGGCAAAAGTGGTCAACAACACCTTGATATCGTATAATAATTTATATTAATCAATGATCAAGGTTTGACCCCATTCACTGTCTACACATGAAGATTTAAAGAGAAAAATTGAGTCCATGGAGAAAAAATACGACGAACAATTTCAGATCGTATTTGAAGCCATAAAGCAGTTGATAGAAACAGATGAAAAACCCAAGAAAAAAATCGGGTTTACAGCCAGGGAAAAGCAAAAAGCTTACGGTAAAAAGCGAAAAAGACTAAAATAAAATAAATATATCAGCAAAATAGAAAGTTATTTATATATTTATGGACGTCCCGGAAGTCCCCGGAAGTCCACGGAAGTCCAATACCGATCGAGGAGCGAAAGATTGCTGAAAAGACGATTTATATCATCGGGGCCGGGGCGCTCATCGTATGCCTGGCAAAACAAATTAGTCTGGAGGTTGTTGAGGGCATCGCCGCGCTGAAAGATGAGCTGAAACCGGAGGTGATGCGGGTAGTCTTCAAGGACTCGGGCTTTGCCGACGACGTGGTCAAGACCAATGCAGTGCAAATTCTGCGTCAAGCAGGTATTGATGATGTGAAAAGCCTGTGAGGAAAATGATATGAGCGAGAAAGGCAAAAAAGAAAAGAAAGACCTGACCGTTTCACAGGTTGATCGTCAGAATATACTGAATAACCCCTATGCGTTGCAGGAAATAGAAAAGGCCACACGTATCAAAGGCATTCCGTTTGAAGGAAAAACCGTGGTGCTCAAGGAGCAGATATCGGCATTTTTCGAGGTCACCCCCCGCACGATCGACAATTACATCGAGAAATTCAGCGATGAACTACGCCAAAACGGGTACGAGGTGATACGTGGTAACCGGCTGAAAAAATTTAAGATGTCTGTTTATGAACAGGATGTTCACGAAACAGATTTCGTGAACATAAAAGTGCCCCAGTTGGGTATCTTCGATTTCCGGGCATTTCTTAACATTGGCATGTTGATTACCGAGAGCGAACGGGCGCGTTTGCTGCGCCAGATGATTTTGGACATTGTCATAGACACCATCAACCAGCGCACCGGCGGCGGGACCAAGTATATCAACCAGCGAGATGAAGATTTTCTTCTGACATGGTTTCAGGAAGAAAATTACCGTAAAGAGTTTACCGATTCTTTAAAAAACTATGTGGATATGGGCAATTTCAAATACCCCCTTTATACCGACAAGATATATGTGAGCATTTTTCGCGAAAAGGCCAAAAAATACCGCAAAATTTTACGCCTGCATGAAAAAGACAAGGTACGCGACACCTTCTACTCGGAGATTCTGGATCTGGTTTCCGCCTATGAATATGGTTTCGCAAAAGTGCTTGAAGGCGCCTATGAAAAAAAAGGCAATAAACTTATTTCGTGGGAGGTTGATGCGCTTTTTAGTGCCTTTGAAGATCAACCCCACTGGAAACCTTTGATCGAAAAGGCGCGCAACAAAATGGCCAGCCGGGATTTGGCTTTCCGAGATGCTTTGCATGCTCAGCTTAAGGGATACATTACGCCTCTCAATACGGCTGATTTTGAGAGGTTTTTAGGGGAAAAGAGTAAGGAGCTTGTACAACGGCTTGAGGAAGCCAAAGACGTGATGAAACGGCTCAAGGAGCGTGAGTAGCATGTCGATCATCTATCTTACGCTTGAGCAGGCTGTTGAAGTGCATCGCAAGACGGTTGAGGTCAGTGGCGGCGGCACACTGGGGAATCTTGATTTGGGGAAACTGGAAAGCGTGCTGCAGCATATGCAAAATGACGATTATTACCCTACTTTTGAAGATAAACTGACACACCTCTTTTTTTCAGCCTGTAAATTCCATTGTTTTCAGGACGGTAACAAACGGATTGCCATTACACTTTGTGCTCAGATGCTCTTGTTGAACGGTTATCTTTATTGTTCAGGACATTTTATTCGCGAAATGGAGAACATCAGTTACCATGTAGCCGCTGGAAATATCGATAAAGATTTGCTTCATGAGATTATTTCAGCCGTTATAAGTGGCGATCTAAACGATGAAGGGTTAAAGCTAAAAATTCTTAATGCTATATCCGGGGATGAAAACGAATGAAATTCCAATTTGACCCGAACCTGGACTTCCAGCACGAAGCGATCAATGCTGTAGTGGACCTTTTTGACGGCCAGGAAGTATGTCAGACAAACTTCACTGTCGCTCCCTTAAAGCATGATCCCCAAGCCGCGTTGCCCGGGATGGCAAACGAGGGACGAAAAAATGAACCTGTCAAACGAAGACAAGCAGCTTTTGTCTGAGGGGGACAAACCAAAGAAAATTCACCCCGTTAAATGCTACCTTTGGTAGCCCTCCTTCGGAGGATTTAACAGGGTGAATCTGTGTCCATTGGTGTTCATTCGCCTGTCCCGTAGCTCCGGAAGATGGTACTGGGGCGGTTAATTATGCTGTTTTTGTAACATATTGAATCACCTATTTATTTTCATTGATTTTTCCCCCGTATTCAACTATAGACCTTCAGAGCTTTTTTAAGCAGGGAGAATATCGGGAACGCCCCTTGATTCTCCTGTTGTAATGACCACCTGCTGCCGCTTCACAGTATGTCCGATAATATAAGGACGTTCCCAACCTGAGTTTTTCACTAAGAATTCAAGTCACCGCTGTTCTAAATGTGTGAGACAGAAGAACGTATAATTACATGATCATTCCGAAATACGTCCCGGATTATTGATGAGGGGTTAAGGCACGTTCAGCATGATGTCCCCAATGACAAAAGGTTATACCCTCCAACATGGGACAGAAAAAATATATTATTGCCTTGTCCCCGAGGATAAATTTATAATAAAATTTCTAATGAACGCCTAAAAGGGGCATCTTTGACAAAAACACCAGAACAGGAAGCCCGGGAAACCATAGACAAAATGCTGGATCAGTCTGGCTGGGATGTCCAGGATGTTGATAATGCCAACATCCATGCAAAAAAGGGCGTTGCCATTAGGGAGTTTCCCTTAAATAAGGGCCACGGCTATGCAGATTATATTATGTATGTGGATGGAAAGGCAGCAGGGGTTGTTGAGGCAAAAAAGGTCGGCAGTACCCTTACCGGCGTTGAAATCCAGTCCGACAAATACAAAACCGGCCTGCCGAAAACACTTCCCGCCTGGTACAGGCCTCTTCCTTTCTGTTATCAGTCCACAGGTGTTGAAACCCGTTTTACAAACGATCTTGATCCTGTCCCCCGTTCCAGAAATGTTTTTTCTTTTCACCGTCCGGAAACAATTTCAGATTGGATAGATGAAACACCGCAACCAGCAAACGGGAACCTCAAACTGAAACTGGCTGCTTACGGCAAACCGCCGACCCTGAACTTCTGGTTGAAAAACATGCCCGAGCTCATAGAGGAAGGCTTATGGCCTGCACAGATCATCGCTGTAAAAAATCTGGAAAAATCTTTTGCGGAAAACCGTCCCCGTGCTCTTATCCAGATGGCCACAGGTTCGGGCAAAACGTTTACAGCCATCAGCTTTATTTACAGGCTTATCAAGTTTGCAAAGGCTCGCCTCGTTCTATTTCTTGTTGACCGGGGCAATCTGGGCAAACAGACGCTAAAGGAATTCCAACAGTATGTTTCACCCTATAACAACTATAAATTCAACGAAGAATATATTGTCCAGCGCTTGACTTCAAAAAATTTGGATAAAACTGCCCGCGTCTGCATCTGTACCATCCAGCGTCTTTACTCCATGCTCAAGGGGGAGGATTTTCAGGAAATTGATGAGGAAGAATCTGTTCAGGGACTTGAGAATGTCTATGATGATGTGCCGCCCATAGAATACAACCCGGCCATCCCCATCGAGACCTTTGACTTTATTATTACAGATGAATGCCACCGATCTATTTACAATCTCTGGCGCCAGGTGCTGGATTATTTTGATGGGTATATTATCGGCCTTACTGCCACGCCCAGCAAACAGACCCTTGGTTTTTTCAAAAAAAATCTGGTTATGGAATACGGGCACGAGGAGGCAGTGGCAGACGGTGTGAATGTGAATTATGATGTCTATCGTATCCGCACCGAGATCACGGAAAAAGGCTCCAAGGTCGAATCCGGCTATTTTATTGATGTTCGTGACAGGGAAACCAGAGAAATCCGCTGGGAGCATCTGGATGAAGACCTTGAATATGATGCCAACAAGCTTGACCGTGATGTGGTTGCAGAGGACCAAATCCGCACGGTTGTCCGCACTTTTCGTGACAAGCTCTTTACAGAGATTTTTCCCGGCCGTACCGAGGTGCCAAAGACTCTGATTTTTGCAAAAGATGACAGCCACGCGGAAGACATTGTTAAGATCGTGCGTGAAGAATTTGCAAAGGGCAATGACTTTGCCCAGAAGATTACTTACAAGACATTCGGAAAAAAGCCAGAGGATCTTATTTCAGAATTCAGAAACAGTTATAATCCCAGGATTGCCGTTACAGTGGACATGATCGCTACAGGCACAGACATCAAGCCTCTTGAAATCGTCATGTTTATGCGTAGCTTAAAATCCCGCAGTTACTTCGAGCAGATGAAGGGCCGGGGCGTGCGCATTATAAATAATGATGATCTAAAGTCTGTTACGCCTGATGCCAAAGCAAAGGATCATTATATTATTGTGGATGCTGTGGGTGTGTGCGAGAGGGACAAGACAGACTCAAAGCCCATGGACCGAAAAAAATCAGTCTCTTTTGAAAAGCTTCTCCAGGCAGTAAGTCTTGGAAACATAGATCCAAATGTTATTTCCTCCGTGGCTGCCCGTATTGCGCGTATCAATAAAAATATTTCACAAGAAGATGCTGAAAACCTCATAGAGCTTACAGACGGCAAGAGTCTGGTCGGTCTAGTGTCTGATCTTGTAAATGCCCTTAATCCTGACAATCAGGTGGAGCAGGCAAAACAGGATAATCCGGATGTGGATCAGCCTACAGAGGAGCAAATTCAGCAGGCTGCGAAAAGCCTGATAAAAGATGCAGTCAAGCCTTTGTACAATCCGGATTTAAGAAATCTGTTACTTGAAATTAAGAAAAAGAACGAGCAGATTATTGATAATGTAAGTCCAGATACTGTTATAGAAGCAGGCTTCAGCGCAGAGGCTTTGGAAAAGGCAAAAGGCATGGTAGAGTCCTTTAAGCAGTTCATTGAGGATAACAAGGATGAAATCACCGCCCTCCAAATCCTTTATTCCCGGCCGTACAAGTCACCTTTAAAGTTTGAGAATATAAAAGAGCTTGCAGATACCATCAACAAGCCTCCCCATCACTGGACAGAGGATAATCTCTGGGCTGCCTATGCGGCACTTGAAAAATCAAAAGTTCGTGGTGCAAGCGGCGCTCGGATAATGACAGATATTGTATCCCTTGTTCGCTATGCACTTGAACAGGAAAATGAGCTTGTTCCGTTCCCGGAAAAGGTGGATGCAAATTTCAAGGCATGGTTGGCACAGCAGCAGAAGGAGTTTGATGAAGAAAAGCTTCACTGGCTTGATATGATTAAAGATCATATTGCAGGGAACCTGTCGATAGATGCTGACGACTTTGAATATTCACCATTTGTACAGGAAGGTGGTCTGGGTAAATTTTATCAGTTATTTGGTGAAGAAGTAAGTGCTCTGTTAGAAGAGTTAAATGAACAGCTTGCAGCATAATGATTTTTTTATCTGCGCAAACTGTAAGTTTGCAGGCAGGGAATATGCGCCTTTTTCGCAGGAAGGCGGACTTGGAAAGGTGTATCAGTTATTTGGGGATGAGTTGAACGATATTTTGGATGAATTGAATGAGACGTTGGCGGCTTAAAAACAATCTGAACGCGTTAGGTATTTAAATGCTTAAAAATATTTCTTTACAAGAACTTCCCAAAGGTTGGGAAGTCTTCGAGCTTCAAGATATATGTCATAAAGTTACCGATGGTACACATAAAACACCAGCTTATCAGGAAACCGGCGTAAGGTTTATATCAATAAAAAACATTAGACCATTCCAAGAAATTAATTGGGATAGTTATAAAAAATTTATTACCAGAGAGGCGCATGAGGAACTAATTAGAAGATGTCATCCTGAATATGATGATATCTTATTCCCTCGTATTGGGACTTTAGGTTTTGCGAAGAGAATTGATTTTAAAGAGACCGTCTCAATTTTTGTTGGATTGGGTTTATTAAAACCTATAAAAGGAGTTATTCTTCCAAAGTACTTGGAGTATTATATGAATACTTCTTTCATCTATGAGTTGTCGCATAAAAAAGCGACAGGCTCTGGGAGACTGACACTGCCTCTTGCTGAATCAAGAAAATTCCCAGTTCCTTTAGCACCAATAGATGAGCAAGCTCGCATTGTCGCAGAGATCGAAAAACAATTTTTCCGCCTGGATGAAGCTGTTGAAAACCTCAAGCGCGTAAAAGCCAACCTCAAGCGATACAAAGCCTCTGTCCTCAAAACCGCTGTTGAAGGCAAGCTTACAGAAGAATGGCGCAAAGCCAATCCTGATGTTGAACCTGCCGGCAAACTTCTCGAACGCATTTTGGTCGAACGTCGTAAAAAATGGGGAGAAGCAGAATTTGCTAAAATGTATACCAAGGGTTTACCTGCGCCGAAAAAAAGTCTGTGGTTCGTTTATGTTGTTTTATGTGATGATAACAGCTTCTATATTGGTGCTTCAAATGATTTGAAAAGAAGATGGACGGAGCATACAACAGGTCAGGGTGCCGAATGGACAAAAACACATAAGCCAATAAAAATAATACATCACGAAGAATTCTCTTCTCAGAAAGAAGTTTATAAAAGAGAAAAAGAACTTAAAACCGGATTTGGAAGAAAATGGCTTAAGCGGGAATTTAAAGCCGGCCGATTGAGGCAGGCAGGGAAAGTACCGAAGGATGATAAGTGGAAAAAGAAATATAAAGAGCCAGTACTTCCATCTATAGAAGGAGCTCCCGAATTTCCTGCAAGCTGGTACTTTGTTGGTATAGAACAAATTTTGCCGGCAAAAAAAGGTGCCATGAAAACAGGACCTTTCGGCAGCCTTCTAAAAAAATATGAGCATCAGCAAAAGGGTATACAAGTTCTTGGCATAGAAAATATACAAGCAATGAACTTTGTCTTTGGTAGTAAAATACATATAGATAGTGAAAAAGCTAAAGAACTATTTGGTTATCGTGCAGTTCCAGGAGATATTCTAATATCTCGCTCTGGTACTGTTGGTGAAGTTTGTGTGGTACCATACAATATTGGTGATGCGAGAATATCGACTAATTTAATGAAGCTAAGTCTTGAAAAAGACGGAATGCTCCCTCAATTTTTCACGTTTTTATTTAATGGGTCTCCATTTATATTAAATCAAGTTTCAGATCTTTGTAAGGGCAGTACAAGAAACTTCCTAAATCAAGACATTTTAAAAAAATTAGTTTTTATTCTACCACCATTAAAAGAACAAAGAATAATTATTCAAGAAGTTGAAAAAAAATTCTCAATCATAGATGGAATAGAGAAGGAAGTTGATAGGAATCTTATTCGTGCTGACCGTCTTCGGCAATCTGTCTTGAAAAAGGCTTTTTCCGGCAAACTGGTTCCCCAAAGCAATAATGATGAATCCATTAAAAGAAATATTCAAAGACAAAGAATTAAATCCTGAGGCAACTATTCTAAAATTTCGAATAGTTCAAAAAGAGGTATGATGAAAAGAAATTTATCTTCAGAGAATCAACATATTGAATGGAAAGTATCCTGGAGAGACGAGTATATTAAGTGGATTTGCGGTTTTGCCAATGCCCAGGGAGGTACGCTTGTCATTGGTAAAAATGACAAGGGGAATATTGCTGGAATCCGGGATGCAAAAAAACTTCTTGAAGAAATTCCCAACAAAGTTCGGGATCTTCTGGGCATTATTGTTGAAGTGAATATTAAAACAAGTAAGGGTAAAGATTTTTTAGAAATTCTGGTCGAGTCCTACCCCCATCCGGTAAGTTATAAGGGTGAATATCACTACCGAACCGGAAGTACCAAGCAGGTACTTCAAGGCGCGGCCCTTGATGCTTTTTTACTTAAAAAGTATGGCCTGCATTGGGATGGCGCACCAATCCCACAATTATTACCAGATCATCTGGAAACAGACGCCTTTACGCTCTTTACTAAAAAAGCTGTTCAAAGCAAACGTCTGGGTGATGGAATCCTGAAGGAAAGCAGAGATTCGCTTTTGAAAAAACTGCATCTTTTTGAAGGGTCCTATCTGAAGCGAGCCAGTGTTTTACTTTTTCATGAAGATCCTGAAGAATTTGTTACAGGCGCTTTTATCAAAATTGGTTTTTTCAGAAATGATGCCGATCTCCTTTATCAGGATGAAATTCATGGCAATTTGTTTAAGCAGATTGACAAGGCAATGGATCTGCTTTTAACCAAATACATGAAAGCCTTCATTGATTATAAGGGCATTCAGCGAGTTGAGCAATACCTTTTTCCTGTCCCGGCACTGCGTGAAGCCTTATTAAATGCTGTCGTGCATAAAGACTATGCCAGCGGTAATCCTGTCCAGATCAGCGTGTATGAAGATAAAATCATTATCTGGAATCCGGGCCGTCTGCCCGAAGAGCTTACCTTGGATATGTTGCAGCAGAAGCATCCATCTATCCCTTATAATCCATTGCTTGCGGCTGCTTTTTTTCGGGCCGGTTATATTGAAGCATGGGGTCGGGGTATAGAAAAGATAAACCATGAATGTGATATTGCTGGTGTGCAGAAGCCTGATTATAATTATGAATTTGCAGGACTGATGATTACGTTTCAGGAGGACATCAAAGGGACAACGCGGGTAGAAATGCGGGTAGAAACGCGGGTAGAAAAAACAAAATTAAAAACTCCTGATCTTATTTTAGACACATTAAGCGCCCATCCGAACATGACACTCGCCAATGTGGCAAAAAGAATTGGGCGGTCTTTGAGCACTGTCGAAAGAGCGGCCTCCAAACTGGTCAAGGAAGGCACACTGCGCCGTGTCGGACCCAAAAAAGGCGGTTCCTGGGAAATAACAATGAAGAATACTTCATGAGCTTCATGTTCTTCATGGTGAAAAAAATACAATATATTTTATACGTAGAAATTCACCGAATACGTGAACTAATGCACGCAGGATATATTAAGCATATTTGAAGTAAGGATAAATTATGAGCCCGGCAGATATTGTACAAAAATTATGGAACTACTGTAATGTCCTTCGTGATGACGGCATGAGCTACGGCGATTATGTGGAGCAGCTTACGTATCTGCTGTTTCTTAAGATGGCAGATGAACGGACAAAGCCTCCGTATAAGCAGAAAAGCATCGTACCGAAAAATTATGACTGGCCCAGTCTGACAAAAAAGGATGGAGATGAGTTGTTTGAGCATTACCGGAATACTTTAAGAAATCTGGGAAAAGAAAAAGGCCTGCTTGGGCTTATTTTTACGAAGTCCCAAAATAAATTTCAGGACCCGGCTAAACTGCGGAGGCTTATCGTTGATCTGATTGACAATGAAAACTGGTCTGTGATGAGCGCGGATGTCAAAGGCGATGCTTATGAAGGACTTCTTGAAAAAAATGCTCAGGATACAAAAACAGGGGCAGGTCAGTATTTTACCCCCCGTTCTCTGATCCGCGCCATGGTTGATGTAATAAACCCAATACCGGGTGAAACTATCTGTGACCCTGCCTGTGGCACCGGCGGATTTATTCTTGCCGCCCATGATTACATAGTTGGCCAAAACAAAAACATGACCAAGGCAGACAAGAAGAATCTTAAAGAAAAAACATTCAAAGGCTGGGAACTGGTTCAGAACACTGCCCGCCTTTGTGCCATGAATTTAATGCTTCATGGCATCGGTAGTGATTCACCTACGCGGAATGAAAAGAGGCAGGCAGGTGAGGATCTTCCAATACGGGTATCAGATTCCCTTGCAGCAGATCCCGGCGACCGCTTTAATATTGTTCTTACCAATCCGCCGTTCGGCAAAAAAAGCAGCACAACAATCGTTAATAGTAAGGGACAGATTTCTAAGGAAAAGGATATTATTGAAAGAGAAGACTTCTGGTCAACAACTTCCAACAAACAGCTCAACTTTGTACAGCATGTAAAAACCCTTCTCAAACAAAACGGCCGCACGGCCATTGTTGTGCCGGACAATGTGCTTTTTGAAGGCGGTGCCGGGGAAAACATCCGCAGAAAACTACTGCACGAATGCGATGTGCACACAATTCTGCGGCTCCCAACCGGCCTATTCTATGCCCAGGGCGTAAAAGCAAACGTGATATTCTTTGACCGAAAACCAGCATCCGAAACTCCATGGACAAAAAAGCTCTGGATTTATGATCTACGCACAAATAAGCACTTTACACTCAAAACAAACCCCTTAAAACGAGAAGACCTCGATGACTTTGTTAAGTGCTATAACCCTAAAAATAGAAACAAACGAAAACCCACATGGACTGAAAAGAAACCTGATGTCAGATGGCGAGCTTTTGAATACGATGAACTCATAAATCGGGACAAAGCCAGCCTTGATATTTTCTGGCTCAAAGACGAAACTCTCGAAGACTCTGAAAACCTTCCTGATCCCGGAATCCTTGCCCAAGAAATTGTAGAAGACCTCGAGGCTGCATTAGACCAGTTTCGGGCAATTGCCGGAGATTTGAACGAACAAGATATGGATTTATAAGTGCATATATTATTAAGGCCGGGAGTCAAGCCTTAATCTGTGATTATAGCAGCTTAAATATACGATAAAAGGAAGATGTTTATCATGATCGATACTAAGGAAAAATTGATCGATCTTATTGAGTATGTTGACAAACTCATCAAAATTGGTGAGCGACCGGTCTTTAGCCTTAAAAAATATAGACAGCTTTTATATCATGAAGCTGATCTCAAAAACCGCATCGGCATTACCCACAACATTTTAACGGATGAAGAGCAAGTTTGGCTAAAAATAGAGCGTCTTCAACGTATCAACCCACCAACAGTTCCTTCAGACCTAAATTGAGCGGTTTTGATGTTGAACCGCATTTTATGATGCAAAATATTCTACTCAAGCATCGTTTTTAAGTCAAAACTTTTTTTTCGGCAAGCTGAAGGCGCATTATTTCAGTAGTACTGAGGAAAAGCTCGAAAATTGTATAAACTGTTACTTTTTTGGAATTTAGCGAAACTCTATGCCAAATATTGAGCATACTTCACCATTTGTTGTCCAATTTTTATTGTGTATTGGGAATTAAG
>Ga0222626_1001194_pt1 | contig 11943 bp, 10 predicted proteins | sample AntAcemetageno91_FD_179862 | JGI IMG/M metagenome (GOLD analysis project Ga0222626, IMG submission 179862) | Saline water microbial communities from Ace Lake, Antarctica - #91 | ecosystem: Environmental > Aquatic > Non-marine Saline and Alkaline > Saline | place: Antarctica: Ace Lake | collected...
CCTGCGCCCCCTTTATCTGAAGAATCTGAGGAAACCCCTCCCCTATCATCACAGCCTGAAAAGAAAGCAAACACAGCACCGGCAGTTGATATGAAAAAAAAAAATGACATAGAAACGGAAAAAGAGGGTAAGTTTAAGAAAAAAACTGACATTAATGTAAAAAAAAAAGATGATTTAACCTATATCACGGGTATCGGTCCAGGACGGCTGAAACAGCTGAATGCCTCTGGTATATTCACATTTAAGCAACTGGGAGATTTAACTCAGGAAGCGCTTCGTGAATTACTGGGAGAATCCTCACGGCTGGTGGATGTGAAAAATTGGATTGAACAGGCAAGGGATTTTTCATAGCATAAAATAAATGCCTATGCTTTCAATGCCCGATCAGGAGAGTAAAATGAGTACAAGCATGAGCAGTATGAAAGAAACCAGGCAGCGGGCGTATGCGCCTAAACAAGACAATGTAGTGCCAGAGGCCAGCAGCGCTTTTGTGGAAACCCCTTAACCGATCGTGCCTTGGCCTACCTTTATGTGGATATCTTGTCCATTTTTTATATCATATAAATTAACAAGGATATAAAGATATGCAGACAAATCGGATACAATCAATAAAAGCCGTGCAGAATATCAAAATAAATGCGGGTAATGCCATGCGTATCCGCTGCCTTGAAATGGAAAAAGCGAGAAAAAACAAAGAAAAGATAGGTGCGCAAAAGCAAATTGACATGATCAACCAGCGTCTCATGGAAATTGAAAAAGAAAAAACATATATTCAATGCCCCCTCGGGGCTAAACCAAGCACCCCGGAAACCGGGGTGTGGTCCAGGAATCTGAAATTGACGGCGATTTCAAACTCAAGTATTGAGTGAGCTTGCCTCCAAACATATTATAATTGAAGAGTCTTAGAAAAGGACTTTCGGTTCCATTGGTATGGATGGGTCAGATGTTTATTTAGTGAAACGGTTTCCGAGCTTGGGTTTTACTGGCTTTTGCTGAACAAACCGCCGGTTTAATAGGTACGAGAAAAGGATAAAACATGGACAAACAACTTGAAATCCTTTTACTTGAAGATTCTGCTGAAGACGCAGAACTCATAGACATAGAATTGCAGAAAACTATTGATTCTTTCAACCTTAAAACCGTTGCAACAGAGAAGGATTTTTTAAGTGCCCTGGATAGTTTTTCACCGGATCTCATTCTTTCAGATTATACACTTTCGGCCTACGACGGGTTATCCGCTCTTTTACATGTACGGGAAACGATTTCACAGGACATCCCCTTTATTTTTGTTTCCGGAACCATTGGTGCGAAAAAAGCCATAGAAACCATGCGCAGAGGTGCAACAGATTATGTATTTAAAGAAAATCTTTTAAAACTGGGCCCGGCCGTAAAAAGAGCCATACAAGAGGGGGATGAGAAAAAGCAACACCTGCTTGCAGAAAAAAAACTGAAAAAATCTACAGCGTATTTGACTGCTGCTTTTGATGCAATTGATGATGCAATCTGTTTGCTCAGCGCCCAGAAAAAAATTCTTCGGTTCAATAAAGCCATGGCGTCATTTCTCAATAAGCCCTTTGACGAAATCATTGGTTCTTTTTGCTATGAATTGGTTCATAATACGAAAGAACCAATTCCCGACTGCCCAGTGTCACGGATGCTAAAAACCCGCCAAAGAGAAACCATATTTTTGCCTTATGAAGAAAAAGAAATCCGGGTTATTGTCCATCCTATTTTAGATGAGAAAGGGGATGTGTTTCAAATTGTCCACATCATATCGGATATTACCGCACGCAAGCAGGCGGAGGAGGCCCTGCTGGTGAGTGAAGAGAAGTATCGTGCCATGATGGAAGCCATCGATGATTGTGTTTATATCTGTTCATCAGATTTTTTGCTTGAATATATGAATCCGGCAATGATCAAAAGGACAGGACAGGATGGGACAGGGAAAAAATGTTTTACGATATTGCATGATTTGAACGAGCCATGCCCGTGGTGTCAATTTCATATGATCGAACAGGGAAAAAGCATCCATAAAGATATTGTCAGCACCAAAGACAATAGGTCTTACCATGTTTCCAGTTCGCCAATTTTTCATGAGGATGGATCTGTTTCAAAAATAAGTGTTTACAGGGACATTACTCATATTAAAAAAATTGAAAATCAACTCAATCAGGCCCATAAGATGGAATCTATTGGAGACCTGGCTGGAGGTATTGCCCACGATTTCAATAACATCCTTTCCGCCATCATTGGATACACAGAGCTTACATTTGATGAAGTTGAAAAAGAATCTATTGCAGCGGAAAATCTTCAGGAGATATATTCAGCCGGGAAGCGTGCTAAAGATCTTGTAAAGCATATTCTGACATTTGCAAGGCAGTCAGACGAGGAAATCAAGCCTATTCAACCCAATTTGATTGCAAAGGAAGTTCTGAAGTTCATCCGATCTTCAATTCCTGCAACGATTGAAATCAAACAGAAAATCGACAGTAATTCTTTAATTATGGGCAGTGCTACACAGATCCATCAAATGTTTATGAATCTTTGTACGAATGCCGCATATTCTATGGAAGATAGAGGCGGTGTCCTTGAGATTCAGATGAAAGATATTTCCATTGACAGGACAATAAATTGGAAACGTCTTGGTTTAAAACCCGGCCCTTACATTGAAATTGTAGTTTCAGATAGCGGTTCTGGGATTGAACCTGAAATAATTGCTAAAATTTTTGAGCCATATTTTACAACCAAAGCCCCCGGAGAAGGAACCGGTATGGGTCTTTCTCTGGTCCACGGGATTATTGAAAGTTATGGCGGGAAAATTACTGTCGACAGTGCACCGGAAAAAGGAACAACATTTACAATATTCCTACCTATCACAAAAAAACGTGGCGAACATGGTCTCTATGAGCCAGAGGCACTACCCTCAGGCGTTGAAAGCATTTTGTTGGTCGATGATGAAATGTCTATCACTAAAATGGGTAGTCGGATTCTTGGCCAATTGGGCTACTCCGTTACGACAAAAACAAGCAGCGTGGAAGCTCTGGAACTGTTTAGATCGAAGCCAAAAGATTTTGATCTGGTGATTACTGACCTGACCATGCCACACCTGACAGGCGAAAAATTGGCTGTGGAATTAATGAAAATCAGAGCTGATATCCCGATTATTTTATGCACAGGATATAGCAAAAAAATATCAAAGGGGTCTTTTCCTGAAATCGGAATCAAAGCATTTGCCTACAAGCCGATTGTTAAGGCTGACCTTGCAAAAATTGTTCGAAAAGTGCTGGATGAAACAAAAATAATTGACTTAGTATAAAAGGAAAAGTATGCCAATACTGATATGTGCTATCCTGACACAGGGGGTTAATAACTAAATTTTTAGCTATCTTTGGATGAAATTAAATATTATGCAAAACATAAATCACATGGATTATGCTTTTCTACTTGTGGATGATCACGATTTAACGATTAACTTGTTAACAAGTATTTTAGTGAGGAATGGATATAAAAATATTCGAGAGGCTAAGAATGGGACAAATGCCCTGAAAATAATTGAAAAAAACAAAATCGATTTTGCAATTATTGATTGGTATATGCCTGTTATGAACGGTATTGAATTAGTCACAAAAATAAGAAATGACCCCAAAAATCACACGATATCTGTTTTAATGGTCACAGGGGAAATGTCTCAAGATAAGATTATTTATGCCCTCGAGGAGGGCATTGACGGATATGAGCAAAAACCATTCAATGAAAATCGGATAATGTCTGCAATCAAAGCTATTTTTAAAAATCGTTTGAAGCCAGAGGAAATGCATTATGAAATACAAAAATTATCCCACCTCAAACTTTTCGGTAAACATACACGTGCCATAGATTACGCCGAGCAACTTCTGAAAAAGAAAAGACACCCATCTGTGCTGACTATTTTGATTGAATGCCATTATAATCAAAAAAATTTTGACAAGGCAAAACTATATATAAATGAGCTTCTCGAACTAAAAAACGACAGTAAGGCCCTTAATTATCTTGGAAAAATATGTATAAAAGAGGATAATTTTGAAGAAGCATTGCAATATTTAAAGCAATCCTGTGTACGGAATCCTTTGAACAGGCAAAGAAGAATTGAATTGGGAAGTGTGTATGCGAAACTGGGATTGGTAGATGAAACAACTGAAATATTTGATGAAATCAAACAGTCTAAGCCCAGTGATCTTGAACTGGTGGAAATGGGAAAGGTTTATCTTGCTGCGGGAAAAATAAAGGAGGCAGGAGCCTTTTTACGCCAAACCCTTGATCCGCTGCCGGAATCTGTCATGACATATAATAAATTTGCCATAGAACTAAGGAAAATCGGTGAATATGGTGAAGCAATCCGACAATACCAACGATGTTTGAAAATCGCTCCTCAACATCATGCAATTCTTTATAATCTGGGCCGAATCTATTTTGAAATTGGAAGATATGCCGAAGCGAGCGTTGCACTTGAAGAATCGATTAAATCACGAGCAACACCCAACGCACAAAATCTTTTAGATTATATAGAGGATCAAAACAAAAATTTATTATATTCTCCAAGATAGGAGAAATTATTAAAATGACTCAGCCCTTTTGCCTGGAGCAGGGTGAGATATTCCGTAAAAATGAGTTGACTCTAATCCTTTGCCAATACTTCTCTGACTTTAACGGCCATGTCTTTTTTGGAGAAGGGTTTTGATATGAAAAAAACGTCGTCGTCAAGGACGCCTCGACTGGCAATAAAATCAGCCGTATAACCTGACATGAAAAGACTTTTAAGATTAGGATAATGGCTTTGCAGATTTTCGGATAGATATCGGCCATTCATTTCAGGCATGATCACATCCGTTATTAAAAGATGGATCTTACCCGTTTGTTCTTCGGCCAACTTGATAGCCTCTTGTGGACTGAGGGTGGACAGTACAATATATCCCAGTTCCTCAAGTATTCTTTTCCCGAGTTTCAAGACAGCGCCATCGTCCTCAACAAGCAATATTGTCTCTCCCCGGCTTAGGGGTAGGGGAATTTCTATGTTATTGTCACGATGTGCTTCGACATTCTGGCCTTCATGCCGGGGTAGATAGATATTGAAGGTTGTCCCTTTCTTCGGTTCACTGTAGACGTTGATGAATCCATTATTCTGTTTAACAATACCATATACAGTGGACAGCCCAAGCCCGGTACCTTTGCCCAGACTTTTGGTGGTGAAAAACGGTTCAAAAATTTTATGTTGGATGTCTGGTTCTATCCCGTTGCCATCGTCGCTCACGACGAGCAATAAAAAATCACCAGGAATAAATCCGACATGATCAGCGCAGTAATCCTCATCAAAGCTGATATTTCTCGTTTCTATGGTAATCTTACCCACATTTGTTATAGCATCCCGAGCGTTAACTGCGAGATTTACTATGATTTGATCAACCTGGGATGGATCAACATTTACCAGCCATATTTCCGCTCCAGGCACCCAATCAACATCAATATCCTCACCGATAAGCCGTTGAACCATTTTGAGCATATTTCCTACGATATCGTTCAGGTCAAGTACCTTCGGGGTAATGTCTTGTTTGCGGGCAAAAGCCAGCAGCTGCCGAGTAATGGCTGTTGAGCGCTTTGCAGCGTTTAAAATTGTTAAAAGATCTTCATGAACAGGGTCACCTTGTTTTGTATTTTTCAAAGCAAACTCACAATAGCTGATAATGATAGTGGATATATTATTGTAGTCATGAGCAATGCCTCCAGCTAATTGGCCGATGGATTCCATCTTTTGGGCTTGTTGGAGCTGCATCTCCACCTTTTTCTGTTCGGTGATATTTTGAAGTATTCCTTTCATTTTAATGCAGGCCCCATCTTGATAATCTGGTTGGCCGACAACACGAACCCATATAGATCGACCCTTTGCCGTATCAGCTTGCAGCTCGAGATCAAATTGTTTACCGATCTCAACAGATAAACGATAGGCTTCCTCAAGAATTTTACGGTCCTTAGGTATATAGAAAGACAGATACTTCTCAAGTCTTTGGATAGGCCCGGATTCGAGTTCAAAAATATTATAGGTTTCATGTGTCCAGGAAATTTCACCTGTAATCAGATCATGTTCCCATCCCCCAATCCTGGCGATATGCCCAATTTCATTGAATAAATGTTCACTATTTTTTAGCATCGCTTCAGTCTGCTTACGTTCCTTGATTTCTTTTTTTAATCCTATATTCGCTTTTTTCAGATCCACTGTCGTATTAGCCAGAGAGATGGCTTGACTGTGCGACTTGAATAGAGACAATACTATGCTAAATAAAAGCAGGCTAATAATGAGGCCGAGCACTAAAATGAAATTTGAACCACTATACGAGATGTTTTCTTCGAAATGTTTTGAGGGAACGAAAGATAGCAGCCAGCTATGGCTGGCAGATTCCAGGATAATTTGCTTAGCGGCAAAATGGTGACCTTCGGGGTGGTTGTGAGGTTCTTCTTCGCTATTGCTTTGATATAGAAGGGTTTCTTTTAGCGGCTTATCGCCATCAAAAATCTGAAGGTCAACATAGTCCCTTTTTTCAGCCAGAACACCCTTCATGAAAGCATTGATACGAAAAGGACTGTGAACATATCCCAGTAAAGCCTTACGCCTCTGTTCCGGTGTTTCCTGCGGTTCTCCTTTACGGTAAATCGCCTGGTAAATGAGAAATCCTGACTGTATGTCCTTATCCGTTTCCTGGACCAGGGTGACTTTGCCGCTTAAGGCTGGTTTCCCGGTATCACGAGCTCTGATCATGGCGTTTCTACGGGTGGTTTGAGAAAACATGTCATAGCCAAAAGCCCGTTGATTCCTCCAATCAAAGGGCTCAAGGAAGATGATAGAGGTATATTCCGGCCGCTCCCCGTCAGGGTAGATAGTGTATCGAGGGAATCCCTCGCCTCGAATCTGACGAATATGAGCCTCCTTTTCAGAAGGAAGAATACGTTTGGAAAATCCAATCCCTTGAAGTCCCGGATAATATTGATTAATATGCAACCTGTTTACATAAGCCCGCCATTCCTTGCGAGTGACTTCGTTGGAAGCCGAAAAGAGACCGCTTCCTCCTTGAAGCAGAAATTCATAGGCCTGGAGGCGTTCGGATATTTGAGCCTCTATTGTCTTGATCCGAAAGTTAAAACGCGTTTGAGCCCTTTTGAATACTTCTCCTCTAACGGAATACCAGGCGGTGAAAGTTAGTAGTAAGGCTGCCGATAATACAAAACATGCACCCCATCTGCCCTTAAGGGCAAGAAGGTGGAAGGTCGAAAACATGCCGAACATCCGAGTGGATGGTTGACCAGACAGTTCCTGTTTAATCTTGTCTTGCATCACTTTATAACCTCTGCCATCATTCTATAATGACCACGGCATAATTGAATTTATACATATCTCCAAATTTGGCCTTTTTTGGCTACCGCCATAAGTTGGGACAGTTTCAATCATCATTCTATTTGCAAGGCCCAGTTCATAGGGCTTTCCAAATTTTCATGTTAAAAAGTGTCCCGCTTTATGTTGGTAGCCAGATTTTTTTACTTCTATGGATTTAATATCTGGGTCTTCAGAAAAATGCAAGGATAATATTGTATATATTGTAGAAAAAAATGAGCAAAAGATGAGTTGATTTATCTCACATGGGGTTTTTTAATATGTTTTGGGTAAATAATTAAGACGACAGTCTGATTTATCTCAAAAAGTCTGTTTTTTGGACGCACCCCTCCTGTAACGGTGAACCCCATTTTTAAAATATTATCACTCAGTTTTTCAGAACAGCGTTTATGAAGTATTCTGTGTTGCCGGGAAATATTAATTGTCCTGAATTTTTGAGTTCTTTCAAGCCCTTGATATAAATATTCTTGAATGCCAGCATCAAGGAATCTGTTCTGAATAAAAAATTGGTTTTTGACGATGTCCATGTGGACTTGTCATGGGCGCATTCCCATTTTCCCGGTTGGAGATTCAACTCTTTGATTTATTAAGAAATTTTATTTTGCATCAATGGATGGTGGCTTAATGAAATCAATGGGTTATATGATGGGCCGGGAAAATGGGAATGCGCCCCCCCTTGGCTTTATGTTAAGTACCCGACAAGAAATAATCATAAAAGTCACCCCTCCCCCTGTACCGTCGATGAAAAAACGGCGTCCGACAGGTGCACCCCAAAAAAAGGAACCGCATTGTTAATACCTTCACCAAACTCAAAAATGATTTAAAATTGGCCAGACTTAATACTATGCGGATAATTGGTACCCGCACAGGTTGAATATTTTCCATGCATTTGTTCGACATTCAACCGCTCCTGGACCAGGCCGGACAGCTCTAAAAAACGCAACAGATGCCCAGTTGGTGAATCGTCACTTGTAAATATCAAATTCATTTAAAAATACAAATTTAGACGGCTATTAAGTCATGCAGAACAATACAAGTATCCTTTTTTTATTACTATTCCGACTTGCTGTAGTTCGCGCATTACCGGAATAAGCGTGCGCCATTGATCGATATCTAACAATTCAGCTATCTGAGTCATTTTCAGACCATCTGAATAGTCTTTCAGCGTATTGGCAACCTGTATTTTTAATTGCTCCAAATCCGCATGCCACGCTAAAGCCATATCACGATGTTCTGTTCTTAAGGAAGTTAAAGAATTATTGACGTTTGATTTACGCTCTTTTTCAGAGTGCTTAAGGTCGGAGGCAAAATCTCCAAGGCCGGAGGCGAATTCTCCCAAGTACATTCGAAGATCATCTCCAATTGCCTTCTGGGCTTTATGGAAATCTTTCAGAAAGGCCTGAAGATCCTGTCGCATTTTGTTTACATCTGCCCTGGACTTGTTGATCTCGTTGATACGTTGACTCAAATTCTTCTTGCCTTGGGCTATACGACTTTCATCATAATCAGAAAGCTCAGACATGAATTGCTCTAACTCGGACCTTAAGCTGTTGCCCATCTCCTGATGTGTATTTTCAATCTCTTTAAAAAAAACTTGGCTATCCTGTTTGAATTGGATAATATCCACCTTGCGTCGATTATTTTCCTCTATTCGTTGCTTCTGAGCATTTTTTATTTCTTTCCGCTGATCTTTGTATGCTGTTTCAATCTCTGTTTTAAACTGGGTCAATCCTGCTCGTAATGTCTGGGTCATTTCATGACGTTTGTCTTTAATACTTTTCATTAAATCTGATGAATCTCGCCTTAAATCCGAGGTACTTTGTTTAATGCTTAAAACATCATCTTTAAGCTTCTTTTTAAAAAGCTTGTGTTCTTCATGGGCACTTGCGATTTTTTGGGATAGTTGTTGTGACTCTTCCTTTGCTGTCATACCGTATCCTCCTTACATTTTGATAAAAGACATGCTTGCAGGAAGGCTTCTTTTATGCCCATAGAGGGGGGGAGGACACCTCTCCCCATTTGCAGTGTTTTTCCCCAAAAAACTGTAAAGCTCGGCTACCCACTTAAGGCGGGATAACCTTTTAAATCAAGCGTCTTAGCAGCCTTGATTTTAGGGGTTAAAAGCTAATTGTCCACATAAAAAACCTTGAGAATATCCCGCCTTAAGTGGGTAGCCTAAAGTACTTTTGGGGTCATATGAAGGATGCCCTTATTTACACTGTTGTTTGGGTTATGCTGAGGCATTTTATTGAATGTTTTTAATAAGATAGATCGCCTATTTCAATGCCCATCGATACGAATGAGAATTTCATCAACTAATTCTTGATATGATACCGCCCCCTTTGAGCTCCTGGCATGATCTAAAGCAGTAGTACCTTCCCGGGCAGCCTGAGCTAAAGCTGTCGTAGCGGGTATCACTGTTTTAAAAACTTCTTCTTTGAATTTTTCACGCATTTCATCTAAAGATTTCTGTGATTCTTTTGTCCGCTGATCAAACATTGTACCGAAATATCCTAAAATCTTAATATCTTGGTTTATTCGCTTCTTTGCCTTATCCATCAATTCAACAAGCTGGAATGCTGCAACAACACTCATACGATTAGTTCTAAATGGAACTATAGCAAAATCTGATGCCTTAAGTATGCTGAACAATAAAAATGATTTAACAGGGGGTGAATCAATTATAATAAAATCATAAGTATCAATTTGCCCATCAAATTTTTCCAATAAAATATTTTCTCTGCCTATTTCAACTTCCAGCTCGTTTTCAATATTTGAAAGATTTTCATTCGATGGAACGAGGAAAAGATTATCTTTATCTGTTTTTATGGTTACATCATCTAACAGCACATCTTTATAGAGTAGAACATCGGCGATGGTCAGCTCCAAGTCTTCCAGATCGTAACCCAAATGAAGTGATGCGCCAGTTTGAGGATCCATATCTATTAAAAGTGTCTTTTTTCCTGATTCAGCCAAACATGCTGCAATATTTACCGCAGATGTAGTTTTGGCAACGCCGCCTTTCAAAGAAATAACTGCAATAATTTTTGGTTTTGACATTTTTTTCCCCTTTGGAATAATATTTTCCGTACATATTTCACGGGATGAGCGTTCTCTCGCTGTAATCTTTTCGAAATTCCATCTTCAAGAACCTATAGAAAACAATCTACCAAGATTGGAGCATGGCACACTAAAGATACGCAAATCCTCATTCAAAAATGGGCAATTTATTTATAAAGATGGAGTAAAACCCCTATCCTTTTAGGGTAGGGGGTAGTTCACTCTAAAGTCCCTTAGGGACTTCCCCGAAAATAGGCTACCATTATGTTCAGTTTAATATGCTGATATTGCATTATAAAAAATTTTAATTTGGTAGTTTATCATCGTCCAAGTCCCTTACTGTTTAAAAATTGATTTTATCCGACTTTTAGAAGTATTGGCCTGATGGGATTTTTTAATAAAAAAATTGGCCATATCATACATCGACCGGGTAATAGCCGCTTTGCCGTATTTGAGGAGAAACGGCTCTTGACTGCTTATTGCCTTCTCTACCCGCCAATCTTTTTTCATGGAACCAATTTCGGCTATATCTATATTTAAAAATTTTTTTGAAACAGTTGTCAGTTTATTCACGGCTTCAATTCGTTCCGACTCCTCCTGGTATTGATTAATAAACAGCAGTGGCTTACAGGTGGAATTCCTTTGGTGAAGAACTTTAATGACTGCATAGGCATCCAGAATGGCGGTTTTTCCTGGTGTCGTTACGATAACGGATGACTCGGAAGCTGCAAGAAAACTTATGACCATATCAGATATACCGGCACCAAGATCCACAATGAGAAAATCTCCATATGCTTCAATCTCTTGGAATTGATTCCACAGATTTCGGGATTCATCTGGAGTCATGTTTGCTAATTTTTCCGTACCTGATGCCGCTGGAATGACCAGAAGCCCTTTGGGGCCTTCCACAATTATTTCATTGAGTCGTTTTTCACCGGTGATGACATGTTCTAAGTTTGAACTGATCCCTGCCATGCCCAACATGAATGTGACATTACCCAATCCCATATCTCCATCGAAAAGGATAACTTTTTGTTTTAAAAGGCATAGTGCCAATGCTAAATTGATGGAAAGTGAAGTTTTCCCAACCCCCCCTTTACCGCTTGCAATGGCAATGGTATAAATTGTTTTTCTATTTGATTTTTTGAGTATCAGGTCGCTTAATGTCATGGGAATTACTCTTTTTTTGTGAGCGTTTTCATTATATCAAATGACTGATCAATTTAATATTATTGATTCGCATTTAACTCCACAGGTTGCTTTCCTCTGAATCATTTTCGCGTCGATTGTTTTTAGGGGTATTTTCTTCAGGTTTAGGCTCTGGTTCCTGCTTTGCCTCTGCTTTAATATCGATTTTTTCTTCATTTTCCAGAGGTTTTGACTGGTGGATTGACATGACGTCGGCAATCAGCGGCTTCAGTTTGTCGATCATTTCTTTGAATGTCTGCGCCTCACAATCTGAAGTC
>Ga0222626_1001200_pt1 | contig 11925 bp, 9 predicted proteins | sample AntAcemetageno91_FD_179862 | JGI IMG/M metagenome (GOLD analysis project Ga0222626, IMG submission 179862) | Saline water microbial communities from Ace Lake, Antarctica - #91 | ecosystem: Environmental > Aquatic > Non-marine Saline and Alkaline > Saline | place: Antarctica: Ace Lake | collected...
GTGTCATAAAGGAAGGTGGTTATAAAAGTATTAATAAGCTTGGTTATCGGGTGCAATTTCCTGATAAGCCAAAAGTTACTGTTATTGATATTTTACCGCAATCTCGTTTTATAAAAAAACTTGAAATGTCTTTCAAAAATGAAACAGATATTCAAATTAATGGTCAGGTATCTATTCCGGATCCTTTGGTTATATTAATGAACATCCTGGAAGATATTCAACTGGATGCAAAGATAAATATTGCCAATCATTTGAATATTGTGGGACGGTTTTCATTTTCTGTTATTTCACCAACTATTCAGGCTGTAGGTGTTGGGGATAGAACAAGCGAATGGCTTTTCACAAAAGAAGATAACCCATTAGTAGGAAATCAAAATTTGACACAAATTATACTTACTCCGCGACATACAGAGAGATTAAAATTTAAATCAAAAATATATACTACCGTGTCAACATTCAATCTTATACCTTCAAGATTAGAAAGTGAATGGATTGATTTAGAATGTGAACTTACTTAGGTTTCAATATATGAAGTGGCCATAAATGCGATTGCCTGAAAAATTACTGTTTTTTTCTTAAACTTTCACCTTTTAATTCTATTCTGTACGAAGTATTGTATATTCTGAACCATCCTGACTTTGCCAAGAATATTCAATTATGTTTAAGTCGAGAAATGAGAAATGTCAAATATCTTTTATGTTATTGGTAAAAATAAAATAAATACTGGTGTAAATTCCAAAATTTTTATTGACTTTTTCTAATATTTTCTATATATTTGCAAATAATGTTATTAATAAATTGCCATTTAAAAGGTTATGTAATATGAAAAGGTTAATAATATTATGTTTTGTATTTTGTATTAATATAAGCTATTCACAAATTCCACCTTCTGTAGATAGCGCATATAAACATATCAAGAAACAATTTGATTTCTTACATAAGTTTTCTTATGTTTATTTAGATGATAACTCGGGAGGTAATATATTTATCCCTTCCATATGGCAAGGAGCAACATCTGATGTATATTTCAAACAAGATTTTACAGGTGATTGTTGGTCAGGGCGAAGCTCAACTCAAATAATATTTCCGTTAAGTACTGATACTTCATATTCAGCAATAAAATATGTGTATCCTAACAATAATATTGGTTTATATCGAGGTTTTGATGTGTCTAATGCAACAGAATTATCTTTTTATGCAAAGGGAAGGGGTACGGTTGAGTTTTTAATTGGTGGGATGAATCGTAGGCCTTTTTATAACAATACTTTGCCTTTTCAAGATGGAGTTGATATTAGAAGTTCAGGATTTATTAATTTATCAAGTACTTGGCAATATTATGCTATTGATTTATCTGATAATATTTTTTGGGTATATGTTGATTCAACAGCAGGATTAAATAACAAATACATTCAACCAATGTTTATGGATTCTTATTGGAATTTTGATTTTTTTTATGGCGCCTCAGATGGACTGGGAGGAACTTGTATGAAAATCAATTGGTTTGGTGGAAACAGTACATGGGCTGGTGTTTTTCTATTCCCACCAGAAAGCGATTGGACTAGTACTCAGGGTTATGACTTATCAGGGATTGATAAAATACATTTTAAAGCAAAAATTTCTACTCCGGGCAATGTAAAATTTTTATTTGGAAAGAATGGGGATTCTTGTGGTCAATTGACAAAAATATACTACATTTCAAATACATGGAAATGGTATGAGTGGGATTTAGATAATAATTTAAATTATAATAATGTTATAGGTGGTTTTGGATTTTTCTTTGGTGGAAATATTGGTACTCCAAATAATTCATCAACATTTATTGATTCGGTTTATTATGAAGGAGTCGAACTTGCCAGTGATTTTTCTAATGTAATATGTGGATTTACTGTTTCTGTAGACAGCATTTTAAATCAGGATTCAGTTATTATATATCTTGATGAAATAAAATACAATAAAGACAGAACTGAAAAACCCAGATTCTGTCAAAGCTATGTATGTTGGAATGATACAATAGATATAACCCAAAAAAATACAGCCTATACCTATGACAATGCTCTAAAATTAATAGCTGATTTAACACTATATGATACCCTTAACGATATCCAATATCTTGAAAATGCTAAAAAAGTTGGTGATGCTTTAATCTATGCAATAAGTTATGATAGATTTTTTAATGACAATAGAGTAAGGAATGCATATATGAGTGGTGAGATGATGCATTATGATTCCACAGTACGAATACCTGGTTGGTTTGATGATAATTCAAATGCATGGTTTGAAGATGTTCAGTCTGTATCAACCTCAACAGGTAATATGGCTTGGGCTGGAATTGCTTTAACATCGTTATATGAAGCAACAATGGAAATCCAATATTTAAATGCTGCTAAGGCAATTGCAAATTGGTGTATTGATAGTACAAGTACTTCATATGGCTTTACTGGTGGATTTGAAGGATGGGGGCCCTCAGGCCAGATAAAATTAACTTGGAAAAGCACTGAACACAATATAGATTTGTATGCATTATTCAAAAGATTATTTGAAATAACAACTGATTCTGCATATTTTTTCTCATATAAAAATGCTGAAAACTTTGTAATGTCAATGTGGGATTCAACAGGAAATCATTTTTGGACAGGCACCGATAGTACAGGAGTGAATGTTAATATAAGTGTTATTCCTTTAGATATTCAAGCTTGGTATATAATGGCTTTTAAAGATACTGTCTCTCAATATTCTGCTGGAATTGATTGGGGAGGTCAAAATTGTTATCTAATAAATTATAACAGTCCTAATTATTTTACATCAATAAGTGGTTTCGATTTTAATACTGATAAAGATGGTATATGGTTTGAGGGTTCCTCACAAGCAGCCTTAGCATACAGCATGATCGGTAACCAAACTTTTGCTGATACTATTCTTACTAATATTGAATACATACAAAACAATCATATTAATCCCATGTTTTATAATTGCAATAAAAAAGGAATAGTTGCAGCTGATCATAATAATACTACTACCGGATTTAATTGGGAATATCATAATCGCTTACATATTGGCGCTACCTGTTGGTATATTTTCGCAAAATTAGGAATTAATCCTTATTACTATCAAGGAATTGGCCCAAATAGAATAGATGATCAAGAAAATTATTCTGATCTAGAAAACACTATACTATTTCAAAATTACCCCAATCCCTTCACTCATTCGACAACAATCAAATACTTTGTTAAGAATGATTCCTATGTTGATATAAGAATATTTAATATTATTGGTGAAGAAATACGATCGCTTGTTAATCATCTAGAATCAAAAGGATTAAAAACCATTATTTGGGATGGTAAAGATAATTTACACAATACTGTATCACCTGGAATCTATTTTTGTGTGATAAATAATGAGAATAATACAATATCAAAGAAATTAATAGTTATTCAATAGTCTGTCGTTCCTCATTAACTAACTATTTTCGATAAAATTCTCATTGAACTTGTTTTGACAAAGAAAATTCTTGTTGAAAGAAAATACCAAAATATTTCCTCTTTGACTTAGTTCAATAGAGGCTATCTAAAACACTTAAATCACTCATTCTGAGTGCATTTAGTTAATTCTTTTTGATAAAAAATCCCAAAAATCCCTGATATCAGGGAAAAACGGAGTAATCTAGTATAAAACATCCACAGTAAACTTCAAATAAATTAGCAAATTGAGTATTCCGGAGTAAAGTGTACAACCCATTCCGGGATATAGTGTACACCCGATTCCGGACTAAAGTGTACAACTTTTTGGATTGTATTTTTCAATTTTTTTGAAATTAATAGTATCCCCTCTACCAAGCAGATCATTGCTAAATCAAAGAATATAATATAAAGCGGGGCTTACAATGGTCAGGTTAAAGGATCAAGTTTTGATGCAGCAGCTCATGCAATCTGTTTACCTTATGTTCAGGGATGACTTCCAGTACTTTTTTAAGCCAGTCAAAGAGATTAACATCATTCTTTTTTCACGTACCAAAAAAGGAATAGAACATGGCTGCTCTTTGGGCTCCCCTGGCTGAACCGGCAAACAGGTAGTTCTTTCTACCCAGGGCTATTGGCCGGATAGCATTTTCTGCCAGGTTATTATCTATTTCTAATCTCTGAGGGGTTAGTTCCCCGCCGCTTGCGGCGAAAAGTTGAATTATAATCCATCATGATACCCCGTTGCTTGCGGCGGGGAGATTCATTGATTGGGAAACAATCTTTCAATAACCTACTATCCCACATGTTCTTTATACACATTGCTAACTACTTTTTATTTTCTTTTTCCAATCATTCAATTCCAATTTCCTTATGGATGTGAAATTATAATTATTTCTTTGTTTTCCGTCATATGTCAGATAATTAAAATCACAGTCTCTAACCTCTATGTCACTCAAATCAGATTGGAAAATATCGAGTACACCATTTAAATAATAATGACCTTTATACAAAATTGAACTTGGTACGACAGATTTTATATTCTGATTTATTGTTATCATTTGAGGAGGTCCACCTGTTTTGAAATCAATCATTGATTCTATGACGTCCACAAGAGCTCTAAAATATGTCCTAGAATAGTTATAACCCTCCCTATATCGAAGATTGCCTAACGCACTAAGATAAAACTTTCTACCAGAGCCTTCATAAAACACTAACCCCGTTGTTAGAGGTATTGTATTTTCATAACACTTAAATTCTTTTGAATCGAACTTGTATTTAAAACAAAATGAAGATAGTTTTTCTTTATGCAAAGAGTTCCAAAGTACCATAAAATTGTGATTTAACTCTTCAATAGGATAATGTTTTAATGAATCATCAAGAATTTCATTAATAATATTTTTCTTATTTTCAATAGAGTCACTATTTAAGAAACCTTCGGATTTATTTAGGTATGATACAATTCTCGAAATGTTACTTAAACAGAACAAGCTGTCACCACAATAACCAAGGACGTCCTGTGTTTTGTCAAGTTGAAATATTTTTTGAGAATAATCGAACTTAGATTTTAATTGTTCTTCTTTTCCTTTCCCAACTGTCCAACTAATTCTGCTGTCACTAATCATTGACAGATTTTTTTTGCCAGCATCACTTATTGATATGAAAGAGGCTATTGTTGTCATAATTGTAGTTAATATCCTAGTGTTGTAAGCAGGCTAACTATTGTTCATCTCGCCAAGTGTATAAGTGATTAAAAAGTGTATATTTAACATTGTCCAGAAATTTCGTTAACTCTCCTTTAGTAAAACCTATTTCCATTAAAAAGGAACATACCAATAAAATTTTTAGTTTCTCGGAAAGGTAAAATAAGTCAGAGCCTTTAAGTGCTTTATCCATGCAATTCGTTGAATAGTGTGTATAATAATTACGAGAGTGTTTAACTTGCTTAACAAATATGTCTTTATCGCCAATAATTTTATCAAGAATATCATTCGAGTATTTAGTTGTAATTTCTGCAAGCCTTGCATGTAAATTTAGGTTGTTGCCAAATTTAAATTGATCAATAAGCCAATCATGATATTTAGTTGGACTTAACTTTAGGATCTCGTCTTTCATGAGTTCATATTCTTCCTTTGGAACTTTGGAATGGTTGTGTATTCTAGCATGAAAGGTTTCTGCAGATTGAGCTAAATTCAGAAAGGTATTAACCGTAAATTTGTTTCCATTGTAGAATTGTTCAAATACTAAATTGAACGCAGGTTCTAAAAGTTCATATTTTTCATACCAATTTCTTATAATCAGGTTGAATTCTTTTCTTATTCGCTTGTAATTAAATAGCATTTCCATATCAAACTTGGGTATTTCGCCTCCCTTGCTACTAGAGTCTGAAATATATAGTTTGATTTTAGCTCGAACTGGCTTACCATCTCCATAATAGTCCTTTTTATATCTTTCTCCACTTAATTCTATTGACGTAGTATATGTACTTCTATATAGTGCAAGGATTAGAAAATTTTGGAAGCCAACTACGTAAGAACGTAAGTCATCAACACTCTTTTCGATCGTTGAATTAATTTGAAGTTCGACTTCTTGGTTAATGCTTATGCTCTTCTGATAAGCTGAAAACCCAGGTTGATTAGCAATAAAATTGATCTTACCACTAGTATCTTTGTCTATTGCAAAGTCTATAGGCTCTGGAAGTTTATATTCTACAGTAACTTCATATCTTTTTAGTTTCTCAAGATCAGGAGTTTGGTTAATAAATCCACTGATGCCAATCCATTCATCCAAATTAAAAATTTCACACGAAATTCTGTCAAACTTAAGTTCATCTGCATTTTGGACATGCAATCCAATTAATGTGTATCTTATCAAGTAAATAAAATATGGTTTCCCATATTCTTCTCCTTGCCCAAAAGCAGGACCACCTGATTTTGTCATGAAACAACCATGTAGAACTACTTGTTCGCTTTCACTAGTTAATCCAAGAATTATTTCTTCGTCCTTAAAATCTTGAGAGAATCGATCTGAATCAAGGCCGCCATAAAGTTGCAGTTTTGCTCCTTCTTTCGAATGAAAACTTAAAGTTCCATGTACTCTTCTATTTTTATTAGAAGGAAGAAACCATTCACCTTTTAATTCAAATTGATTTGTCATAACTTCAGATTCAGTTTAACTTGCTTACAACCTAGAGAGTTTACGTAATTCGTATATCTTCAATACCATCACTTGATTATTGCTAACAAATATATTTAATAATTATTAATATTTCAATATAATATCGAAAAAACTTTAAGGGAAACTGGAAATTAGAAACTAGAAATTGGAAATTAGAAAATGTTCTTCATCAATGGTTAAATGTTTAGTTCTCCCACTTCTTCATACTCTCAATCTTCAGACTATCCTTAACTTTTAAATACTCCCTGATTAATTATATAAAGATATAAAGGTACAAAGATACAAAGGAAGAAAGGGAAAGTAGCAGTTGCAGGAAAGTTGGCAGTCAGGATAAAAGATACAAAGATATAAAGGTACAAAGATACAAAGGAAGAAAGGGAAAGTGGCAGTGGCAGTGGCAGGTGGCAGGGAAGTCGGCAGTCAGGATAAAAGATACAAAGATTTAAAGGTATAAAGGTATAAAGATACAAAGATACAAAGGTACAAAGATACAAAGGAAGAAAGGGAAAGTAGCAGTAGCAGTAGCAGGGAAGTCGGCAGTCAGGATAAAAGATACAAAGATGTAAAGGTACAAAGATACAAAGGAAGAAAGTCGGCAGAAAATAATTTGAAAATGAGATAATTTGAAAATTTGAAAATGGGTTTTAAGGAGTGATACGTTATTTTAAAGATACAAAGGAAGAAAGGGAAAGTAGCAGTTGCAGTGGCAGGTGGCAGGAAAGTCGGCAGGAATGAATTTGAAAATGAGACAATTTGAAAATTTGAAAATGGGGAAAACGGTTGCGGGTTCGAAGATTCACTTATTACTACTTTTCAATTTGTTTATATGAATATTTTGCGTCAGGGATTTCATCTGTTGGATAGCAATATGGTTTAGTTTGAAGAGCCTTACACCTTGCTCCATTCCCATCCTGATAAATTCGCTGTTCATGCTTTCGAGATTCGACAGAACAAGCAACTGTTCAATTGTGCTGTAATCGCGTATATTACCTTTTAAATCAGGATTTTTTTCACGCCATTCATTGGCAGTTTTCCCAAACATAGCCATATTCAATACATCAGCTTCTGAGGCGTATATAGTTTTCTGTTGTTTTCTGTTAAGCTCAGGAGGGATGATGTTTTCTTTTATTGCATCAGTGTGTATACGGTAATTGATTTTTGCAAGTGTACGATGCAAGTTCCAGTCGAGAGACAGACGTCGTTTTTCTTCTTCCTTTAAGCGCTGGAACTCTTTGATTAGGTAGAATTTAAATTCGGGGCTTAACCAGGAGGCAAATTCAAATGCTATATCCTTATGTGCAAAAGTACCACCATATCGACCTGCTTTTGAAACAATTCCTTTTGCATTTGTCTCTGCAATCCACCGTTTAGGGGTTAATGAGAATCTGTTAGATCCTGCCATGATCTTAATACCATCGAATTCGATGGAGTTAAAACCAGGATTATGAAATTTTTCCCAAAGTCCGATAAATTCAATTGTACTTCTGTTTCTTAACCAGTTCTGAAGAATGTAATCGCTTCGGTCCGAATCCCTGTAACGGGCAATATCTGTAAGGCTGATAAATTCTCCCATATTATCTTTGTAAAATATTACCTCTGCTCCGCGTACTATGATTCTCTTATTATTTCCTTTCGCCATTTTGATAAAATTAATATTATTAAACCCTATCAGCAAGCTTAAATGAGTGGATGTTGCTTCTGAACCGGATATTGGAGGTTTTTGATGAGTAACTTAGTTAATCAGATTTCTTTTGTATGATGCCTGGTGTGAAAGATACAGAGGAAGAAAGTTGCAGGGGCAGGAAAGTCGGCAGTCAGGATAAAAGATACAAAGATGTAAAGGTATAAAGATACAAAGGAAGAAAGGGAAAGTAGCAGTAGCAGTTGCAGGTTCATTTCCTGAATTAACCAATCAACTATTTAACTAATTAATACATTGAAGCAATCATGCATTAAATTTAGCATTGCTCAATTGTTCCATTGTTCCAATGTTAAATTGTTATTTATCTTCTTAGCCCAATCGCTTAAGTCGCTTAGTCTCATTCACGCATTTAAGCATTTGAGATACAGGAAAGTTACCTTTTTGTTATAAACTATACTAATACGAAGATGAATTGGCTGATTTGAGATCGCAATTTGTGGCTTCAAATTCTGATAAAAAAGTATAGGGCAAAGAGCATGGAAATTATTTTTTTAATCCACTGGTATAAATAATAATTATGAGCGAATCCCAAAATGTTGAATACAAATCTAACTGGCGTGATGAATACCTGAAATGGATCTGTGGTTTTGCCAATGCAAACGGCGGTAAATTATTTATAGGTATTGATGATGAAGGGAATGTAGCAGGTATTGATAATCACCACGTATTATTGGAACAATTGCCCAATAAGTTTCGGGATCTTTTAGGTGTATACGCTGAAGTTAATCTAAGAAATGAAAACAACTTGCATTATATTGAAATCATTATTCCCCGTTATGATGTGCCAATTTCTTTGAGAGGTAAATACTATATTCGCATAGGAAGCACTTTGCAGGAATTGAAAGGCCCTGCATTAAACGAATTCATTCTAAAACGAACCGGTAAGACCTGGGATGACATTCCGGAACAAAGAGTATCTGTTAAGGATATCGATAAGGCTACTATTATGCAATTCCTTAAAGATGCCAGAAAAGCTAAACGTATCAATGTTGAAGACGATATTACCATTCCTGTTTTATTGGAGAAACTGCGCCTAAGCGAAGAAGGACATTTGAAAAGAGCAGCTATTGTCCTGTTTGGAAAAGATCCCGGTAAACTTTACGCGAACATGGCCGTTAAAATTGGCAGGTTTGGCGAATCGGATGCTGATCTGAGATTTCATGAGGTGGTTGAAGGCAATCTTATTCAAATGAAAGATTGGATTAGTGAAATGCTCAACGCCAAATTTTTCATTCACCCAATCCACTTCGAAGGAATGCAGCGGGTGGAAAGAGACGAATATCCGGTTGCTGCTATCCGCGAGATGATACTCAATGCATTGGTACATAGAAATTATATGGGTGCGCAAACACAAATACGTTTGTATAATGAACACTTAAGCATTTGGAACGATGGTGACTTGCCCGATGGAATAACGGAAGAAGATTTGAAAAAAGTACACCGCTCCAAACCAAGAAATCCTTTGATCGCAGACATCTGTTTCAAAGGAGGTTATATTGACTCCTGGGGCAGGGGAACAATCAAAATAATTGAAGCATGTCAGGATGCCGGTTTACCAGAACCTGTATTGAAAGAAGAACAAGGTGGTTTTTTCAGTGAGGTATTTAAAGCCCTGTCGACAAAAAAACAATTACTCGAATTGGAAAAAAAGCAGGATGCGTTAACTGTTTTTAGGAAGAATTACGGGGAAATTACGGAGAAGTTACGGAGAAATTACGGAGAAAATGCGGAGAAAATTGTAGCCTGGATGTATGTAAACGCGACCATTACCACTCACAAAATGGCTGTAAATATTAATAAAAGTCAAAGTACTGTCGAAAAAACTATAAAAATACTTAAAGACAATAAATTGATCGAAAGGATTGGGTCTGACAGGGCGGGACTATGGAAAGTTAACTTAGAAGAAAGTGCCTAAAGTGAACTAAAGTGTCGAGTGACTAGAGTTGGAAGAAAGGGAAAGTAGCAGCTGCAGTGGCAGGTGGCAGGTGGCAGGGAAGTCGGCAGTCAGGATAAAAGATACAAAAATATAAAGGTATAAAGATTCAAAGGAAGAAAGGGAAAGTAGCAGTAGCAGTAGCAGGGAAGTCGGCAGTACTCAGTCGGCAGTCACCAGTCCTCAGTAAGCAGTATTCATAATTAAATCTCCACTCGTTTGCTCGAATGTTCGGTTATTCAAAGAGGTTACCTTTTCTCTAAAAAGCATACTCACAATAACCAGTTACAAAACTTTTGGAATAAATTAAATGATGTTGACCAATTGCATAATAATACATTTGAAACATTATGAAAAACGAAATAATTATCTATCAGGCACACGAACAATCAACAAGAATTGAAGTCAGAATAGAAAAAGATAATGTTTGGTTGAATCGCCAGCAGTTATCAATGTTGTGTCACAGAGACATTAAAACAATCGGAAAGCATATCAATAATATTCATAAAGAAGAACTAAAAGGCTTGCAAGTTGTCGCAAATTTTGCGACAACTGCAGCTGATGGAAAAATATATCAAGTAGAGTACTATAATCTTGACATGATTATTTCAATAAATCAGGATCTTGTCGCGAATCCCAAATAGCTACAATCACAACCGATTTTGAATAAATTTCATAGAAAATGCAATAATCTTTTTCCGGTAACACTCTTGTGTTGCCATAGTCAGATGAATAACCAATATACTTTTGTTTTTCAAAAGAGAAACAGTTTTCTTAATTCTTTTACTGAGCTTTAAGCTGTACTTTGCATTGCCGTTTCTTCTGATGTAAAAATCAAGGATTCTCTTTAAATCTGCTTTTGCCTCATCTGACCATCCTATTGTGTTTTTAGCCATGAATCAACTTCATTAAAAACATCATCATTATCAGTAACCTCTCCTTTTGCAACCTGCTCGCGACCCTTTTCTATCTTTTTTCTCTGAAGTTCATTAGTCTGATAAATCTTCTTGCCTGACCTTGACTCAATAATGGTTTTAATTTCTTCTAAAAAAGCTGAATCATTGATCTTTTGAAGTTTTTCAATTATCAAATTTCTAAGTTCTACAGTTGTCATTCTAATAAGCTTTTTACAAAGATAGCAAATTATCCTGAGGCTTTCTTTGTTGGTTAAATCTTATTTTGATGTGCTGGTTTCAATTTATCACTCTTTTTATGCCACTTTTAAGTATTGTTGTTTGGAAATTAAAAAGCAAGCCAAGTTTATATTTGCCCAATCTTAAATAAGTCAAAACTTGCGCAGTATGAACATCATTAAATGCCTCAATTGTTTTTATTTCTATTACAATTTTTTCTTCGACTAATAAATCAATTCTATAGCCATGATCAAGCTTCACTTCTTTATATACAATCGGCATAGGCTTTTCTTTTTGAACCTTCAATCCAGCCTGTTTCAACTCATAATACAAACATTCTTGATAAGCAGATTCTAATAATCCCGGCCCTAATTGTTTATGTACTTCAATTGCACAACCAATAATCTTTTTTGATAATTCATTTTCAATCATAATATCAGTTTTTTCTTTGTGAAACTTTGAGTCTTTTCTCTGTGGCTCTCTGTGTAATAGCCCTGTCTGCAAAATGGTAGCTATATCACAAAG
>Ga0222626_1001204_pt1 | contig 11906 bp, 11 predicted proteins | sample AntAcemetageno91_FD_179862 | JGI IMG/M metagenome (GOLD analysis project Ga0222626, IMG submission 179862) | Saline water microbial communities from Ace Lake, Antarctica - #91 | ecosystem: Environmental > Aquatic > Non-marine Saline and Alkaline > Saline | place: Antarctica: Ace Lake | collected...
TTTGCCTTTGAGTAAATCTATAGCATTTTTGGCTTTTATATAAGAACCTGGTATCCCGCGTAAAGAATCGTGCACGTTCTCTTTTAAACTGTCTAATGATATTGAAATAAAGTCTAGCCTGCTCTCGATAATATCTCTGGCAAGATCATGAGATATCAATGTACCGTTAGTGCTTAAAACAGTAAAAATGCCCTGTCTGTGCGCAAAAGTAAGAATATCGATGAGATCCTTTCTTACTAGCGGCTCTCCACCACACACGCGCAATGTGAACGGACCTAACCACTGCCTTAAGTCTGCTATCACCTCTTTCCATTGATCCGTGGAAAGCTCGCCATGTTGATGCTTCTGTTGCCAATAACTACAATGTACGCATCTTAGATTGCAACGAAAAGTGGGGTATATGTCTATCGCTATAGGCCGAAAGCTAAGGAACCTAGGAAAATATTGGGCTAAGATATTCCTCACATATGTTATCGCTCTTCTCTTGCCGTCGTGTGCTATATAAGAAGATATCTTCATCCAATCCCAGCCGATGTTTTAGCCTGATACCTCTTTAAGGCCTTTCCGTATTCGCACCTAAGAGCCTGGGCTTCATGATAAGAATTATTCCCTTTAATGCTTTTTTCGGCGTTAGTGCCGAGGTCTTGTCTTAAGTTTTTGTCGTGCGCCAATCTTACTATCGCTTGTGCCAAAGCAGAGGAGTCAGCAGGAGGCACCAATAATCCGTTTACGCCATTTTGAATTATTTTTTTTGCGCAATTAAGGTCACTAAAAATCACTGCTCTTCCGGAAGCCATGGCCTCGAGTAAGGCCAAGGGCAAACCTTCATAAAGAGATGGCAAGACAAAGATATCACAAACGCTTAAAAAATCTTTTACTTCGTTTGGTGCTACAGCACCGATAAAAATAACACTGCTTGTTAAGCCATACATTTGGACCAATCTCTTAAGATTGGCCTGTTCGCCACAGTCCGGACCAACTATCAGCAGCCTGATATTCTCAGTATTACTCTTGTTTTTAATCTTGTGTAAAGCGTCAACCAAGTATTTAATGCCTTTTCTAGGTAATAACCTAACTACTGCAAGCAATATAACGCCATCAATGGTTCTGTATTTTCTCGCTAAATCTGGGTTTGGCGCAATATTTTTGTAGTCATCTACCCTTATGCTGTTCTCTTGCAACATCATCTTATTCTTTATTTGCCCATCCTTTATTATGCTGAGCATCTCATCTTGCTGAGTCTTTGAGGAAAAAAATATCTTGCTTGCATCCTTGAGCAGCCTCTTTCCAATAGTTTGCTCATAAAGTTTTTTCGATAATTTTAAGAATAATTTGTTAAACTGGTATCCATAAACATTAAGCAAAAATGGTATCTTATATTTTTTTGCGTAAAAATACGTTATATCAGTACTGTATGATCCGTATTCGAAGACATGTAAAATATCGGGGCTTTCTTGTTTTAAACACGAAAGGAATTTAGGTATTATTCTATAAATTTGAAGTGGGTTAGTAGAAACTTTGATAGATATCATCGGAAGCGTAACCAATGTGTATCCTCTCATGCTACGGCGTTGTTCTTTTCTTGACTTGCCTCCGGCAATAACTACTACCTCATCCGTACGTGCTAATTCTGATGCCAAAAAATGAACATGGTGTTCACGGCCTCCTATGAAATCCGGATATGCTGTATGCACTGATAAAACTATTTTCATAATTTTTCTTTGTTTGCTCTTATAATCATATTATAATAGCGTGTTTAAGCTTAGGAATCTCGCTATAGATGTATCAATACTAGCCAAAAGCAAGCGAAGATATATACTCCTCGCCAAAGGCTTGCCCCAAAAGAGGCAGGTGCTCTATCTTGCTAAGAATCGCTAGAATCTGCTTGTGAAGCGATGGGCTGGTTGCGTATAAACGCAGCCCTTCTAGCGCACCTGACCTTAAATGTTTTATTTTTTTTATGTTTATTTTCGGTATAAGCCCTACACCAATTACGCCTCTCGCGTTCAAACTACTGCCAAAAGAACCTGTAAGCAAAATCTGGTCGATTTTTTCCTTATCTACCCCATATCTTCTCAACAATACCTTTGTCGAGGCAAAGATAGCCGCTTTTGCTAACTGTAGCTTTCGTACATCGCCTTGTGTAATGGATATTTTCTTTTTTCCTCTCTTGTAAAGAACAAACTCCCTGACCGCCATCTTACCTGATTTATCTATTATGCCTGTTCTAAACATCTCGTAGCAAGCATCTATAAGCCCGCTGCCTGCGATCCCTCTTGGTGTTTTATCACCTATTACACCGCACTCTATCTTACGCTTTGTAATCCTTACACTTTTTATGGCACCTTCTATCGCGGGCATGCCGCTTTTCACATATCTCGCTTCAAAGGCAGGGCCTGCCGCGGTAGAAGCAACCAGTATCCTGTCTTTGTTACCCAATATAACTTCTCCATTTGTACCTATATCAATCGCAAGCCTTAGATGTTTATCCCTATATATATTACTTGCCAAAATCACACTAAGTGCGTCTGAGCCTACAAAACCTTCTATGTTAGGTAAGAAAGTCACGGATGCATTCTTTGTGAGCTTAAGGCCCAACATCTCAGCATAAACAGTAATCTCAGCTTTCTGGCTTGGTCTGTACGGTGGGGTTATAAGCGGGGATGTGTCGATGCCGAGAAAGAGATGATGCATAGCCGTGTTTGCTACACATAAAACCGATTCAATATCTTTTCTTTTGAGCAAGCTATCTGCAAGTAATTTTTCGATGAGGCTATTTACTGAGGAAGATACCTTCTTCTGCAAAAGCAACGCGTTCTCCTGGCCAGCTAAAGCAAAGCCTACCCTTGAGACAAGATCAGCACCAAATTGTGACTGCCTATTCAAAACAAGGCCGCTGGATAATATCTTTTTTCTCGGTACATCGAGTATACTACCTGATATTGTAGTTGTACCTATATCAAGCAAAAGGATCAAATTAGACAAGATATTTTTCTATCCTTTTTGTAAGCTCTGCTTCGCCTAACGCGCCTACTATTCTTTCCTGTTCATTACCATCTTTAAATAAGACAAGAGTAGGTATGCTCATTACGCCCAGCTCTGCCGCAAGCTTTTGGTTATCGTCTATATTGACCTTGCAAACCTTAAGTTTACCTTGCTGCGCATTTGCTATGCTCTCTAAAGCCGGTGCTATCATCTGACATGGCCCGCACCATGGGGCCCAAAAATCTACTAAGCATGGCCCACTTACATCTTTTACCTCTGATTTAAAATTCACCTCGTTTATTTCAAATATATTCTCTGGCATGGCTTATCCTTTCTTTTAAATATTTTACTACTTTATTATATCTCTAACTAAAACCGTACTATCTTCTCTTTTTTCAATCGCTTTTGTTGGGCATACTTCCATACATTGTCCGCAGTTAGTGCATTTGTTATAATCTATAATTGCTACACTATCTTTTAATTCGATAGCATTAACAGGGCAGATTTTAACGCATTTACTACACGCTATACACCCTATTTTACACGCCTTCATAACATCTGCACCCTTATCATGAGAATTACACCTCACATTATAGATCTTCTTAAGCGGCGCCAATACAAGTATTCCTTTAGGGCATATGTTTATACACTTACCGCAACTGGTACATTTTTTAGGATCTATTTCTGGCAAGCCATCTTTTCCCATCTTCATAGCATTAAAAGGACATACCTTAACACAGCTTCCGAAACCAATACATCCAAATGTACATGACTTAGGACCGTTCATAATCAAGGTAGCGATGTTACAGTCTTCTATGCCCTGATACTGAAAATTATCTTTACACCTTGTGCCTCCGCCACATATTAAAGTCGCTACATTCTTTTCTGCCTGTGCAACATTAATACCCAGGGCATCCGCTATGTCTTCTCTCTCCTGCTCATGCACAACGGGACAGGTTATGCTCTTTAGCTCGCCCTTGGCAAGGGTCTCTGCTAAGCCATAACATCCTGCTTGCCCGCATGCACCACAATCGGAACCGGGAAGCAGCGAAAGGATATGTTCAATGCGCGGGTCCTTCTTCACAAAAAATAATTTCTGCATAAAACCCAGCCACACACCAAATGTCACACCTAACGCGCCCAACACCACTACCGGTAATAATATATTCATAGAACCCCTTAAGACCTGTTCTTGAGCACGGATGTCCGTGCTCAAGAACAGGTCTTAAAATTTACTAAAGCTTAAATCCTGAAAAACCTAAAAACGCCATTGACATTAACGACGCGACAATAAACGCTATGGGAACACCTGCTAATGCCCTTGGCACATCCGTTAGCTCCAGCCTCTCTCTGATGCCGGACATTAAAAGCATCGCTAGTGTAAATCCTATCCCCGCACAGAAAGCCTGTAACAAAGACGCGGCAAAAGAAAACCCTACTGATATGTCTTTTTTAAAAAACATATTAATATTTAAAACTGTCACACCCAATACAGCACAATTTGTTGTTATCAAAGGTATATAAATACCCATTGCTCGATATAAGACAGGGCTTAATTTTGCCATTGCCATCTCGACAGCTTGCACAAATACGGCTATAACCAATATAAAAGCAATGGTTCGCAGATATTCCAACTCAAACGGCACAAGCAGATATTTATACACGATCCATGTAATAAAACCGGAAAGTGTCATTACAAATATAACGGCTCCGCCCATGCCAAGCGCGGATTTTGTCTGCTTGGATACACCTATAAAGGGACATAACCCTAAAAAACGCGTTAATATAAAATTGTTAATAAAAATCGCGCTTATCGCTATTGCCATAAACTCGCCGTAATCCATAACAACCTTCCATGAGTTGTGCTTATGAACAACTCTTAAATACTACCTTTGCTTTAACCAGTTATTTAAGCCTATCAAAAGGCCTAATGTAAGAAGTGCTCCGGGGGCAAGTACCATTATGATAGCGGGTTGGAACCCTGGTATCAACTGAAACCCCAAAAGCGTACCTGCTCCGAAAAACTCCCTTATAGACGATATTATCAAAAGTGCCAACATAAAACCAAGCCCCATGCCGAGCGCGTCAACAATAGAGTAGAGCACCGTGTTCTTTGATGCGAATGCCTCTGCCCGTCCCAAAATAATACAATTAACCACAATCAGTGGAACAAATATGCCTAAAGATTTATCAAGCACTGGAAAATATGCCTTAAGAAGAAGCTCAACTATCGTAACAAATGTTGCTATTACTACGATATAGCATGGTATACGTATCTTCGCCGGTATTAATTTGCGAACTGACGATACAATAATATTTGAGCCTAGGAGAACAAATGTAGCCGCAACGCCCATGCCCAGTCCATTTCTTACGTTACTTGATACCGCTAATGTCGGACACAGCCCTAAAAGCAACGCGAATGTAGGGTTTTCTATATGGATGCCTTTTTTAAATTCCGCGAATAGATTCTTCATACGCTACTCTATTTTACCTCTGTTAAAAAAACCGTGACATATTTTTTTATGCCCTTTAATATCGCCTCTGATGTTATCGTAGCACCCGTTATCGATTCTATCCCCTTAAGCGTCAACGTTTCCACGTTCTTACCCTGAAACTGCTCTAAAAACCATGGTTGTTTTTGCCCGCGTTTTACCTCTACGCACCTAGCGCCAAGACCGGGGGTCTCTGTCTGTGATAGTACCTCAATACCAGTGATAACACCTTTGCTGTCAATGCCGACGAGCATCGTTATATCGCCGGAGTATCCATCGCCTATAGCGGAAATGACATGCCCTATAACCTTCTTACCTTGGTAGCAATTATAATAATCGCCCCCGCTAAATGTTTTTTTATCGTACCTGTCAGCCTCAGGCATAATACTCTTTAGTGCCTGGCTGGTTTCTTTTTCTTTTTGCGCCGCGATAAGAGGCTTTGTTATGCTATTTACACCACCTAGAACCAAGGCTGCCACTACACAAACTGTAGCAAGTACCGCAATAAAGCGTAACATCTTTACCCCTTTCCAAACCTTCCGGGTTTTGTATGCCTTTCTATAATCGGCGTTGCCGCGTTCATTATTAATATAGAATAACATACGCCTTCAGGATAGCCACCCCATTTTCGTATAGCGAATGTAAGCACCCCACACATAATGCCAAAGACAATCTTGCCTTTTTTAGTAATCGGTGATGTTACATAATCTGTTGCCATAAAGAAAGCGCCAAGTATAAGACCTCCATTCATAATATAAAATAAGGCATCCCCTTGAAACAGCCCCTTACCCATAAACGCCCAGCTTAAAAGTGCCACTGTCAAGATAAAGCTAGCTGGTATGCGCAAGCTGATATAGCGTTTATAAAGCAGGAAGATAGCACCTATAATTAGCGCTGCTATACACACCTCACCGATGCAGCCACCTCTATTACCGATAAGAAGATCCAGATACGTAGGGTTCGCCAAACCAAAACCGTGTTTAAGATTCGTTAGCGGCGTTGCGGAGGTAAGAGCATCGGCGCTCCATCTAGGGTTTTGAAACGTTACCATATATGTTGGCCATGATGCCATCAGAAATGCTCTTGCCGCTAATGCGGGATTAAATATATTCCTTCCAAGTCCACCAAAAGCCTGTTTCGCAATCGCTATGGCAAAGACCGCGCCTATACAAATCGTCCAAACCGGAATATCTGGTGAGACGTTATATGCTAATAAAAGGCCTGTTAGCGCAGCACTGCCATCACTTATAACAACCGGCCTTTTCCTAAGTTTTAATATAAGAGCCTCTGTAATAACACAAGTCAGTATAGACGCGACCATAAGATATAGCGCCTTAAATCCATAAGCATATACGCCCCACAATCCTGCCGGGATCAGAGCGATGAAGACAGCCCACATTATCTTTTTAACAGATTCACCTGAATGAATATGCGGCGATGACGTAACATATATCATATCTGGCATGCTATGCTCCTTTTTGCGTGCTTAATCAATTGTACAAGCGGTATATGTGATGGACACACATAGCTACAGCAACCACATTCTATGCAATCAGTAGCATTCAATGTAGTTGCTATGTCAAAGTTGCCACATTCCGCGGCCTTGGCAATATCTGTTGGTATAAGATTTACCGGACAGCTTTCTTTGCACTTTCCGCAACGTATACAATATTCCTGCGCGTCAATACGCGCAGACTCTTTACTCAGCGCCAAAATCCCTGAAACCGCTTTTACTACCGGCACATCGTTAGTATACTGTGCTAATCCCATCATAGGACCGCCTATTATCAATTTACCAAGCTCTCCTTCGACACCCCCACAATGTTGTATAATATGAGAAACCGGCGTTCCGATCTTAACCAGCAAATTAGCAGGTTTTGCTATCGCGTCGCCCGTCACTGTAATGACTCTTTCATAAAGCGGCTTATGGTAATACACCGCTTCGTATACCGCATAGGCTGTCTGTACATTTTCTACGATGCATCCGACATCAAAAGGAAGCTTTGATGGAGGAACCTCTCTGCGCAAAAGAGCTTTTATGAGCTGCTTTTCACTACCCTGTGGGTATTTTGTACGTAGCGTAATAACCCGCAAGGAATGCTTATCTGCCAGGCTGAACTGCTTGTTACTCTTTATCGTGTCAAGAACTAGCTTCATAGCAGAAATAGCCTGTGGCTTGTTATCTTCTATCGCTATTATCCCATTCTTGATGCCCGTGGCTTTCATGATTAAAAATGCACCATTAATGATCTGCTCTGGCTTCTCCTGCATCATCCTATCGTCACACGTAAGACAGGGCTCGCATTCCGCGCCATTTAATATAAATGTATCTATTGACTTATTTTTTGGGGGACTAAGTTTTATATGTGTGGGAAACGCCGCGCCTCCTAAACCAACGATACCGCAAAGGCGTACGGCCTTTATGATATCTTCAGGTTCAATGTCATCAACGTTTTGGCGATCCTTAAAAAAATTTTCTTCACTTTTTTCTCTATCCGGTGTTATAACAATAGAAACGCATGCACCGACAACGGGGTGGCTTGTCTTCTTTATCGCCTTTACTTTGCCGGAAACAGGGGAATGGATAGGCGCGGAGATTAATTTCTCACTGTCTGCTATAAGCGCTCCTTGTTCTACAACATCACCTGTCTTGATTGTCGGCACACATGCCGCGCCTGCGCTTTGAAGCAGGGGTATTGTTACCTCTGCTGGTAAACTTACGCGCCCTATAGGTTTGTTTGCCGTAAGTTCCTTACAATATTCCAAATGGACTCCACCCTTAAATGTCTTGCCTAACACAATTTGCCTCTTTATTATTCCGTTGTCTGCTGCATATTAAAGGCCCTTGAATTATCAAGCGCCTTCTTTTTGTTTGCGACTCTTCTTATACCTAAAGTGCCTGATAGAATAAATACCAAGCCCACGATAAGCAATATAGAAAAACTACTTATAAATTCAGCTGCCACCGCGGATAAAAGCATAAATACCAGATACGCCAAGTGCACAACCACTTCAAGGGATGAGAATACTCTGCCATGCGCTTCCTCCGGGATTAGCTCATGCACAATAGTGTTGGACGAAATCAATATCGGTGATACGGCACCGCCAAAAAGGAAAGCTATCGCAGCTGCCATGAAAAAACTCTCGAATAGTCCCACCAAAATTACAAACTGTATCAGGAATATGCCACCCAAGATAAGGCTTAAAAATATCGCCCTTACCTTTGAAAATTTCTCCCCTATCTTACCATATATAAGCGCGCCGCAAAACAAGCCCGTGCCAAACAACATAATTAAAAGCCCGAGATCGCGCGTAACACTTGCCAGCGCATTTTGAATAAACACAATAACTACAACCTGGCTTGCCCCTATACCGCTTGCAAGTATAACGAGTAGTCCTATTACAAAATGCATCTTACGGTGTTCTATTATATGCTTAACGCCGTGCTTAATCTCGGCAAAAATTGATTGCTGTATAATCTCTTTTACATTGCGCCCTATTTCACCGATGCTTTCCTTGACCGCGCTTATAACTTCTTTTTTTCTTACAAAAGATACTAGTAACGCAGAGATGAAAAATGTAAAACCATCTATTATAAGTGCTCCTTTTACACCGATTTTTGGCATAGACACAATAATCCCACCTAAACCAAAACCGAGTGCTGAGGCTATCATACCCGTTGTGTGCATCAATGAATTTGCCTTAAGAAGCTTATCCCCTGTAACAAGCTGGGGCACAATAGACATCTTCGCTGGTATAAAAAACCGCGTGACTGAAAACATAATGGAAACAATGATATATACCGGAAAAACAGGCTTGAGCGTAGGCACAAATGCCCAGTACAGCACTATACTAAAAATCAGCAGCCCTCTGATAATATCTGATATTATCATTGTCCATTTTTTGGACCAACGATCACAATATACACCCGCTACAGGGCCTACAATAAACACGGGGATAATAACAAAAATAAATAATTTTGCTAATTCATAGGCTGAGCCCGGTGCCCGTTGTGATACAAGGCCGACTAAGGCCATCATAGCAAATTTATCACCAAACTGAGATATTACCTGGCCTAGCCACACAAACAGAAAATTCGGCTCTTTTAAAACGTCTCTTAATTTTGACATATTATCTGGAGCTGGCGAGTGGAATCGAACCACCAATCCGCGCATTACGAATGCGCTGCTTTACCATTGAGCCACGCCAGCTTGTTTGCGGTTATGTATTTGTCATAGTATATATTATATATGACCAAAAATCAAATAAAAAAGGGGCGTAAAAACGCCCCTTTTAAATGGTGCCGAGAATCAGAATTGAACTGATGACGCAGGGCTTTTCAGGCCCTCGCTCTACCGACTGAGCTATCTCGGCATATGCATCACTGTAAACCAATCAGGCGAAGCTCAGTGCGAAGTCAGGCGAAGTTAACAAAAAACAAAACCTGACGAAAGCTACTGAGCGAAGACTGATGGCGGGGACGACGGGATTCGAACCCGCGATCCTCAGATCGACAATCTGATGCGTTGAGCCAGCTACGCTACGTCCCCACAAGTTTTATTTAGCGACTATGCCATGCATCCGAGCAAAACAAATGATACATGACTCTGCTTCGCTCCTGTATGCTAGCTTTTCGTTGGAACTTCGCAGGAGTTTGCTCTAATCCCTTCGAGGCTGTGCACGAAAGTAGCATGGCGAAGAAGAATGGTGGGCGGTATAGGGCTCGAACCTATGAACCTCCTGTGTGTAAAACAGGCGTTCTAACCAACTGAACTAACCGCCCAATATATTGTACTTTTTCTGATAATTCGTGATTTTAAAAAATTCGCGTTTGTTTGCACCCTTCATCCAGCATCTAGAGTAAAGAGTTTATATATTATCCACAAAGAGTGGGGTCTTGTCAACTCTTTTTAGCCTTTTGGAAGCGCTGTCATTGTAAAGACCATCACAAAAAGCGCAACTGTCTCTATAACGCCAAGAACCATTATATAGTTCCCAAAACCTTTACCTGTCTCTGTCAGAGCATCTGCAGCGCTTGCGCCTGCCTTTCCCTGCATCCAGGCTGAGCAGCCAAACGCAAGACCTGCTGCTGCCCCTAATATCATCTGAAACATATAAGAATCTGGCGGCAAGTTCGCTGCTTGTATCTGATTTTTAAGAATAAAACCATATATTGTCTGTGATAGCGGAGCGCCTACAAACGCTATCAGTATAAAGGGCGCCATCTTATTCTGCGCAAATGCCTTCTTCCAGGCGCCTATCGCTGCCATACCCGCGGCACCTGTCCCCAATGCTGAACCAACCGCTGCAAATGTCAGTGAAAGACCCATGTCTCCTAAACCCTGTATCATGTGATTTCTCCTCCTTAATAGTTAAAAAGTTCAAAAAGTTATAAAAGTTACAAAAGTTACAAAAGTTTAAAGATATAAAATGTTTTAACTTTTAAAACCTTTTAACCTTTGTAACCTTTTAACTCATTCCTTAAAAGGCGTGTACTCTTTACCTGACCACTCCATACCCATCTGCCCTGAAAATTCCAACATATTAAGCCTAACCCCATGAACAATAACAGCCATAAAGCCCAATATAATGTTTAAGCCGTGCCCAAGAAAAAGTATCAAGGCTGCTGCCAAGCTGGTAATTATTGAATTAAAACCAACTGAAACTGCCATATCATTAAATGTGCTCGCCAAGACCACGGATGCGTAACCTACCGCGAATAATCTTATATACGATACAATGTCTCCGAATGAACTTATTATTTTTAATGGGACTTCCGTCAAGGTAGTCCCTATGCCTTTTAAGATGTTTTTCTGTGGATTGCTAAAAAGAAAGATGAGCCCTAAACCAACTACCAAAATATATTTAGCAAAATCCGGAAACGGTCTTGCTATCACAAGCATACCTGCAACAAAATAGAGCCCCCATAAAACAAATATCCAGCCCAATTCTGCTAATACCTTCAGAGAGTTGCAATACCTGAAACCCAGTGTAAGGTGAGCGATGCTTAATTGTATGACCCCAATTGTAAAACATATGAATATCATAAGACTCTGATTGTCGCCTGCAAAGCTACTTATGTCCTTAATAATAAGTGAATTCAGGATCGGTAGCTGTGCAAATCGTTCTGAACCAAACCAGGTCCCGGTGATAGCGCCCCATATAATCGTAGAAAAACTTAGAACATACATCAAGAAAAATGGCTGTGGCGGGGCTTTCTTAAACTTTCTACGCACGATAAACGTTGTCACTAAAAAGAGTATGCCGTAGCCCGCATCACCTATCAGCATAGCGAAAAAAAGGCTAAAAAAGAGCAAAAACCAAAGGCTTATGTCATATTCAGCATACCCTGGCACTGTATTCATAAAACTGAATACGGGCTTAATTATTTCTATCCATTTCGGGTTTTTAATAAACGTGGGCACATCA